>ERZ827104.2730-NODE-2730-length-13228-cov-2.870037_pt1 | contig 13228 bp, 8 predicted proteins | sample MGYA00519781_ERZ827104 | MGnify/ENA primary metagenome ERZ827104 (study PRJEB31778, sample SAMEA3449257) | human gut metagenome | biome: human gut; feature: human-associated habitat; material: faeces | place: United Kingdom | collected 2010/2012 ... | reverse complement strand
TCGGCAAAAGCCTTCTTTTGAACCACTCGCCTAGCGAGTGGTTTTCTTTATACAATAAGAAAAGAGCCGCTTTGCAGCAGCTCTTTTTCCGATATTTGAAAGACTGGATTCAGACAATCCTATCAGTTGTGCAGCAGCATCCGGTCAGAGAGTGCATTCTCTCCTCCGGCCTGAGCAAACAGCTTCAGGAGCTGATCCACAGTGAGCTTCTTTTTCTCCTCGCCCTGAATATCCAGGATAATCCGTCCCTCGTCCATCATGATCAGACGGTTGCCATGGCGGATGGCATCATTCATGTTATGGGTGATCATCAGGGTTGTGAGCTGGCTCTGGTTCACCACCTGATCTGTAATATCCAGCACCTTGGCTGCTGTTTTGGGGTCCAGCGCGGCAGTATGCTCATCCAGCAGCAGGAGCTTCGGCTTCTGCATCGTCGCCATAATCAGTGTGATCGCTTGGCGCTGACCGCCGGAGAGCAGCCCGATCTTATCATCCAGGCGGCGTTCCAGCCCCAGACCCAGCATTTCCAGCGCCTTGGTGAACTCCTGGTTTTCCCCTTTGGGGAGGCCCCAGCGCAGTCCCCGGTGCTTTCCCCGCCGGGCAGCCAGTGCCAGGTTCTCTGACACCGACATCTTGGCAGCAGTGCCCTGCATGGGGTCCTGGAACACCCGGCCCAGCAATCCGGCACGCTTGTGTTCCGGCAGGCGGGTCACATCCACCGAATCGATGCGGATCTCGCCGGAATCCACCCCGATGGTACCGGCGATGCTGTTGAGCAGAGTGGACTTTCCAGCGCCATTTCCGCCGATAACAGTGACATAGTCCCCCTCCTTCAGCGTCAGGGACACCCCCTTGAGCACATGATTCTCGTTGGGGGTACCGGGATTGAACGTCTTGTGAAGATTGGTAATCTGCAGCATATCAGTCATAGATAATCCCTCCCCCATTACTTGCTCTGTACGGCACAGCCAGCCGAAACACGCCGGGGCCGGAACAGGGTGATTGCCTTCCCCTGGATATTGGGGATAGACAGCGCTGCCGCTACGGTAATGGCTGTAAACAGCCGCAGGTCTGTGGGCTGCATTCCCAGCTCAATGACAAAGGCTATGATAATCCGGTAGATCACTGCGCCCAGTGCCATAGAGAAGAAACGCCGCAGGAAGCCGCCCCGGTCAAACAGCACCTCACCGATGATGACCGATGCCAGACCGATCACAATGGCACCCTGGCCCATTGTAATATCGGCATAGCGCTGGTTCTGAGCGATCAGTGCTCCTGAAAATGCCACCAGACCATTGCTGAGCATCAGGCCCATCAGCTTCATGGTATCGGTATTGATCCCCTGGGCCCGTGCCATTTTCTCATTGTCGCCGGTGGCACGGATGGCACAGCCCAGCTCGGTGCCGAAGAACCAGTAGAGGAAGAGGATCACTGCGGCTGTCAGACCGGCCCCTACCAGCATCACAGCCCATTGACCGGTGATCCCCAGTGCCGAGATGCCTGTAAAGACGGTATCACTCTTGAGCAGGGTGATATTCGCCTTTCCCATGATCCGGATATTGATGGAATACAGGGCAATCATGCTGAGAATGCCCGAGAGCAGCCCGGGAATCTTCAGCTTGGTATGCAGGACTCCAGTAACCCATCCCGCTGCCATACCGCCTGCAATGGCAGCGGCAGTAGCCAGGACAGGGTCCACTCCGTCATAGATCAGCCTTGCCGCAATGGCAGCTCCCATTGTAATGCTTCCCTCCACTGTGAGGTCGGCATAGTCCAGAATCCGGTAGGTGAGAAATACACCCAGTGTCATAATTGCCCAAAGCAGTCCCAATGAAACTGCGCCTAGTACTATATTCAGCATTGCTTGCCTCTTTTCTGACTGTTATTCCGCAAATTCCAGCAGATGCTTCGGAATTTCGATTTCGATCTCCTCTGCCATGGATTTACTGATTGTGTAACTGTAATCACTCTGCGACTGAATGGGCACGACTGCCGGATCAGCACCTTCCAGGACTTCCACTGCCATCTCGCCGGTCTGCCGGCCAAGATTGTAGTAGTCCAGTCCCAGCGAGGCCAGTCCTCCCTCTGCCACACAGTTCCCCTCTCCCCAGAATACCGGGATCTTGGCTGTCTGCGCCGCAGATCCTACCAGTGCCGCCGAAGCTGCCAGGGTATTGTCCGTGGGAATATACAGGGCATCGCATTTACCCAAGATGGACTGTACAGCCTGCTGCACATCATTGCTGCCGGTGACAGTCTGCTCCACATAGCCCACATTCATCTCCTCCAGGACAGCCTTGACCTCCTGGATCTGGAGCGCCGAGTTGTCCTCGCTGCTGGTGTAGAGCAGGCCCACGGTCTGCACATCGGGCAGAAACTCCCGGATCAGCTCCATCTGCTCCCGGATGGGGTTCATATCGTTGGTACCGGTGATATTGGTGCCCGGCGCCTCATTGGACTGGACCAGGCCGGCATCCACCGGGTCGGTCACCGCAGTAATCAGCACGGGAATCTCACTGGTCTGGGAGGCGATGCTCTGGGCAGCGCCGGTGCCGATTGCCAGTACCAGGTCACAGTCATCGCCTACAAACCGCTGGCTGATAGTGAGCAGTGCGGAGGAATCACCCTGAGCATTCTGATAGTCGATCTCAATGGTCTCCCCGTCCACATAGCCATGGTCTGCCAGGGCGTCCACAAATCCCTCCCGGGCCGAATCCAGTGCGGCGTGTTCCGCTGGCTGGATAATGCCGATCCGGAGTTTCTGCTCCCCGGAATCCGATGGGTTCGATGCACAGGCAGTCATTGATACTGCCAGCAGCATTGCTGTCATTGCCAGGCCAAACTTTTTCATAACATTTCCCTCTTTCTTTCCCAGAGGAACAAAAAATCCCGTCCTCTGAATAAAATTTCAGAGGACGGGAGAAATTCCCGTGTTACCACCTCTATTTATCGGCTCCTCACGGAGACCGACCTCGACGGGTATCGTGCCTTTTTTGCAGAATACCCTGCGCTGTAACGGGCGGACCCGGAGCCGGCTACCCGGACCCTGAGGTCTTTCACCGGTCAGCTAAGGGGTGTATTCGGGAGCAAGGAACATACTTCTCTTTCACCAACCGGAAGCTCTCTGAATGTTCTGAACTGCTCACTACTGGTCCCCTATTATTGCTTTTTCTGCATTATATCCTCACTGCAGACCCCTGTCAATATCGGCGGCAATTCTTTGGCATTCTGCTGCATTTCAGCTGGCACTTTTGCACTTTAAACTGTACAATTTACCGATTTAAAGCAGAGGTTTCTGTGGATAACCTGAGAATACATGTTATGATTGTCAAGCTGCACCATTCTGTCTGTTTGAAAAATCAATCAGGCTGCATCGCCCATTTTTTCCAGCAGCGACTGGGGAAGTTCCATCCCCAGTGCCGAAAGCATCTCCTCATTGACCACATAGTCATACTGGTTCTGGGACTGGACCGGCATCGAAGCAGGATCCGCACCTTCCAGCACCTGGGCTGCCATTTCACCGGTCTGGTAGCCAAGGTTGTAGTAGTTGAGCCCCAGAGTGATCAGACCGCCGGCTTCCACCATGCCTGTGGCGCCGCAGATAACCGGAGTTCCCGACTCCATGACCACACTTCCCACCAGCGGCATGGCAGATGCGAAAGTATTGTCAGTGGGAATATAGATCGCATCACACCGGGTCACAATGGACTGCACAGCCTGCTGCACATCGTTGCTGCCGGTGACAGTCTGCTCCACATAGTCCAGATTCATCTCCTCCAGAATGGCCTTTGCCTCCTCGATCTGAAGGATCGAATTGTCCTCGCTGCTGGTGTAGAGCAGGCCTACGGTCTGCGCATCGGGCAGAATCTCCGGGATCAGTTCCAGCTGTTCCCGGATGGGGTTCATATCGTTGGTACCGGTGACATTGGTACCCGGCGCTTCACTGGACTGCACCAGACCAGCGTCCACCGGGTCGGTCACGGCGGTGATCAGAACAGGGATCTCACTGGTCTGGGAGGCAATGCTCTGGGCTGCACCGGTGCCGATAGCCAGCACCAGGTCGCAGTCATCTCCCACAAACCGCTGGCTGATGGTGAGCAATGCGGAGGAATCACCCTGGGCGTTCTGGTAGTCCAGCACGATGGTATCGCCATCGGTATAGCCATGGTCTGCCAGAGCCTGGACAAAGCCCTCCCGGGCTGCGTCCAGTGATTCATGCTCCATGGGCTGGATAATGCCGATGCGGAGCGTCTCTGCTTCGCCAGAGGAGGAGCTGCCGCCGGTCTGGGAGCAGCCAGCCAGTGACAGCATCAGCGCGGAAGCCATGAGCAGTGCAAGTGTTCTTTTCATACAGATAACCCTCTTTCTTTTCGAGGACAAAACAAAAATCCCGTCCTCTGAATAAAATTTCAGAGGACGGGAGAAATTCCCGTGTTACCACCTCTATTTATCGGCTCCTCACGGAATCCGACCTCGACGGGTATCGTGCCTTTTTTGCAGAATACCCTGCGCGATAACGGGCGGACCCGGAGCCGACTACACAGGCAGACTGCCCTTTCATCGGTCAGCTAAAGGAGGAATTCACAAGCACATCCTGCACCTCATCACACCAACCGAGGCTCTCTGAGCATTCTGACTTCTTGCTACTGGTTCCTTATCATCGCTTTTTTTGCATTATATTCCGTGGATTTTACATTGTCAACCCCACCGGAATATTTTTGTGAAACGCTGACAATTCTTCGATTTACTCATTAGAAGTGTTAAACAAAATGCAGAATTTAATCTCCGACCTTTCATTTTGCTGCACTCTGCGGAAATTCTGTGCCTGTACCCGCCTGGCGTCTCCAATCGGAGTCCATTCCACGCCTTCTGTATCAATGTCCGCAGTGAGCAGGTATGTGTCATCCTCCGTCATCGATATGCACTGCCGTCAGCAGATCCCCGCTATCAGCATCCAAACCATACTCAAATCAAAATGTATTATAGCGCACTGCCGCTTGTTGTAGCCGGATTTCCAGCAAAAATTCCGAGCTGCACTGTGCTAAAAGAAAACAACTGCACAGACATGGCTGCACAGTTGCTCTGAATTGGTTTGATTATGCCCCGATGGCGTTGCCGGTATAGAGCTGATAATACCGGCCCTTCTCCGCGATGAGCTGATCGTGTGTGCCCCGCTCGATGATGCGTCCCTGCTCCAGTACCATGATGCAGTCGGAATTCCGCACAGTGGACAGCCGGTGCGCAATCACAAAGGTGGTGCGTCCGTTCATCAGGGCGTCCATGCCCTCCTGGACCAGCTTCTCGGTACGGGTATCGATGGAGGAGGTCGCCTCGTCCAGAATCAGCACCGGCGGGTCCGCCACTGCGGCACAGGCAATGGCCAACAGCTGCCGCTGTCCCTGGGAGAGGTTGGCGCCATCTCCGGTCAGCACGGTCTGGTAGCCGTCCGGCAGGCGGCGGATAAACCCATCGGCATTGGCAAGCTCTGCTGCGGCGATGCACTCCTCATCGGTGGCATCCAGCCGACCATAGCGGATATTCTCCATCACAGTCCCGGTGAACAGATGGGTGTCCTGCAGGACAATTCCCAGCGACCGGCGCAGATCGGCCTTTCTGATCTTGTTGATATTGATGCCGTCATAGCGGATCTTGCCGTCGGCAATGTCGTAAAAGCGGTTGATGAGGTTGGTGATGGTGGTCTTGCCGGCACCGGTGGAGCCTACAAAGGCAATCTTCTGGCCCGGGGTGGCATACAGTTTGATGTTGTGCAGGACAATCTTGCCCTCCTCATAGCCGAAGTCCACATCGTCAAAGGTGATGTCCCCTTCCAGCTTCTGATAGGTGACGGTCCCGTCTGCCCTATGCGGATGCTTCCAGGCCCAGAGGTTGGTGCGTTCCTGCGTTTCGGTCAGGGTGCCGTCAGGTTCCTCCCGGACATTCACCAGGGTGACATATCCATCGTCCTCCTCCGGCTCCTCGTCCATCAGGTCGAAGATTCTCTGGGCACCTGCCATTGCCATCACAATGCTGTTGAGCTGCTGGCTGATCTGGCTCACCGGCTGGGTGGAGTTCTTGTTGAGGGTCAGGAAAGACACCAGTGTGCCCAGGGTCAGCCCCAGATAGCCGTTCAGCGCAAAGATGGCGCCTGTCACCGCGCACAGCACATAGCTGACATTTCCAAGGTTTGCGTTGATGGGCATGCTGATATTGGAAAAGGTATTGGCCTTGTCAGCGCTCTCCCGCAGCTGATTGTTGAGAATCCGGAACTGTTCCAGGCTCTTCTCCTCATGGCAGAATACCTTGACGACCTTCTGTCCGTCCATCATCTCCTCGATATAGCCGTTCACAATGCCCAGATCCTTCTGCTGCTGCGCAAAATACATGGAGGACTTTGCGGCAATCCGGGAGGTGACAAAGAGCATAACTCCGATTGCCGCCAGTGTGATGAGGGTCAGCGGGACATCCAGCACCAGCATGCTCACAAAGGAGGTGAGGATGGTCACGCTGGAGTTGATGACCTGCGGAATGCTCTGGCTCATCAGCTGGCGCAGGGTGTCCACATCGTTGGTATAGACCGACATGATGTCGCCATGGGCATGGGTATCAAAATAACGGATGGGCAGCGATTCCATGTGCCGGAACAGCTCGATCCGGAGATTGCGCATGGTGCCCTGGCTGACATTCACCATGATCCGGTTATAGCTGTAAGCACAGAGGATGCCAAGTCCATAGGTGGCCCCCACCGAGAGCAATGCTCCCGCCAGGGCTGTATAATCCGGGGTCTGTGCCTGGGTAAGGGGCACGATATAATCATCGATCAGGCTCTGCATGAACAGGGTTCCCCGCAGGATCGCCAGTACCGACCCCAGAATGCAGATCACCACGATCAGGAATGAAAACTTATAATTCCGGAGCATATACCCCAGTACCCGCTTCATGGCCTGGAGCTGCTGCTTTGTACTCATTTTGCTGTTTGTCTGTGCCATCATGCCAGATCACCTTCCTTTCCATCCGGAACAGGCTGGTCAAAGTCGCCGCCGTTCTGGGTCTGCGCCTCGTAGATCTCCCGGTAGATCGGGTTGGTCCGCAGCAGGTTCTCATGGGTATCAAAGCCATTGACCCGCCCATTGTCCAGCACCAGGATGCGGTCCGCCTCCTGAACACTGGAAATCCGCTGCGCCACGATCAGCTTGGTCGTACCCGGGATCTTCTTAGCAAAGGCCTCCCGGATCCGGGCATCTGTGGCTGTATCCACCGCACTGGTGGAATCGTCCAGAATCAGCACCTTCGGATTCTTCAGCAGCGCCCGGGCAATACAGAGCCGCTGCTTCTGTCCGCCGGAAACATTATTGCCGCCCTGTTCAATCCAGGTGTTGTACCCGTCCGGGAAACGCTCGATGAATTCGTCCGCACAGGCCAGCCGACAGGCTTCAGCACATTCTTCCTCGGTGGCGTCCTCCCGGCCCCAGCGCAGGTTCTCCAGAATGGTGCCGGAGAACAGGACATTCTTCTGCAGCACCACTGCCACCTGATCCCGCAGCGCCTCCATATCATAGGAGCGGACATCCTTTCCGCCCACACAGACACTGCCGCTGTCCACATCATACAGACGGCTGATCAGGCTCACCGGAACGGATATGCAGGTCGATGTCCTGCAAGGTCTCCTCCCCGCTGCCGTGCTTGTAGGAGAAGTTCACATGGTTAAAATCAATGCTGCCGTCCGTAACTGTTTTCTCCGGCTGGGCCGGATTGGCCATATCCGGGGTTTCGTTCAGGACTTCGGCGATCCGGCTATCCTCTGGAAAAGGACGGCTCGCTGATCCCCGTCAGCGCCCAGCTCACCCGCACCGCCCTGCGGCTGCTGCTCTATCTCAGACATTACCAGTACGGCGATGACCGCATGGAACGCTCCCTGCGGATGCTCAAGAGCGAAGTGGGCTCCATTATCGCCCCGGAACTCTACCATACCGCAGAACTGGAAGCTGACGCCATCCTCGCCATGATGTAATCCCCGCTATGCAAAAAACCGGAAACGGGCTTTGATCCGTTTCCGGTTTTTTCTTATCGCTTCAGCTGTTCCAGCCTGTCTGCCAGCTCCTGCAGATCGATGGGCTTGGTGATGTGGGCATTCATTCCCGCCCGGGCTGTGGCAACCATATCCTCCGAGAAGGCGTTGGCTGTGACCGCTATGATCGGGACAGTGGCTGCGTCTTCCCGATCCATGGCACGGATGGCCGCTGCCGCGGCACAGCCATCCATCACCGGCATATTCATATCCATCAGGATCACATCAAACCAGCCCGGCTCCGACTCCCGGAACAGCCCGACTGCCTCCTGTCCGTCCCGGGCCTGGGTCACCTCGGCCCCGCAGAGCTTGAGCAGCTCGGTGCCGATCTCCAGGTTCATCTCATAGTCCTCGGCGAGAAGGACACGCTTGCCGCCCAGCACCTCAGCCGGGCTGCGCTTTTCCGGTTCCGCCTCAGTCTGGACCGGCTGCTCCGGTACCGGCTCCATGGGGATTGTCAGCGTGAAGGTCGTGCCCACATCCGGGGTGCTCTCCACCTGAATCTGTCCCTTCATGCGGGTCACGATGGTCTTGACAATCGCCATGCCCAGCCCGGTCCCGATCACTGTCTGGGTGCCGAACCGGTTCTCCCGGGCATAGGGGGTGAACAGCTGGGGCAGGAATTCCGGCGAGATTCCCACACCGGTATCCTGTACCACAATCCGGCAGATTTCCTCTTCCTGCCAGTCGGACTGGGTGACCTCCACCCGGACACTGTCCCCTTCCCTGGTGAACTTCATGGCATTGGACACCAGATTGTTGAGAATCTGCTGGAGCCGGAACGTATCCACATAGACCCGCGGATGCCGCAGGTCAAAGGTGACCTCCAGCGTCTTGTGCTGAAGATCCGCCTGGGCCTGGAAGGGGGACAGGCATTCGCTGACCATCTCACGCAGGTCGCAGGGGTCGTTGGAGAGGATCAGCTCGGTCTTTTCCATCCGGGGCATCTCCAGAATGCTGTTGATGAGCTTCATCAGCTGATCCGCCGAAACCTGGATCTTCCGGAGATAGTCATCGGTTCTGGCCCAGTCCCCCTCCTGCTGGCGGGCCAGCTCCACCGACGCCATGATGACGCTCAGCGGTGTGCGCATATCATGGCTCATCTGTGAGAAGAACTTCTCCTGGGAGGCCTCGCTTTCCCGGACATCGTCCAGAGCCTCCTCGAGCATCCGCAGATGCTGCAGCTGGCTGGACTTCTCCTGATCCACCAGCCGGAAGCAGAGAATCGCCTCATTCTGCCGGAGTGACGGATCAAACAGCAGTCGCACATTCACCCAGCGGTACTCATCCCCGAACCGGCGGCGGAAATCTCCGCCGAAGTCGGATACATTATCCTCCACCAGACGGCGCATATTTTCCAGGGAAAAGCTGGTTTCAAACTGGGGATAGGCCTCGGGCTCGATCAGCTGACGGGCAACCTCCAGGAACTGCTCATACTGTCCCTCCGCCGGAACCTGCCGGGCAAATTCCTCCGACTCCTTGATGAACTCATAGGTGCCCTGCTTCCAGTTGATGCGGTAGATGGCATAGTAGAGGTTTCCCAGCGCCGCCACCGTTTCATTGACCCGGGAGAGCTTCTTCTGGAGGTGCCGCTCCCAGACCCCCAGAAAGATCAGGAACAGCAGCGCCACACTGCTCACCGACATGATCAGGAAGAAGACCCGGTCCAGGTTCCGGAGCAGTGATGAATAGGAAACGGTGATGATGGATACACCGCCGCTCTCATGGGTGTAGAAATACACAGCCCGCTTATCATGGGTGAGGTCGTAGACATATTCCTGGGCGTCATCCAGATTGCCCGCCCGGATCTGCCCCAGAATGGTGGTGACATACTGCTGCAGCTCCTCCGGCGTGGCGTCCAGCTGGGTCCGGGCATAGATCAGATCCCCCTGGGGATTGCACAGATAGTAGGAACTGCCCTCGGGGAGCGCCGACTCGGTTTCATCGCCATGCAGTGTACCGAGATAGAGCTCAAACACCAGCGCATCCGATGACCCCGCGCACTTCCGGGATACCACAATGGCAATCTGTCCGTATTCCGAATCGGTCCGCATGCTTGAAAGCCGGGTCTCCCCCTCGGACCGCTTCACCTGATCCCGCCAGGGCATCTCCTCCAGTGTCCGGTCCGATTCCCCATCGGGGGTGATGACCTTCCCGTCAATGACCGCATAGGGCACCAGCTGGTTCGGGAACCGGTCCACAGTCTCCTGGAAGTAGTTCTGAGCCCATTCCTCCACCCGGTCCGCATCCGCTCCCGAGGCTTCCAGATCCTCCATGGTCCAGACGCCCGCTGTCAGCAGCAGTTCCGCCGACCGGACATCCTACAGTTCCAGCTCCGCATACTGGTTTGCCAGCTCATTGCCCAGCCGCTGGGCGTTTTCCAGCAGCAGGGACCGCACCATCCAGAATCCCGCTGCCGCAATCACCATGAATGCCGCAACCATGATGCCCGCCGTATGATAGCTGTGCTTCCGTGTCCATTTTTCCCTCAGTTTCACCTGTGTTCTCCTTTTCTATACACCAATTCTTATCCTGTCAGAAGCCTTCCCCACGCCCCGGTATTCTGCATGCCGACTGTCCGCAGTCCCGACTCTGCCAGGAAGCATCGATGCATACCGGTTATGGCTCCAGGAGTCTGCGCCGGTGCTCCTCAAATCCCAGCTGGGTGAGGTGCTTGGGTCCGTAGGCAAAGGCGGCGTAGTTATTCCGCACCAGGGAATCGATCCGGGGCAGGCTGAGGAAGAAGAGATCCAGGAAGTCCCGGATCAGTACAAAATCATAGTGGAGCAGATAGCGTGGGATCATACGCCCTCCGAAGGAAGCCTTGGGGACTTTGCCCTCCCGCTCCATATACTCCTCCTTGTTCCCCACAAGGTATTCAATGCTCTGGGCATCGTCACGGATCAGCACCAGCTGGTCCCGGCGCCCGGAATCGTCCTGCTCATGCAGCAGTACCAGATGCACCGGGCCCTCCTCCGGGAACTCCCAGGTCATGGACAGATAGTCCAGAGCACCCAGCTCAAAGCGCGCCATCTGGTCGACGAGCGCAAATCTGGCTGCGGCGTCCATCTCCTGCACAGTCAGTAAGTCGCCGGGCTGGCGCCAGGCAAAACGGGTCGGGATCTTGGGGATCACATACTTTCTGCGCAGCAGCGGTCCGCCCGACCGCTCGATGGAGAATCCGCCCAGTGCCCGCTTGGCAAAGTAATAGCTGCTCTCCTGATTATACAGGTAGACCTTGTCGCTCCATCTGCCGTTGCCGTCCTTGACACCGTGGAGAAGCGCCACCAGCGCGTCAATGGGCTTTTTGGGGGTCTGGTGCACCGCATAGTCCGGCAGGAAGCCCAGCCGGAACGGGATCTGGGGCACCGTATCGGCCTCCGCATACAGATAGCTGTTCCAGTCGGACAGCAGCGCCCCCCAGGAAGAGGACGCATCATCAAAGCGGAGCAGGGCACAGACACCGGGTACCTCCCGGTTGAAAAAGCTCCGTTTGCTCCAGAGCAGCACCAGTTCGTGGTTGACTTCCAGCCGGGTGACTGTCTTGATCTCAAACTTTTCAAGCAGCTGTTCCAGCAGTTCCGGAGTGATGGCCTCCCCCTCATATTCCTCGCTGGGCAGGCCGGAATACTCCACATAGAGGTGACGGCACAGCCCGATCCCTTCCAGGTCACGGGCCGGCTGGAACACCTCATCAAAGGTATCCTGAGCGATTCTGGCTGCCTGATCCAGCGAAGTCACATCCCAGCGGCAGAATTCCTGCAGCAGCACCAGCTCCTGCCCCTTGCGCCGGGACACCAGCAGACGCCCATTGCCATACCAGGCACAGCAGCAGCAATCGGTTTCTGATTCCCGGTAGAACCGTGCCGGACGAAGGATCGCTGTCCCGTTTTCTGTGGGCGCAAGGCAGGCCACTTCCCCCGCCAGAGCCTCTGCGATCCTGCCGGGCAGTTCCTCCGGGAGCTGCAGATGCCCCAGACGCTCCCGCAGATAAGCTGTCACATCCTGATATTCGTCCTGATACGCGGAAAGTACAGGCAGAAGCAGGAAAAAGATTTCATCATCCTCAATCCCGGAAATCCCCCAGAACGGAAGCAGCGGATTGCAGAGTTCCTCGCCGTTCAGACGGTATTCCACATAATACTGGTGGAACTGAATCTGTATTTCCAGGGTCTGCTCGGTGGTCTGGCCCTGTTCATCGGTGATGGTCTGAGTCAGCGGAATGGTACGGGTAAAGTTCTCCTGTGCCAGACGGCGGTTCCAGCCCTCATTGGAGGGGAAGTCCTGCTCCAGCAGTACGTACAGGTTCTGCTGTCCCTGCCCCTCGGCCCAGTAAAAGGCGGTCTGGAGGAAATAGCGCAGGAACAGCGGATCGGACAGGGTGCAGTTCTCCGGACGGATCTCCTCCAAAGCCCGCTGCGCCAGACGCTCCTGCTCCTCCCTGCGCTGGAGATCCAGCTCGTGCTGTCTTTCTGCCTCCCGGACGCTCTGTACGACCTCCCGGGCATAGGGCAGGGTCGGGTCCGCCTCAAAGATCTCGGAGAGCCGGCGGATCAGATACGGGTGGATGTACCAGCTGCACCAGTGGGGAAGCATCTCCTCCCGCACAAAGGAACGGCTGCGGATCGCCCGCTGGAAGTCCTCCCGGGCCAGAAACTGCTCCACCAATTCCCGGCCCCGGGGTGAATCATCGCCGCCCACCCACGGAATATCCGATCCCAGATCGTGATAGGCGGTACGCAGTTCCACAAAGCGCTCCTGTTCCTCACAGACTGTCGGTGCCTTCTGCTCCACGATCTCACGCAGCCGCCCATAGAAGAGCTTGGCACGGCCCATCTTCACTGAATCGAGGCTCAGCACCCGCCAGAGCACTTCATAGACCTCCTCCGGAAGCGGCTGGCTGTCAAAATAGAATTCCAGGATGCGCAGGGAAATCACACACCGCTCAGTCTTGATATTGCCCGTGGACTTCTCCCGCAGGTGTGCCATAAGGTACCGGTTGAGAATCCAGTGCAGCTGATCCAGCGTCTGGCTGTTCCATACGCCGTTCCGGGCAAGATCCATCAGCTCCTCGTAGTCCGCATAGGCCACCGACAGTGTGACATCATTGCCCTGGAGCTTCCGCACCAGCGGCCCCTGGACCGCAATCTGCAGTATCTCCTG
>ERZ827104.2719-NODE-2719-length-13271-cov-3.073018_pt1 | contig 13271 bp, 10 predicted proteins | sample MGYA00519781_ERZ827104 | MGnify/ENA primary metagenome ERZ827104 (study PRJEB31778, sample SAMEA3449257) | human gut metagenome | biome: human gut; feature: human-associated habitat; material: faeces | place: United Kingdom | collected 2010/2012 ... | reverse complement strand
GACCGCCGCTGCTGTTTCTTTGAAGTATTCAAAAACACCGGCCTGTTTCTGGTTCGTCAGGCAGTTTTTCTGAAGTTCCACTTGGCCTTTTGGGTATGTAAGGGCCTTTTTTCCTGTTCGGAGAAAACGGTAAAAGGGGCCAAAATCCAGAATCATATCAACCTGCGAAAGAGGATTTCCGTCCACGGTAATGATGACCTGAGATGGATCAATCCGGTTCTGTACCTTCAGAAGCTGTACTTTTTCGGCATGGTAGCGATAGGACTTTGGAGAATTGGCATAGATTACCTCGCACATACCGTTCTGAAAACGGAAGCTGGCGACGGAGTCGGTCTTATCCTGGCCGTTGACCAGAAGCATATATTTTCTGCTATCCATCGCAAACCACCAGCCCTCAGGTATTCTTACTGATGAAAGTAAAATTATAATTCCTGATATTTTCTAACGAGTTGCATGAAAGAAGAGTTTGGTAATATCTGCTTAGACGGGATAAACACATATCGCCATTCCTTGTAGCCGTTGGCCTTGCACCAGCGTGAAGCCACTCCACAATACTGGATACCACGTTTTTTCTTGGCAATCACATCGGGATCGTCCAATTTGTCCTCACCTTTGACTTCAACCAAATAAATTCGATCTTCCGTCTCCACAACGAAGTCAGGCTCATAGTTGTGACCATGATTATAGGTGATGTTAAACTCCTTTGGATGGGGCCGCAACCAGTTCTGCACATCGGGGTCGGTTTCCAGGATGCGGGCCAGGGTCAGTTCCCCCTCTTTGCTGTCAAACTTCGCAGACTCGAAGACACCCCTCTTAATTCCTGTAAAGAGTACGGAATGAATATCTTCCGTGAAATCATCGAATAAACCGACTGTCACTTTAGATTGATACTTCTGCTGCAGATTATAGTTTCGGCTTCCAATGACTTCTTCCTGCAGGAAACCATTTTCACAGTAAAAGTGCTGCATCATCTGCTTGTAGATTCGATCAGCAATATCAATTTTGTGCATCATCACAATGTTTTGCATACCATTGGACCCATACTGAGTCTCATAATGGTCACAAACTTGAGTGATCAGTTTGAAGAGCAAGTTTGAGCACCGCTGGTAGTCGATTTCGGGTTTTTCCCGCAGCCGATCCAGGATCACTTTCTTGGGGTTATAGCCTTCAAAGTCGATAGCATCTCCCTTGATACGTTGCCGATCCTGTGGGTCCTCTAAGTTTTGCAGCAGGAGCTCATTTTTGATTGGTGCATCCCGAAAGTCGGATAGATCCAAATTGAAGTCAGTAAACACATATTCTTCAACGCCGGCATCCGTTACCTTGATCTGCGGGATAGGAATGAATTTTGCCTGCGCCGCCCGATGGGTTTCCTCTGTATAATCCAGCATCCAGGCGGTAAGGGGCATCCGATTCTTTTCAAAGACTTTCCCTAAATCTTCATCTTTGGAGAGCTCGTCCTGAACCCCCTCAACAATGTGCTTTGCCTGGTCAAGATCTACTTTATGAGACGGGTCAGACTGAATCCGATCTGTCACGGCCTTCCGAATTTTATCTTTTGATTTTTTGAGCAGGGCATCCGTAGATGCATCTTTCTCAATTCCAGTCTTCTGATAAACTTCATCCAGCGCTTTATCTGGCTCCAAATCCAGGGCCAGTTGGGTATATGTGACTTGCTCTGGTACGATTTCCTCCGCTTTGATCACATTTCCGGCTTTGAAGATGGAGTCACCTCTCTGGGCCTCCGCCAGGATATCGGCAAATTTATCATGCGCAGTCAGCATTACCGCATCTACATTCCGGTCTCCGGTGCGCTCACCATAGGGCAATCGCAAGCCACGCCCTACCATTTGCTCGCGCAGGATCTTGGATGCCGCTGTTCTGAGCGGGACGATAGTATAAAGATTGTTGACATCCCACCCCTCTTTGAGCATGTTGACATGGATCACGATTTCAATGGGATTGTCCGGGCTCTCCACATCCAGCAGCAACCGCATATTTTCCTCCGACTCCGCACCTTTTTGCTTGGAGTGAATGACGAGGGTTTTATTGCGGTAAGAGCCGCCTCGGAAGGCATCCGATTTCACAAACTGTTCCACTTGAGCTGCGTGATGCGTGTCTTTGCAGACCACCAACATGAATGGCTTGACCGCCCGCACAGGCTTTTCCGGAGTACTGTTGTTGGCTGCATAGAGCTCCAACTTCCGCTTGGCATTTTCGTGGCAGGCAATTCCATCCGTCAACATCAGCTTATCCAGCTGCTCATCGCCAAAATTGTAAAAGTCGATATCTGTCCGCGTTACAGCAAAGGGAGTTCGTGTATAACCATCCTCGATCGCTTTGGAGAGCGGATACTCGTACACTACATTCTTGAAGGGAACCTGCTTTAACCCCTTGGCAACAAGAGGCGTCGCGGTCAATTCCAAGCCCAGCAGCGGATGCAGATCATTGAGAGCCTGCGCCCCTTTCTCAGCGCGGTAGTGGTGGGATTCATCCATGATCAACACCAAATCTGGCAGGTTGGACAAAGCCTGATAAAACGATCCTCCGACCGTTTCATTCAGCTTTTTCATTTCGACGCCCTCTTTGTTGAACTTATCGATGTTATAAATGTAAATATGGACGTCGGAGTCAAACAAAGAGAGATTCTTCTCCCGATAGTCGTCATCCGTAATGATCTTCGGCGGTGAAGAAAAGCATCCCAACCCTCGAAAGACATATTTGGAACTATTGACATCGCTCAAATCTCGCTTTAACTTTTCGTAGATGGTGGTATTCGGGGCGACAACGAAAAAATTCTTGATATCCTTCTGTGTATAAAGATAGGCAATAAAAGCGCCCATCAGCCGCGTTTTTCCCACGCCAGTAGCCAAAGCAAAGGTGAGAGACATGAAATCCCGCTCAAAATCTGAACAGATGGGGAATAGGCTATGCACTGTATCCAGAGCAGCCTCTAAATCCATGCCCTTGCGCAGAGGAACGTGATCGAGAATTTGCTCTAAAATTTTCAGAGACTCTGTCTGTGGCTTGCGAAGGGACATGACACCACTGATGTAGTCTGTGGTGTATTGAGGGAAAGAATTACTCATCGCAGTCCTCCTCATCCCAGTCGTCATCATATACCGGCGGATGGACAATGTTCAAATTGTAGTCGGCTTTGCCGAACTCACAGCGGTCCAGGAGCATCTGGGGGATCTTTTTGATGGCGATATTCTCGTAGGTCTTGTCCAGCCCACTGTCGAAGGAACAACAGGCGATAATGAGATATTCGCCGTCCTCCATAGAACCCTTGATGGAGTCCAGATAAGCCCGATTGATATGCCGGGTGGTAACGAACAGATAGCTGTTTTCGCTTCCCACGTACTGTTTCCAAAAGAAGTTGCTGTCCGGCTGATAGCGGAATCCCTCATGGAGGGCCACAGCCGCTGCCAGCATATTCACATTGTAGGCCTCATTGATGATATCCTCGTCAAAGGGGTCTTTGTTGATCAGGGTAGGAGCCAGTTCGTAAAAGCGGTAACCGCCGCCGCCCTGCCAATTCTGGGCCTTAGTGATGCCGCCGGGATCCTCGCCGGCGATCACCTTGTCCAGCCGGACTTTACAGTGTGTGTAGGCGTGGTCGCCCATTTCAATACCGATATACCGCCGCCCCATCTTGTGGGCGACGGCGGCGGTAGTGCCGGAGCCAAGGAAGGAGTCGAGGACGAGATCACCAGGGTTGGAGGCAATATGTAGAACGCGCTCTATCAATCTTTCTGGTTTAGGTGTATCAAAGGCGTTTGCTGCCCCAAAAAGAGCTATTATTTCTTTTTTTGCCTCTTGGTTATTACCAACTTCTTTATGAGGCCACCAAGTCCAAGGTACAATTCCCCCTGCCTCAGATAGATATGTTTTTTTTCGTGGAACACCAGATCCATCGGTACCGAACCAAAGTCGGCCCTCTTGTCGTAATTGTTTATAGACATCTTCGAGATGTCGCCAACACCGCCCTTCGGGCGGAGTAACTATTTTTCCGGAAGGCGTAGTAATGGGATACATTTGATTGGGTCTCCAACCCTGGGCGGTGAAATCAGAGGATGCCCATGGTCCGCGCGGATCATTATCTGGATTCTTGTATCCTTTGGCTTGTTCCTCAGTCAACGGAAGTTTGTTTCGATTTTCTTTAAACATTTCCCTGTTTTTAGCATAAACAAGAATGTAATCATGCCCGTCACTAATAATCGCTCGCATATCAGGAGATGTTCGCTTTTGCCATATAATAGAAGCAATAAAGGAACTGCGTCCAAAAAGTTCGTCACAAAGAACTTTCATATATGCTTGCTCATCATCATCTATGCTAATCCAAAGGCTACCTTCATCAGATAGCAGCCCCCATAAAAGGCTTAGTCTTGGCCGCATCAAATTCAGCCATTGACTATGCTCCAGATTATCATCGTAGTGTTCAAATGCTGATCCCGTATTATACGGCGGGTCAATATAGATACACTTCACCTGTCCGGCATATTTGCTCTCCAGGGCCTTCAGCGCCAGCAAGTTGTCCCCATGGATCAGCATATTCTGTGTGCCTGGGTCGGTGGTAGTGTTAGAGAGGGCGGCGTTTTCAATCAAGAGCCGCGGTTCCACACGAATTGGCTCATCCTTCCCAACCCAGGTCAGCTCCAGCTTATTGGCCATGCTTTATCACTTCTCTTTCTTGCTCCACCAGTCCAGCTAACTGACAGGAGAGAATGTATCGCAGATCCACCTCCGTGATCTTCTCCCTGGGTTTCTGCACAGTGCTGGGTAATGCCGCAACTTTCAAGGCGATTTTTGGGTAATTGATATTGTTTGAAATAATTTTCTGTTCCGCAGAATTTGCGTCGAAGGGGAATTTCTGGAGCTCGTGATAGGTATCCAGAATGTCCTTCTCCAGTGAGGTAATCACTTGTTTCTGCTTCAAGAATTCGATCATCAATTCTTCGGTGTCCACTATTGGTCCTCCGCTTTTTGTAGTATTATTTGATTCTTTCATACGCCTTGCGCACAATTTGCGCCATCAGAAGACGGCGCTGTTTTAAGAATTCTGGATATTCAATGTTCTCAAAGCCGACAGGCAGCGCATGATCCTCGCAGGCTTTCCGGTAGCCATCTTCCCCCAACTTCTGCCGGTAGTAAGCGACATAGTCTTTCGGTGCCTGATCCGAAATTTCAATATTTGTCGCATAGTCCAGATAGGTAAAGTTTGCGATTTGATTGCGATCCCGGTCATTGGTGTAACCGATATCTGTCAAATATTTTTTGGGGAAGATGTGATGCTTGTCGATTGCATTCTTTGTTCCGCTGGCACCCAGAACAAAGTATTTCGAGATGGGGGTGTTGCTGAACAGCATCGGCGTATTCAATACAATCTGCGCCGCAATGTACCCATACCAAGCGGGCGAAATCGCTGCGGCGCTGTTCAGTTCGTTAGGAAGCGTCAGGTTAAAGTAGTCATCCGTAAAATGCGTATCAATAACTTGGTCAATATACGCAATGAATTCGTCAGCAGTGTGAATATCTCGCAGATCAGCAAACTGCTTTTCCACCTCAGACTCCGTAGAGCCGGTATAGAAGTAAGTAATGGTACTCATGAAGAACCATTTACTGATACATTTCCTCAACTGTGAAGCATCCAGTTTATAGTCATACTTTGCAATCAGATAGAGCACATAACTGAAAACAACGGCGTTGGTTGAGGAGATCTGTTTCTCACTGATGTATCCCGCTTCCGCCACAATATTGACGAAAGAGTGCCAGTTGTTTAGGTTCATGACCTTGTCCAGAGCATCCTTGAAAATTCGAAGATTTTCCTGCTGAACTTCTGCTGAAAACTTTCCGGTTTCCAAATTTTTACCACGTAAAAGCATGTAGGCATATCTTAGCCGTGCCCGTCTGAAACCGACGCCGACAGCCATTCGGATCAGGTGAGCAGGTTCAATCGCCATCAGGGTGTTGTAGGATGTATTGGCTGCTGGGATTCTGGAAGCAGCTGCAAATGCGTTGATTTTATCGCTGGTCTCATTTTCGTATACAGAAATCAATGTCTGAATGAAGTTGTTTTCTGTCAGGCTCTGTCCACCAGAATTAACCCGGACAAAAATATCCGCAACGTCTTCTTCATTGGCGGTATAGCTGATCTCCAGAGTAGGCAAGGAATAATCAGAGAGATTCAGAAGGGCATTAATATTATTTTCAATTCGGTCTTCTTCCTCGTCAGTAAGGAGCGGGACTCCTTTTTTGTTGCGGCTCTCATTCACCTCTTTTATGAAACGCCTTCGAAACGTGCTAATGGAATTATCCTCTTTTGCCAAAAACACATCGCTGATGCGGCTGATCCACTCGGCGTCTCGCTCAAAGGCTTGGGTCCAAACTGCAAATTCCTGCGTCAAGGGATTATAGGAGATCTTGATTTCGCGGTCCGCAAAATGCTTGTCCTTTACCTTGACGGCAAACATTGCCGCAACAAGGGCAGTTAGGCGCTGCTGCCCATCGATGACCAGCTCTTTTGGCGTTTCATAAGTCTTGGCGTTACTTCCAATGGTGCTTTTTTTGTTCTCATAATCAGCAGGAGACTCCCACAGCATAATATAGCCGATAGGGTACCCTTTGAGCATCGAGTCGAATAATTCGCGGACCTTATTATCTTTCCAGACGAAGGGGCGCTGAAGATCAGGTAGTCCAATGCGCCCGTTGCGAACACCCTTGACCAGATCTTCAACTTTGCTTGGAATATTTTTAAAAAGTTCCTTTCCCATATAGATCCCCCAATATTACACTTTCTATTTCTGAGGTGTAAGATACGAAAAATGCTCTACCGCCTGGCAGAGCACCTGACTTATGTGGTCATACTGCCGAGGCTCGCAACAACTTCTGACAGTGTTGTATATAATTTTAGCAGATTTCATTAGGGAAAGCAAGGAGCCAGAAAACTGGTCATCTACTATCTGCTGACGGACGTCCACTCCTTCCTTGATATTGCAAAGCCTATCAATTTACAGTACAATGGCCGCAGAAGAAACTTTTGGTAAATTATTGGCCTATACAGGAGGCAGGTACCCTCATGCATACCCTTTCAATAGACAGTAAAGCCGTGTCTATTTTTCAGACCGGCATTTCCGGCGTTCCGGTGATCTACCTGAACACATACTCCGAAGAGGGGCAACAGGTGTTTGAGGCGGCGCAGGCCGCTGGCTATCCGCCGTTTACACTGGTCGCTATCAGTGATTTGGACTGGAACCACGACATGGCCCCGTGGGACAGTCCGGCGGCGTTCAAGAAGGGGACGCCCTTTACCGGAGGAGCGGACGATTACCTGCGGCTGCTGGTGGATGAGATCATACCAGAAGCAGAAAAAGACTTAGCCACTCCTCCGGCGTGGCGGGGGATCGCTGGGTACTCTTTGGCTGGCCTATTCGCTCTGTACGCCATCTACCGGACGGATGTGTTCTCGCGGGTGGGGTGCATGTCCGGCTCCCTGTGGTTTCCTGGTTTCAAGGAGTACATCTTCTCCCACGAGCCAAAGAAACCGCCGGACTGCATCTACTTCTCCCTGGGGGACAAAGAGGCCAAAACCCGCAATCCGGTTCTGAAAACAGTTCAGGAAAATACAGAAACGATCCGGGCTTTTTACCAGAGCAAAGGCATCGACACGGTATTCCGGCTGAATCCCGGCAACCACTTTGTCCAGGGTATCAAGCGAACCGTTGCGGGTATTCAGTGGCTGTTGAGCAGGTAGGGGATTGCCTCTCGGCCCTTATTCTTTGTATAGGCGTGTGAAAAACTGATACGCCCGTCGGACAGAAAGGACTTGCTTAACCACTCCCACAGAGTTACAATACCCAAAACCCAGAGCAGTGAAAACTTTTCCCGGCCGGGCCTGGCAGACACCGTGGCGGGATATAAGAGAAACGGACTCAGAAATTTTGAAAATAGCACACCGGCTTTCCGTTGTAAAAGCTGTGTTTGTTTGCTATAATGTACTCGAAGAGGTAAGAGGAGGATTCTATTTATGCCAGAAATTAGTTTATTCTATGGTATTCGGATCACGATGTTTTACAGTGACCACAATCCTCCCCACTTTCATGCAGAATATGCCGGTAACAAAGCGCTGATAGATATCCAATCTGCTTGTGTGATTCGGGGGGCGTTGCCATTCCGCCAGTTGAAATTGATTCTGGCGTGGTGCGAACTGCATCGAGATGAACTGATGCAAAATTGGGAGTTGGCGAAGGACTCTAAGCCTCTCAACCGGATCGCCCCTCTTGTCTGAGAAAGGAGTTTGCAATGGAGATGATCCCCAAAGTTCTCCAGGTGTTGGCCGGACCGAACTTCACGGTATATATCTATTTCCATGATGGTACAGTTCGCTTGCTGGATGCCACTCAATTGGTGCAGAAGGGCGGAGTCTTTGCCCCGTTGCAGGATGCAGATTTTTTCCGTGACAGACTGACCGTGATCAATGACACAGTGGCCTGGGATATCGACGGGAATCGAGATCCCTGCACGTGTGTGGATTTGGACCCTTGTACGTTATATGACACCTGTCCCATTGTGGAAGACCCGCTGAAAGAGGTCATCTGAGCAGGCTTTTATTCTTTGTATCGGCGTGTGAAAAACTGATATGCCCGTCAAACAGAAAAGACTTGCACACTCGCCTTGCCAGAGTTACAATACTCCAAACCCAGAGTCACGAAAAACGCTTCCCGGCCGGGACTGGCAGACACCTGCCGCCCCTGGTCAGGAAGCGTTTTTGACCCCATATTTGACCACAGTCGGGGCCGGAACACGTGGAAACAGCGGATTTAAGGGCGCCAAAAAATATCTGATACCGAGCGAAAAGCACCGAAAAGCACTACAAATCACCACAAAAAATTTGGTTCAAGCGTTTGGGAGCAAGATGCCGGGAGTTCGAGTCTCCCCACTCGGGCCAAACAATGATAATCTGAACTACATTGTCCAAGTGGGTAATGTGATCGGATTTATCATTTCTATCGAAATGTTAGTTAAAACATACAAGGGCAGGGAGGGCCCTGTCCTTGTATGTTTTATTCCCCATGCTATAATAACATTTAACATCTCTCTACAAGACCATTTTATTGGGAGGATTGTGAAACCAGAATGAATTATAAGTTTTCAACATCAAAGACAATTTCCGTAATTATTGTATATTTTTTGCTGTTTTTGGCCGGTGATTTATTGGGAAGTCTAATTTTTGATTTCCTATTTTCTATCATAAATCTTCCAGTCCGTGAGTTGTATCCTATTATCAGAATGCCGGGCTATCTGTTGCTGACACTAATCTTCTTTTGGCTCTATACAACAAAAGTTCTCCATCTAAAAATGGAAGACTTCGGGATTTCATTTTCCGTTAAATGGTGGGGAGTTAGTTTATCTGTTTTGTTACCTGCTTTTGTAGTTACTATCTTTCTAATCATTGGACGGGCACAAGTAAATGTTTTTTCCACTGGTGATATCTTCTTAATTATCATTTCATCTATTCTTATTGCTTTGAAAGCGGGGATATTGGAAGAAATACTATTCCGTGGTTTCATTATGAGACTGCTCGAAAGTAAATGGAATAAGTATATTGCTGTGCTTGTCCCATCTGTTTTGTTTAGTTTCGCACATCTCCCATCAATGGAAACTTTTACAATCGGAGGTGTCTTTCTTTTAATCATCAGCGGTACTTTGGTAGGCACTATGTTTTCGCTTGCCTCCTATACAGGAAATTCTATTGGTAACAATATCCTAATGCATACGGTATGGAACTTTACGATAGTAACGGACATTCTGCATATTACAACATCGGAGGGTGCTTATGGCGAACCTATTTTTCAACTCATTATACCATCAGACAACATCTTGTTAACTGGAGCAGGATTTGGTATAGAGGCATCTTTAATTGCCATCATTGGATATACTCTCGCTTGTTTAACACTGGCTTTTATTTACAGAAGAAATCACGTTGGTATTTTAGAGGGATAAAGGAGGCGGGAGTGTATAAAGCACTCCCGCCTCCTTTATCCCTTAGACTTTCCCTGTTGTGCTTTCCACTCAGCAAATTCCCTTTGCCCCTCCTCGCTCTCGAAAAAGGCTTGTATCTCCGGGAACAGGACACAGGCCAGGGCAGTGAGGAACTTCCTTTGCAGGCAGTCTGCGCTGCTTCGGTTAATCTGGTAAGCCTCGGCATACTTGCTCATGGACAGTCCGCAGTCCGTTGCCCAAGCAGCTTCATAGAGTTCTTCTTTTGTAACTACTTCACCTGTGAGCTTGCCGACCATACATGGGGTTCAATGCCTCTTTTTTTGAATGTGACGCAGCACACAGAATACGGCAGCCAGAAGCAACAGGCAACCTGTTCCGGCCGCGAGCCAGACAAGAAGGCTGCTGGACCGCTCTGTAATACAGAAAATGATCTCCTCCGTCTGACTGGTGAGCAGCAGATACTGTCCGTCGATCTCAAAATCCGCTTCTGACCAGCCGCTTTCCTCCTGTACCCATAGCGCATAGTGTTTTCCAGAGTCCGGCAGGCGGTAGTGAACCGTATAGGACACCTGCTCTAAATCCGGGTCGTCCACTGTGACGGTATAGGCAGTGCCGGTGTGCGTCTTTCCCTGGCGATCACTCCAGGTCACATTCTCAATCGTGTGTGAGACTTCTGCCCGGCTGCTGAAACTACCGTCCACAAGGATCTCCGGCAGTTCCCCACCGTCCGAAAGGGCGGAGGTATAGGGAGTATATTCCGCTTCCAAGGTTTGACTGGCATTCAGATGGGTATAGTCCAGATCCGGCCAGGCGGCGGAGTACCCCTTTTTCGCCGGAATCTCCGGCAGGGATTCGATCCCTTCCCCATACTGGAAGGGGACCACGGCTACGGTGATGCCATCGGCCACGAAGGTCAGCTCCAGCTGAGAAAACAGCTCCGGCACGCCCTCTGTGCTGCACAGGGAATCGAAATCCACCGGCTCCGCCTTCCCGGCATAGCTGATACCGTCCAGAGCGCCCAGGTTCTCGCTGGTAAAGGTGTTGCCGGATACGGTGCCGTCGCTGTCCACATCTCCCGCTACCGCCCCCAGATAAGCAGAGCCCTCATCGATGGTCACCAGGGTATGACAATTTATCAGGGTAGCCCCTAATCCAGCCGCACCGCCCACATAGTCCCTGCCAGACAGGTGGCACTTGCTCCAGCTGTCCCGGACGCTGCCCCAGGAGGCGCCGGCAATACCTCCCACATAGTCGCCGTTGCTGCTGGATACAGCGCCGTAATTCTCGCAGTTTCTAACCCGTCCCAGGTCCATCAGACCGACAATACCGCCGGCGTAGTCCTGCTTTCCGGTGATTGCTCCTGTATTGATACAGGATGCGACAACTGCCTTGGTCTGATATCGGAAGTCCAGGGAGCGGTCGCCTTCCCGGATCAAATCGTCCTCCGGGTCAAAGTCGTATTCAATAGCCATAGAGCCCACGATCCCGGCCACATTAACATCGCCCTCCACTGTTCCGTCATTCCTGGCGTCAGAGAGATAGCCCGTATCTGTAGTTTCAGGCGCTTCGTCCGACACATCCTCAAACCGATCCTCAAATTTCTCATCAGAACCATCCAGAATATCCCGCAGCAGGTCGGTAATGACGCCGAACTGCCGGTTGATGGCGTCCAGATCGTCCAGCAAAATGTCCGTATTGCTGGACATGGACTCCCGAAGAGCATCTCCGCTGTCGATCAGGTCAGTAAAAATACTGTCCAGAGCATCCCCCTGTTCCTTGATCTCGCTGCTGATGGGACGGATGGTGATGGTGGGCATCTCAGATAGTTCTTGCAGCACATGGGAAAGGTCTTCCATGATGTCTGAAGTCAGAGAAGACAGTTCCTCCATGGTATCTCCGGCATCCCTCAGTTCATCTATGGCATCCCCGGCCTTCTCCAGCAATTCCCGCAGTTTGCGGACGGCACTCCCGCCGCTGTCCACGCTGCGGGCCAATGCGCGCAGTGCGGAGGATAAACTATCCCTGGCGGCCTGTATCTCCTGTCTGGCGGCCTCCAATTCCTCGATATTGATGGAAGGCACCACCAATTTTTCCGCGGCTGCGGCGATCTCCTGTGCAGATAGCTTTGCGCGCTCCAGGCTGGTACGGATGGCCGCCAGTTCGACCTGGAGTGTCTCAACGACAGTCTGGGCAGATTCGATCCCGGCCAATGCTGCGAGGGCATCCTCCGCCTCTGCGGCGGCCAGCTCTGCGGCGGCGATGGCAGCATTCAGTTCGTCCAATTTCACCTGCAGATCCCGCTCGGCTTCAGACGCGCCTAAATCTTTCAGAATGTTTTCTACTTCCTCCTGTGTGTCTGTAAGCTGTTGGGACGCATCCTGTAATTTTTGGTAAGCGGCTGTCAAATCCGGCCCCTGTCCAGGGGCGACATTCATTAGCGCCTTGGCCAGTTCCGCCCCCGCCTGCCCAAACGCCTGTCCGGCGGCCAGTAGATCCTCTGCAGCACTTTTCAACTGCGCCAATGCTTCCGGGGCAGCGGTCTCCGACCCGATCACCTGAGCAAGCGCATCGTTGACCTGGTCCAAGCAGTTTGGCAGAGCGGCACAGGCAGACTGAAACGCCCCCAGCTTTTCCAGAAGAGCTGCCCATTCCGGCCTCCCCTGAAGCACACCATCTGCACCCTGTAAAATTTCCCATATTTGTACAAAACAGCTGTCAATATCCGAGAGATCCTTGGACAGTTCAGAAACTGCCGCCTGTATTTCCGCCAGGGTTGTGTCCGTATCCGGATTCCCCAGTACATTCCGCAGGTGCGCCATAGCCGCTTTGAGGTGGTCTGCCGAGTCCCGGCCATGCCGGGCAGCGACCCTCAGATCGTCCATAACGTCCTCAAACCGGTCCGCTGCATCGAGGGCCAGATCGCCGGCCTCCTGCGCCTCGTCCATCACATCATTCATCTGACCAGCCAACTTCTCCATCAGATCCAGCGCGTCTGTGGCATCCTCCATAATGGGAGACAGTTTATCCGTGAGCCAGGAGATCCGGGCAGACATGCTGTTGACCGCATCAATGTTTTCATTGGCCCAGTCTGTGGTGAGATCTGCCAAGTCACTGATAGCCCCCTGGACCTCCCCCGCCCGGTCGGAAATAGCCTGCATCCGCTCAGAGATCTCGTTGGAGGCGCTGCGGGCATCATCATTGGTCCGGCCGATCAGGTCTCGCAGCACGTCCAGTTCATCCAACAGGTCGCCAACCTGGCTCTCAGTGTA
>ERZ827104.2718-NODE-2718-length-13271-cov-5.133399_pt1 | contig 13271 bp, 10 predicted proteins | sample MGYA00519781_ERZ827104 | MGnify/ENA primary metagenome ERZ827104 (study PRJEB31778, sample SAMEA3449257) | human gut metagenome | biome: human gut; feature: human-associated habitat; material: faeces | place: United Kingdom | collected 2010/2012 ... | reverse complement strand
ATTTGATGAGCCAGAGCCACGAAGGCTTTCGTGGCTCTATTGCAGAACTTTTGGGGTCATAACACTGATGACGGTCTTCTCCGCGCGGCTCTATGGGAAGCGCAGCTGGAAGAACCGAAGAAGAGTTGAGCTTCCTCTTAAATGTAACAAAATATTATCCGCCTGAAACTCACTTATAGACCCGCGGAAAATGTGACTGTGCAGCGGGGCTTGTTTTTTAGCCGCGTATAAGTATTATTTTAATAACCTATTTGCAGTTACTTTTCCTATGTCAGAAAACGAGCTTTGCTGGTACCTCGGATTCAGAACAAAACTGGATCCTACGAAGGAGCAGGCGGAATATCTCGCCCGTGCCTGCGGCACTGCTCGTCTTGTCTTCAACTGGGGACTGGGACAATGGATAAAACAGTATGAGGAGTACAAAAACGGGCTGCGTGCCAGCCCTCCGAAAATTAAAGATATAAAGAAACAGCTGACACAGCTGAAAAAGGAGGGAGAGAAGTTCTTCTGGATGAAGAAGGTGACCAAGTGCGCGCCGCAGTACGCGCTGACTGATCTTGGGATGGCTTTTGAGCACTTTTTTGACAATCCTGACGACTTCAAATATCCGAATTTCAAAAAGAAAGGGTCCAAGCGAGACAGTTTTCGCCTGGATAACTGTCAATTCAAAGTTGAGAACAATCGCATCCGCGTTCCCCATGTCGGTTGGGTCCGGATGCATGAGCGTCTGCGATTCAGAGGTGCCAAACTGCTTTGGGCGACTATCTCGCGACAGGCAGACGGTTGGTACGTGAGCATTACGCTTGAACTCCATGATCTCGATCATCTCAGTCCGGCTAAAAACCAAGGCCGCATTGGGGTGGATCTGGGAGTTCTGAATTTTGCCACTCTCTCAAACGGTCTCGTCTTCGAAGGCCCGAAACCGCTGAAAAAATACAGTGAGAAGCTAGCGAAGCTTCAGCGAAAATTTTCCCGTACGGAAAAAAACAGCCGGAATCGCGCGAAGCTTCGAATTAAGATTGCCCGGCTGTATGAGAAAATCAGCAATATCCGACTTGATGCCATCCATAAACTCACGGCATTTCTGACTGCCAACTATTCAGAGGTCTGCATTGAGGATCTGAGCGTTAAAGGCATGATGAGGAATCATCACCTTGCGCGCGCCATTTCCGATATGGGATTCCGTGAATTCAGACGGCAGATGGAATACAAAATGAAGCTGCGGGGCGGGAGGCTCGTCATCGCGAGCCGCTGGTTCCCGAGCTCAAAGATGTGCAGATTCTGCGGATTAAGAAACAAAGATCTGAAACTCAAGCAACGGCTTTGGGTCTGCCCGCATTGCGGCAGGATTATCGTTGACCGGGATGTGAATGCAGCCATTAATCTTTGTAATTACATAGATCGAGTTGATAAATCGGACAGCTGTTCTGACAGCGGCAGCGTCGCGGTAAGCAATCAGAAAAGGAATGCTGTCACGTCCGAGAGTTACCCGGATGTAAGCCCCGCCGGTGAGGATCCGTCCCGGCTGAAGGCCACTGCGGAGAGGCAGGGATGCCAATCCACGAAGCAGACATGTCGGAAGACATTGGCCGGAAATGATGCTACCGACCCTGGAGAAAACAGTAAGGCGTTTTATTATGGTGTCGGAAGTGATGACTGGGGAAGCCAATGGAATTCTCTGCCCGGCAGTTTTGGCGCAGAGGTAGTCTCTATGCAAACTGTTAATGTACAGGTTTGTTCAGAGGCTCAGTAACGGAAGGAACCTCCCGTCACTAGCCTATCAGAAGAGCACCTTCGCTCCAATGAAGGCCCCGAGGTTCCGGAAGCTGTGGCTGCCCTGCTGGTATGCGGCAGCGCCCCAGAGGTTGACGTGCTTCGAAAGCTTCCCTTCGACCCCAAGCTTCACTTCGCCGAAGTTCCGGTTCCCCTCCGCCCGGTCGCGGACACCGGCGTAGGTCACGCCAAAGGATTTCGTGTCGTGGTACCAGTTGAGGCTGAGGAACGGTTTGATCGCGCGGCCGGTTCTGTCGTTTGTGAAGAGGTGATAGACCGTCGCACCCACGCGGGTCCGGACGTTCCCGGCCCCGGTGCCGGACACCGTGTAGTTCTCGGCGTCCACATGCTGATCCGCCCGGACGCCCATCCGGATCACCTGGGCTTCAAGTCTCAGACGCGCGGCGTTCCGCGTGCCGTCGCCGCTCACCCAGTCTTTGAGGCCAAACGTGTATCCGGCTTCAAGGCTCGCCGTGAAGCCTTTCGAATCGTACGACTCTCCATCCGCGTTACTCGGATCCACCTTATTCTTGAATTTCTGCCAGAGGAGCCACGTGTCGACGTACGGCCCGGTGCCTGCCTGAGCGGCGTTCATGTACGTCGCGTAGAGGCCGGCGGAGTAGCCGGACACCTTTCCTTTAGACGTCTCTCCGATATCGGTTGACCGCGTCTTCTCACTCTGATGCGCGTACCCCATCATGAGACCGGCGTGGAACCGGTGATCGCCGGACCCGGGCCAGCTGACGACGTCACCCCCGACCTGCACGAGACCCCAGGTGCCGCGGTTAGTCAGCTGATCATCAAGCATCCGGGAGCGGGACTTCCCGCCCGCCGTCCGGATCCAGAGGTTCCCGGAGTGCTTCTGGCTCTTCAATGCGTCGGAATACCGCGTTTCCCCAAGACGATCCGCGAGCGACATCGTGAAAAGCGTGTTTGTGGCGATGAGGTTCGCGGTGTAACTGCCGAGTTCCGGCTTCACGATGTGCGTGGTGGGATCCGTGGGGTCGGTCGGCTGAATGTCCGGCTGATCCGGGGTTACCGGCGTGACCGGATTATCGGGGGTATCTGGGTTGTCAGGAGTATCAGGGTTATCAGGCGTAACCGGCACCACAGGAGCGTTCGGATCGCGTTCGCTCGTGAGGTACCAGTTGCTCCCGACTTTCTTCAGCGCGTAGAGATAAGCGCCGGCGGAAAGCCGGTTCGAATCCGGTTTCGTGAACACCGCGTCTGACTCCCCGTCCACTTCCACCACTTTGATCCCAGTGCCGTCTGAGCCCCGGACCCCGAGACTTTATTGAAGATGAGGGTCGCGGTGCCTGTGGCGCTCCCCTTCACGAGGAGCAGATCGTGCGCGGAATTGTCGCCATCGAGGACTGTATTCATGTTCACCGTGCCCCCATCCGCTGAATAGTCCCCGTCAATCGTGAGCGTCGTGCCGGTGAAAGCCGACGCGGACGCGGGTTTCGGGAAATTCACGGTGCCGGCGTCCTGCGTGAGGCTCGTGAGTTCAGAGTTTCCGGTGAGGTTCCAGATACCCGCGGGGTCCGTGAACATGAGATCCGCGGTGCCGCCTGAAAGCGTGGAGGAGCCGGTCCAGGTACCGGCGAGCGTCACAGTCGCCAAGGCGCCGTCCGACGCCGAGAGGTCGCCAGTCCACGCGGTGCCGGTCCCGAAGTCAGCCTGCAGCTGGGTCCCCGAGCCTGACTCGGTCACGTTCCCGGTGAGGGTCGACGTGCCGGAGAGCATCACTATGGCTCCTGCTCCCGAGGTATGGCTGATATCCGCGAGACTCGACGCCGTATCCTGCTCCTGAAGGAGTAAACGGCCTCCTGTTCCGTCCACCGAGACTTCTGACGTGCCGCCGGTCTGCGACGTGTACGCGGCGTCTCCCGTCAGCACCAGGTATACCCAGCTATCGGATGCCGTGATCTTATTCGCTTTCAGGTAGGAACCGGTTCCGCTTTCGTGAATGGCGACGCGGGAATCATTGGTGGCTGTCACGTTCCCAACCACCTGAACGCTTGACGCGGTCAGATCTCCGTTAATCGTGACACCGGTCGAAGGATCGGCGTTATCAGAGAGAATCACCTGGCCGCCGGATTGGTTGATTACCTGAATCGGGGCGCTGTCCGCCCGAATAACCACACTGCCCTCGCTCGCCGCGTAAATCGTCGGAGAGTCGGAATTATTGAGCACCTGAACTCCGGTGCCCGAAGCATCGTTCGCTTTCAGGCTAACCAACCCGTGACCGGTGACTTCAATCGCGGCGGACGAAGCGGCGGTGTCTTTCACGGTCACGCTGCCAGCGTCAATTGTGACAGTGCCATCCGAATCCGACATGATTGCCGCTGCGGCGGATTGAAGACTCTCAACCGCCACTGTGCCGCCGTCGTGGTCTTCCCCCGTACCATAAAGATTCACGCTGCCGCTGTCCGCGAGGATCGCGAAAGTGCTGTTTGATGTGACCGTCGTGCTCCCGGCCCCGGCGATCTGGACGATCGCTGAAGCGGCATTCGTCTCAATGCCGTAGCCCTTATCGGCGGTGATCGACGCGGTGCCGCCTGAAAGCGTGAGGTCGACGCCCCGGTACACGTACCGATCCGTCGTTCCGGCGCTCCCGAGGATCGCGGCGCCCCCTTCAGTCGAACGCACGGTCAGATTCCCGCCGATCGTGCCGTCAATATTGTTGTTTGACCCCGTGACAAGCGAATTCCCGACCGTCGTGACACTCACATCCCCCGTCACCGCGAGGTGAACGCCTCCCGTCGCCGTGCCAGTCGCGGTCCCGGTGAGGTCGTTCGCGGACGAAATGCCATACGGGCTGATCCCTGTGCTCGCGGCCGACACGGTATTCGTGACCGTGAGGGAGTTAAGGGTCAGCGTGATGCCTGTCGCGGCGTCCGTGTCTGATCCTGCCTCAACCGGCGCAAGGGATCCAACCGAAGCGGGATCCGTCTGATCGGTGTATGACACGACCGCGTCAGTCCCGGCGGCATCAAGCGTTGTGCCGATCTGCGTATAGGTAGCCGCGTGCGCCGCGCTTCCCAGTGTGAAAAGCGCCGCAGCAACCGCGGCGGCTGCCTTCGTCCCCTTCAGGGCATAGGTTTTTCTCTGCTTCATGGTGAATACTCGTCCAATAGTGTGTTCAGCCGGATTAAAGACTCACCTCGGGTCAGAAACTGCCCTTCAAGGGGAATTGCTGAGAGGGATGGATTCTGACTTTTTCGCCTCACCTGTTTATTTTTGGCTGTTCTTCAAGTTGACAGATGGACCGAAGTAAGGATTACGGTAATTATGGAATCTTTACTCATTATTTCGTGTCGCTTCCGATTTCGCAAATAAATACAGAATTCTGTTGCCTTCCGGCAACAGGGAAATCAGAGAACTAATGACTTTTCCGTAATTTCAAAAATGGATGAGTTAATTTCGGTTAACTATTTCAGGTTGACAAATAAGGGCAGGAAACCCGAGAAAGCTGTCAGATTCTGACGAAGGATAGGATCAGTTTTCGGTCGTTCGAGACTCCTCCGAACGCCTCAGGCCGCGTCACCTGTAAGAGGCAGTGAAACGCTTTTCGTTATTCTCTTTTTGAATATCCAGCATAACTTGCAAAGGACTCAACCTATATCTACCTAGTACTACCCAAAAGGTTGATTGATCACGGCAAACTATTTAAACGATTGAAAAAAGCCCTGTATCTTTTTTTATCGTTCTCGTAAAAAAGCCCCGCTCTCAAAAGGTCTCGCAAATTTAAGAAACCTGTGGCAGACTGCCCCCGATGCTTTGAACAAGCTTTTGATGTCATAAAAATGAAAACAAAAAATAACCTCCGGCTTGAGATGGAGTTTTATCGGATGGCTGCGGGCGACTACCGCCCGCTCCCGGAGCTTCCGAACAGAACTTCTCCTTCCCGCGGACCCCGCGGCCTGAAGAAGTACTGTGAACACTCTGTCGAACAGGCGATCTACCGCTTTTTCGCGTCGGACCATGAGGTCCCGGACGAACTCGCGCTCGATCACGCCTAGAAACTGTTCCTCCAACCCGGCCGTCCCCCTGTAATCTCTGCACGGCCGCGAGGAAGGAAGCACCGGCCTCACGGAGACGGAGCCGGATGACAAAAAGGAGAGGCCGCAACTAGAAATAGATGCGGCCTCTTTCTTATCTGGGTCAAACTTTCTGTACTTCGATCTTTGCAGGGATACCGTTTCTCACACATGCCCCTGAAACAGAATTGACCCATAAGGTCGTTCCCTTACGGGTTGGATCTGTCAGACCAATTTCATTAAGGTTGACCCCGTGCCGAGCGTGCGGATTCCCGGGTATTTTCGTACCGTTAATTATTATCGTTCGGGCTCCTAAATCTCTATGCCCAAATCCATGCTCGATTGCCAGGACACCGCTTTTGACTCCTGGGTCAATCAAAACCGCGGAATTAATTGATCCGGCAGGAGTCGAAATTTTGACCCTATCTCCTTGTTTGATCTTTAAACGTTGAGCATCCCGCGGATTTAAAAGAACAGGATTCTCTTCTTGCAATGAGGATAGAGAGGAGTCGAGGCTGTAGCTACTGTGAATGGTCGATTTAAAACTCATCAGCAGGAACGGCCATTGGGTAACGGGATAAATTGACCGCATGGGTTTTCCATTCCCGAACGATGGTTCCCGCCATGCCGCGCACCCTACTTCAAATTTTCCGGAAAGCGTGTTTCGCGTACTGCCTACGTTTTCGTTCCAGATAAGCTGTGGCAGATCAAAACGGTGTCTCATCCAGGCACGATTATCTGGATCGTAGGCATCGGAGTGATTTTCGAAGCGACCGCCGTGGGCATACAGATTTGCCACCCTTTTCCATTCATCGGCTTTAAGAACCGACTTCAGTTTCGGCACAAGCCTTTCAACACCAGTGATGGATAGGTCGTCATCTGTTGCTTCCTCCGTTGGTTTTTTCCCGGTAAAAGCGATATTGGCTCCTCCCCTGAAATACCAATCCTCTGGAGTTTCAAGCGGATAGCGCATGCCCGCTTGATCCTTAATAGCGTTTGGACCAAATCCTGGCAAATTCATTTCCTTGGCTAACCCGAGAATGAAGGTTTCCATGCAGATATGTTCGCCATTTTCTGTTTTGCTTGTTCTTGGTTCAACGACAGGCCATCGCGCCGCACTGGTTTTGGTAGGCACACCATTCCAAGGGGCTACCCACCCCCAAGTTTCATACATGTGGGAATCAGGAACAATGTAATCAGCAAATGCATTGGATTCATTGATGAAACAATCAATTGAAACGATCAAAGGAAGCTTATGAGGGTCTGCCAGTATCGATTCGGCAATTTTTCGGGATCCGGGCATTCCGTAAACTGGATTACACATCCACAGAATGAGCGCCTTCAATGGATACGGATATTGACTTGAAAGCGAGGCAAACCATTCCGTTCCTAGACCTGGAGCGTTAGGGAACCAAAGATCTGATGCTGGATAGGGTTTGCCAAGGGCTTTTTTGGATTTAAATTCCGATGTCTTTGTATAAGGAACATTTCTTCCAAAGGGAATGCCTTTTGGCTTTATCTGGCCATCAAAACTATCAAGGTCATACCTGGGGCCTTTCCCAGCATCCTTAAATCCCCCTCCATTCATAACAAATCCACCGCGGCAATTCAAGTTACCAATCAGAACGTTAAGCGTGATTACGGAGAAAGCATTAAGAAAGCCGCTGCCTGACATCATGCCGCCATGAGCTATAGCGCTTGACTTAACACCGTGTGACGTAAATTCCTGAGCAAGCTTAGCAATTTGTTCGGCCGGCACCCCGCATGCTGCTGAGTATTCGTGTATTGAACTGCTGAAACTTTCTTCCTTAAGTAGACGGAAAGCCGATTTAACGTGTACCTTCTCTTCGCCGATGGTGATCTCTTTTGATATATCGATAAGCGCTGGACCTGATGCTTGATCTGTGGATTGCAGACTACCGTCTTCCATCACAACAACAGAAGCGTCCTTTCCTCCATCAAGACCAAGGTCTGATGCTCTGACGTATTTACCGTACTTTTTATGTTTTTCGTCAATTACGACAAGCCACGATGCGCTCGAAAATGAGGGGAATCCCAGCCTTTTTGCAACGCCAATGTTCGGACAGCTAAGAAACTCGCTATTTATCCTCTTTTGGCTGATCATCCATTGGATCATGCCCATAACCAGCGCGCCATCGGTACCCGGATAAATGGGAATCCAATTAGCATTTGCCCCGCTTGCTGCATTGGCCGCATTGGTCATTACCGGATCAACCACTACGTATGAGAGTTTTTGGGTTGATCTTCCTTTTGCAACCAGTTCAGCTGTTCTCTTAAACGGGTTCCCAGCCTGTCCTGGTGCCGTACCAATAAACAGAATAAATTCCGCATTCTCGAAATCTGGTTTCCCGTGCGGCATTTTTTTCATGTCACCGAAAATAGCGGCAGAACCTGAGCGATAAGATCCACCGCACCATGATCCGTGTCCAACATAGTTGATCGTGCCGTAGGACTTATTCCAGAAGCGGCGCGAAAATCCATCGCGTCCTTCATTTGTACACATCATCAGTCCCACCTGGTTTACCTTGGTTCCTAACTCTGGAGCATTGGAATCTATAGGTGTTTTAAGGTCCCGGAGTTCTTTAAGACCTGCAACACGCCCTTCTCCAAACAGATCCCCCCCATAAACCACCTCTTTTATCAGCTGCTCAAAGCTAATAGTTTGCCAGCGACCTGAATTTCTAGGACCGACCCTTTTTAAGGGGGAAAGAATCCGGTGTGGGGATACCATCATTTCCAGCATTGCGTTTCCTCTTCCGCACGTGGTAGGGCGAAGCAGCTGACCATTTCCTCCAGCCGCAGACATCTCCCGAAGGCTATCCCTAATAGAGGTTTTCATTGGCAGGAAATCTGCGGTAGCCAAAGGATGGAACGGGTTCCCTGTGACACGAATGACTTTTTGATTTCTTTTATCTACTCTTACCCGAACACCGCACTGTGTGGTGCATCCGAAGCAGGTTACATTGCTGATTACCTGGTTGGGATTCATGATGACTTGCCCGAGCGAATTGATTCTGTACTCCGGGATGGCAGCCCGCTTATCAAAATTGATTTCGTTTGAGTCTTTGCTTTCTTTTGCGTGCGCAGTCAATGCGCCGGGCGTTGTAGCTGCGATTCCAGATCCGATCAGATTACGGCGAGATATTTTCATTTTTACATCCTTTCAGTAAGAGATGCGGGTATCGGAAATCTGCTCAGTTTTGTTCCCCAAACCGATATAGAAAACATTGGGTTTGGTTCTTTCCTCTGGTTTCAGGACCCTGATTTCCAGTCCAGACTTCTGGGCATCCAAAAGCTGTTTAGCGATAAAAGAGTCTTTATCATTGATATCGCCGAAGATCCGTGCTCCTCCGACACATGTTTCAACACAGGCCGGAAGAAGACCAGCTTTCACTCTATTGATGCAGAAAGTACATTTATCGGCTTTTTTAGTTTCAGTATTGATAAAACGTGCTCCATACGGGCACAGTCTGACGCAAGCTCCGCAACCAATACACTTATCAGAATCAATTACCACATTCCCTTCAGGAAGTTTGAATGTTGCTTTTGTGGGGCATTGAGCAATGCATACAGGTTCGTCGCACTGATTACAAAGCTGCGGCAATTGAACAATGCTTGGTTTCCTTCCGTTTTTGATCAAAACACTGGTTACAGTTACATGGGTTCGCCTCTGTCCCACGGGTACATTGTTTTCTGCATGACAGGACACTGTGCATGCCTGACAGCCTACGCACTTCCTGAGATCGATCAGCATTGCCCAGTGCTTCCCGCTTCCCCGCTCAGGTTCAACGGCCAATACTGGCGATGACACAGCTCCTGCAGTTACAACAGGTATTGTTTTTAGTAAAGTTCTGCGACTAGTCTGAATGCTCATCTCTTTCTCCCGTTGTTTACTACTTCTGACTGGTACTCATGCTATAGTTGATCAACATTAACGTCAAATAATCAATAACTTAAATGTCATTAGTAAAAACTAATAGCAGAAAAACGGATTTGGACTACATAGAGGCCATTCTGCAGTGCGGCAGTTTCAGCGGCGGGGCGGATCTGCTTTTAATCTCCCAGTCAGCAATTTCGCAGCACATAGCAAAGGTTGAAAAGCGTCTCGGCGCTCAACTTTTCTGCAGAAACATCAAACCCGTGAAGTTAACCGAGGATGGGAAATTTTTTGTTGATATTGAAAGAAAAATCAGGTCTCTAAAGTGCCAAAGAGATCAATATTTTGAAGATTTGAAGGGGCTGAAAAAAGGAAAAATCCGTATTGGTTCCAATCCTTGCAGGACGGCTACAATTCTCGCTAAAACCTTGAGAGACTTCATGAATCAGTATCCAGGTGTCGTAATAGACCTTGTCGAAGTCGAATCAAAGGATATTGGTGAACTTTTAAGAGAAGGTTCAGTTGATTTCTGTCTGACCTTGTCAAGCAGAATCATGCCTACGATGGAAAGCCGCGTCGTTTCCCGTGAAAGGGTCTTCTTGGCGGTTCCTGCTTCATGCAGCAAAGCAACCCTCGGAGGTCGTCCTTCCAAGCCATCTGACAACACCCCTAAAACACATTTCTTGGAATTTAAAAACGAGCCTTTCGTGCTGGTAAATCACGGGATGAAGTTCAATGAGCTTTACTTCAGCCTGTGCCAGAAATATGGTGTTGAACCCAAGGTTATTCTGCAGTCCGAATCGATCAATATCGTTCATGACGTGGTATCTCATGGCCTCGGCTGCTCGCTGGTTCCAGAAGAACTCGCATACTGTACGTGTACAGCAGAATGTCGCCCTTATTATTTCGATCTTTCTGAAGAGCTGCCTGAAAATCCTGTCGTTGTTGCCTGGAGCAAGGAACGGTATCTTTCTAAAGCATCTCAGATTTTCATCAATAATTTGATAAAAGATACAAAGGATTATTCCGGTTGCACATCCTGTTCAAACTAGAAAAACCTTTATCTATAACTGAACTAATGTTTAATCTAAGTTCAACTACTTACGTACTCGGATTCGTATCCTTAACTCTGTTCCGGGAAGCAACAGCGGCTTGATAGGTGCGCCGCTCCCAGAACTAGGTGTTTTTACATTTACCGCTGCCAGATCCGGACTCTCTCCACCGGATGAGCAGCGGGCTTTTCTCTCCTTTGGTTGCTCTCCGACGGACCCGCGAGCTCTCTCTCCTGCGCGGGTCCGTTTATTTTTGCCTTGAAAGCGCCTGCCTCGTCACCCGTCTCCCTTTTGAATACCTCACTTGATTTTCATATACCGATATCAAGTTTTATGGGAAAAATGGTATTTTCCGAGGAAAACGGAGACTTTTGGGGCGGTTTTTACCAGGGAAGAGAGTCGCTGGAAGCTGTGCATCTCAGGGCGGTGGAAGGCAAAACGGCCCGTTCTGAACCCGACATTGGGGCGGGCTGCGGGGCTCGAACGTCGGAAACGCTGAAGCGGAACTCTCAGCGTACTTTTTCTCCCTCTTTTGACTCTTGAAGTGACTTTTTGTAGGTCTTTTTTGAGGTCAGAATCGCTTCTTAACCCCTCTTTTTGATTTTCTTATACGGAAATCAAGTTTGAGACCGTAAAAGGTATTTCACCGGGTTTTTCGGCATTTTTTGCTTATTTGTTAGGCAGTCGTGAGAAAATCAGGCAAGTTTTAAGCGTCCGATTCCGGAAATTACGGTGCTTTTCTGTGGTCTCCCCTACCCTGACGCGGAGAGATCGCTCTTGATTCTCTCATACTGAAATCAAGAGACAGTTCCGAGCGGCGTTTTTCGGTAATTTCGAGGCTGCCGGTACCGACTTTGGGACTTAAAAAGTCCATTTTGAGGTTTCCGGCCTCTGTTTTTCCTCCATTTCGATGAAAATTTCATCTTGATTTCGATATACCGAAATCAAGTAGCGACTGAAGCCATGAAAAAATCATCTTGAAATCGATATATCGAAATCAAGTATCCCTGCGGTCAGCCCTTCCAAAGAGAAAGAATACGGCATTACGGTTGATCAAAAAGACCGTTATGGGAATCGTCTGGAACTCGCCAGGATCTCGGGTTTCTGGCGATCTATAGCGCTGTTTAACGTTGATAGCAGTATGATGTTTTCATAACTCAAACTGAAGTGGGCCCGGAACTGTGTTTCCTGATCCCCTCTTATCTTGCTATGAAGAAAATCGCATTGGCTCTCTGCTCCGCTGTTACGGCTCTTATGAGCCAAGGGGTGTCGGCTCACGGCATGACCCAGAACGACCTGATGAATCTGACAGAAGCGTATGCCTATGTCTATCAGCGGCAGCAGGTGCTCGCGGCGGCGGAGAAGCAATTCGGGAACGACGTTGGGGTGCTGGGCGTGGTTGATACCTCGCGTCTCACCTGGAATCTCATCTATCCGGACGCGGAAAACGCGCTGATCACGCATCTGGGACACTTCGGTCTCAGTCGGGCGGATATCGCGAAGCTCACCGCGGAAACGCTCGGAGCGTCGGACAAGAATCTCCGATTCCGGGACGCGATCCAGGCCAAAGCCGTGGTGCTGCACTACAGCCTGGTGTCCAAGAGTCCGACTGAGAAGGAAAACCGGGTCCGCCGGACACTATCGGATGCCGCCTTCTCGGCCTACCCGGAAGAAGAGTTCGCGTTCCATCGGACAGCGCACGAAATCAAATATCCGCTTCGGAATACCGCGGGTGAGAAAAAATTCCGAATCCTGATCCCGGATTCCTGGGAAGAAACGCCGACGAGTTTTCCGGGGCATCTTGGCTACTGGACGAAGAATGATGAGGACGTCGTCGTCTCGATCGGCGCGAGGCGGCCTGTCGACGATGAGTACAACCCTGCCGATTTTATTTACCGGAACCTGAAGGCCATCGAAGGGACGCCGGAAATCGGGAAGCGGTTCGGACCGCTTGAAAGCGAGCTCGTTAAGAAGGGCCCTTCGAAGGTCGTGATCTTCGATCGGACACCGGTGATCCTTCTCGAGTGGGACGGAAAATTTGCGAGAGACAATACGCCTTTCTACACGCACACCACTTCAGCGATCTATCAGGATGGATCGCAGTACGTGGATGTGGAATTTTATGTGGCGTCACGCGATCCCGAGGCAGCGAAGCGGGCGGGTAACAAGTACCAGATGCTGAGAGACCAGATCCTCAGTTCTATCCGGTTAGTTTCCGCTGACAAATAATCTCCGAAGCCCGCTGATTCCGCGGGCTTTTCCTTTTTCCGAGGGGCAGAAACGGGCCTGTTCTTCGGATTTATGTGTCACCCAAGTGTCATTTTTTTGACATGTGACCGGGCTACCTAGGCAAAGATCTAATCCAAACTTACTACGTCGAGAGACATAGAGAGCCGCAAAGAAAAACGCGGCGGTCTCTCAGTACGCATACAACCAAAAAAGGAGATTTTTGTGAACTGACTCCCATTTTTAGGACACACCTAAAAAAAGTGGGAGTCAGTTTTT
>ERZ827104.2715-NODE-2715-length-13282-cov-6.495577_pt1 | contig 13282 bp, 17 predicted proteins | sample MGYA00519781_ERZ827104 | MGnify/ENA primary metagenome ERZ827104 (study PRJEB31778, sample SAMEA3449257) | human gut metagenome | biome: human gut; feature: human-associated habitat; material: faeces | place: United Kingdom | collected 2010/2012 ... | reverse complement strand
CGAAGTCGATGCACAGCGCCTTGCAGTGGCCGATGTGCAGATAGCCGTTCGGCTCCGGCGGGAAGCGGGTGTGGACGGTCTGGCCGGCGAAACGGCCACCGGGCGCGATGTCTTCTTCAACAAACGCTTCGATAAAGTTTTTGGTATCTTCCATAGTGTCATGTCAACTCCACATAAATTTGCAAGGGTCAGAAAATTGCAAAGGTATTATACACGATTCATTTTCTGTTTACAATATCGAAAAAGAAATATATAATGCAGACGGAATCTACAAAAGACGGAGGTGCGGGTCATGTATGATCTGCTCATCATCGGCGGCGGGCCGGCGGGACTGTCGGCGGCCATGACGGCGCGCAACCGGAACCTTTCCGTGTGCGTGATCTGCGGTGCAGCGGGCGACAGTGCGCTGTATAAGGCCGGGCGCGTGACGAATTATCCGGGCGTGCCGGACGTCTCCGGCTCCGCACTGCTTGAGACCATGACGCAGCAGGCGCTGGATCTCGGCGCGGACATTCTGCGCGAGCGGGCACTCTCGGCCATGCCGATGGGCAAGACGTTCGGCGTCTCGGCGGGCAAAGAATTCGTCGAGGGCAGGGCGCTGCTGCTGGCGACCGGCATTGCCCAGCGCGGCACGTTTCCCGGGGAAACGGAGTTTCTCGGCCGCGGCGTGAGCTATTGCGCCACCTGCGACGGCATGCTCTACCGCGGCAGGCGCACGGCGGTCATCGGCCTTGCGGCGGACGCTCCGGCGGAGGCGGATTTCCTGCGGGAGATCGGCTGCGACGTGCAGTATTATGACGGGAAAAAGCACCGCTTTGAGATCCGCGGCACGGAGCGCGCGGACACGCTTGTCGTCGACGGCGTGCCGGAGCCGGCGGATGTGATCTTTATCCTGCGCGCGGGCTTTGCAGCCGATACGCTTCTGCCCGGCCTTGCCACGGAAAAGGGGCACATCGTCGTCGACGAGACCTGTGCCGCGAGCATTCCCGGCGTTTTTGCGGCCGGGGACTGCACCGGCGCGCCCTATCAGATCCCGGCGGCGGTCGGCGAGGGCAACCGCGCGGCGCTTTCGGTCGTGCGCTGGCTCAGAAACGCTTGACAAACGGCGCGGCAAGGCCTATAATTTTCCCATCCATTTGCGAAGAAGGGGAGGAGTAGTCTCCCGGCGGACGTCAGAGAGAGGGCGGTTGGTGCAAGCCTTTCGGATGCCGGAGATGAAGGTCGCCCCGGAGCAGCTGGCCTGAACGAAGTAGGGCGGCCGGGTTCTCCCGTTACAGAGACAAGAGTGTCACGCATCTGCGTGAAATTCAGGTGGTACCGCGGTTTCGATCGCCCTGAAACAGTTCGTTTCGGGGCGATTTTTTTGCGCCCCGGCAATCTCAAAGGAGGAGGAGCCATGAAAGAGCTTCCGAAGGTCTACGACCCCAAACAGGTCGAGAAGAAGATTTATGACATGTGGATGCGCGGCGGCTACTTTGCCGGAAAAGCCGACCCGGACAAAAAGCCGTTTTCCATCGTCATGCCGCCCCCGAACGTCACCGGGCAACTGCACATGGGGCACGCGCTCGACGCGACGCTGCAGGACATCCTCACGCGCTATAAGCGCATGCAGGGCTATGCCGCCCTGTGGGTGCCCGGCACGGATCATGCCGGCATCGCCACGCAGATCAAGGTCGAGGAGATGCTGCGCAAGGAAGAGGGACTGACCCGCTACGATCTCGGCCGCGAGGAATTCCTCAAGCGCGTCTGGGCGTGGAAAAAGCAGTACGGCAACCGCATCGTCGAGCAGCAGAAGTCGCTCGGCGTCTCCTGCGACTGGGATCGCAGCCGCTTCACCATGGACGAGGGCTGCTCGAAGGCCGTGCGCGAGACGTTCTGCGAGCTGTATGAAAAGGGCCTGATCTACAAGGGCAACCGCATCATCAACTGGTGCCCGCACTGCCGCACGGCGCTGTCCGACGCGGAGGTCGAATATAAGGACATGCCCGGTGCGTTCTGGTATATCCGCTATCCGCTCAAGGACAGTGATGACTATCTCACCATCGCCACCACCCGTCCGGAGACCATGCTCGGCGATACTGGCATCGCGGTCAATCCGGCGGACGAGCGCTACCGCGATCTCGTCGGCAAGACGGCGATCCTGCCGCTCGTCGGCCGTGAGCTGCCGATCGTGGCCGACGATTACGTCGAGCTCGATTTCGGCACCGGCTGCGTCAAGATGACGCCCTGCCACGACCCGAATGACTACGAGGTCGGCCTGCGCCACAACCTTGAGCAGATCCTGATCTTCGACGAGGACGCCCGCGTCATCAACGGCGGCAAGTATAACGGCCTCGACCGCTACGAAGCGCGCAAGGCCATTCTGGCCGATCTTGAGGAGCAGGGCTACCTCATCAAGACCGAACCGTATAATCACAACGTCGGCACGTGCTACCGCTGCGGCACGGTCGTCGAGCCGATGACGAGCCCGCAGTGGTTCGTCAAGATGAAGCCGCTGGCCGAGCCCGCCATCGAGGCCGTGCGCGACGGGCGCATCAAGTTCGTGCCCGAGCGCTTCAGCAAGACCTATTATAACTGGATGGAAAATGTCCATGACTGGTGCATTTCCCGTCAGCTCTGGTGGGGTCACCAGATCCCGGCGTGGTACTGCGACGACTGCGGCCATGTCACCGTCTCGCGCACCGATGCCTGCGAGTGCGAGGCCTGCCACAGCAAGAACATCCACCGCGATCCCGATGTGCTTGACACCTGGTTCAGCTCCGCGCTCTGGCCGTTTTCCACCCTCGGCTGGCCGGATAAGGATTCGGAAGACCTGAAGTTCTGGTACCCAACGAGCGTCATGGTCACGGGCTACGACATCATCTTCTTCTGGGTTGCGCGCATGATCTTCTCCGGTCTGGAGCAGATGAAGGACATTCCGTTCCCGACGGTGTTCATCCACGGTCTGGTGCGCGATGACAAGGGACGCAAAATGTCCAAGTCCCTCGGCAACGGCATCGACCCGCTCGAGATGGCCGACACCTACGGCGCGGACGCTCTGCGCTTCAACCTCATCACGGGCAACAGCCCCGGCAACGACATGCGCTTCTATGTCGAGAAGTGCGGCGCCATGCGCAACTTTGCCAACAAGCTCTGGAACGCCTCCCGCTTTGTGATGATGAACCTCACCATCGACAAAAACGAGCTGCCCGAAACGCTCGAGCTTGAGGACAAGTGGGTGCTCTCAAAGCTCAACACGCTCTCGAAGGAAGTGTGCGAGAATCTCGACAAGTACGAGATCGGCATCGCCGCGGCGAAGATCTACGACTTTATCTGGGACACGTACTGCGACTGGTATATCGAGCTCACGAAGCCCCGCCTCAACAGCGGCGACGAGGCGCGTGCCCGCAGCGCGCAGCAGGTGCTGCTGTATGTTCTGACGGACATTCTCAAGCTCCTGCACCCGTTCATGCCGTTCATCACCGAGGAGATCTGGCAGGCGCTGCCGCACGACGGCGAGGCGCTCATGATCGCCCGCTATCCGGAGTATACCGACTCGCTCGCCTTCCCGGCGGAGGAGCGCGATTTTGAGATGGTCATGAACGCCATCCGCGCCGTGCGCAGCCGCCGCGCAGAGATGAACGTGCCGCCGAGCAGAAAGGCGCATCTGTTCATCACGACCGACCGGCAGGACGCCTTCCGCTCCGGCGAGATCTATATCACGAAGCTCGCCTACGCCGAGCAGATCACCATCAGCAGCGAGCCGCCGGCTGACGCAGAGAAGATGGTCTCCGCCGTCACGGAGGAAGCCAAGCTCTTCATGCCGATGGCGGAACTGATCGACCTCGACAAGGAGCGCGCGCGCCTGGAAAAAGAGCTCGAAAAGGCGCGCAAGAACTACGAAGGGCAGATGCGCAAGCTCTCGAACGAGAACTTTGTCTCCCGCGCGCCGGAAGCCGTCGTGCAGACGGAGCGCGAGCGCGCAGAGAAGGCCAAGGCACTTGTGGAAAATCTCGAGGCCAGCCTGAAAAACCTCGGCTGAGCGCCGCCGTCCGACAAATTCAGCCCATACGGCTGGACTACAATAGCACCGTGTACGAATGGTTCGTACACGGTGCTTTTTCTTTTGATTTAGGAGGTACAAGCAGATGCGGATCATAACGCATGATGACGGCCGGTGCCTGACGCTGCGGCTGCTCGGCGAGCTGGATCACGCGGCCGCGCAGGAGGTCATGCCCGGCATCGAGGACGCCGTGGAAGAGTACCTGCCGCGCCGCTGCGTGCTCGACCTGTCCGGCCTGAGCTTTATGGACAGCTCCGGGATCGCGGTCATTCTCAAGACCGACCGTCTCCTGCGGCAGACAGGCGGTGCGCTGGCGCTGCGCGGCGTGCCGCGGCAGGTGCGCCGGGTGCTGGATGTTGCGGGGCTGACGAACATTGTCCCGGTGCTCGATGACCGGGAGAAGGAGTGTGAACAGTGTTGACGCAGAAAAACTACATGAAACTGGAGTTCCCGGCACGGAGCGTGAACGAGGGCTTTGCGCGCGCGGCGGTGGCGGCCTTTGCCGCGCAGCTCGATCCGACGCTCGCTGAGATCGGGGACATCAAGACCGCCGTGTCCGAGGCCGTGACGAACGCGGTCGTGCACGCTTATCCGGACAAGCTCGGCACGGTGCAGGTGCGTGTGCGCATCCTCGCGGATGAGCGGCTGGAGATCGTCGTCAAGGATCACGGCATCGGCATTGCCGACGTGGCGCGGGCGCGCACGCCGATGTATACCACCGGTGGGGAGGAGCGCAGCGGCATGGGCTTTACGATCATGGAGAGTTTTATGGATACGCTCCGCGTCAAGTCCACGCCCGGCCGCGGCACGACGGTGACCATGTGCCGCCGCATCCGCCGCCGCGCATGATCGCCGAGGAGACGCGCGACCTGCTCCGGCGTGCCCAGGCGGGGGATGCCGCGGCGGCAGAGCAGATGGTCGCGGACAACACCGGCCTGATCTGGAGCGTGGCGCGGCGGTTTTTCGGCCGCGGCGTTGAGCCGGACGACCTGTACCAGCTCGGCTGCGTCGGCTTTTTGAAGGCCATGCAGGGCTTTGACGAGCAGTATGGTACGTGCTTTTCTACATACGCCGTTCCGAAGATCTCGGGTGAGATCCGGCGCTTTCTGCGCGACGACGGCGCGGTCAAGGTCAGCCGCAGCATCAAAGAGCGCGCACAGAGCATCCGCACCGCGCGCACGCGCCTCGAGCAGGCGCTCGGCCGGGAGCCGACGCTCTCCGAGCTCGCGGCCGAGACCGGCCTTGAACCCGAAGAGATCGCCGCCGCCGAGACGGCCACCGGCCCCACGGAGTCGCTGCAGAAGGAGAACGGGGAGACCGGCTTCACGCTCGAGCACACGCTCGGGGACTATGATCAGGAGGAGCGCATGGTCGAATATGCCGCCCTGCGCGAGGCGCTGCGCCAGCTCCCGGAGCGCGAACGGCAGGTGATCGCGCTGCGGTTTTATCACGGTCTGACGCAGCAGCGTGCTGCCGGCATCCTGCATATTTCGCAGGTGCAGGTGTCGCGGCTCGAACGGCGCGCCGTGGAGCGCCTGCGCGAATGGCTGGCCACTTAGGCAGCCGGAGGTTCGCCTCCGGCTGCCTTTTTGCATTCCGGCTCTTGACAACACAAGATATATGATAGTAAGATAATATCCATCACATATCTTGTACCGACCGGGAGGCGATGCGCTTGTATACACCCAAAGAAGTCGCGGAGAATTATCTCTCCGTCTGCCGGGTCAAGGCGTCGCTGCCGACGGGGCGGATGTTCCTGCTCGCCATCATGGCGGGTGCGTTCGTCGCGCTTGCGGGCGCCGCGTCTACGGCTGCGGCGGCCACGGTCGGCGATCCGTCGCTGGCAAAGCTCGTCTCCGGCTGTGTCTTTCCGGCCGGGCTCGCCATGGTCGTTGTGGCCGGCAGCGAGCTGTTCACGGGCAACAATCTCATGATCATGGGCGTCCTTTCGCGCGCGATCTCCGTGCGGCAGATGCTGCGCAATTGGGGCGTTGTCTATCTGGGCAATTTCGTGGGTGCGGTGCTCGTCGCGGCACTGTGCGTGCTCGGGCATGTCTTTTCCGCGTTTGACGGGCGGCTCGCGCAGTCCGTGGTGACCATCGCGCAGGCGAAGGCGTCTCTTTCGTTCGGCGATGCCTTTTTCCGCGGCATCCTGTGCAATTTTCTGGTCTGCACGGCGGTCTGGATGGCATCGGCGGCCAGATCGGTGCCCGGAAAGATCCTGGCCGTCTTTTTCCCGATCCTGGCGTTCGTCGTTGCGGGCTTTGAGCACAGCATTGCCAATATGTATTACCTCGCGGCGGGGCTGTTCACCGCGGCGCAGACCGGTGCGGCAGCCGGCGGCCTGACATGGGGCAGGGCGCTGCTCGGCAATCTGCTGCCGGTCACGCTCGGAAATCTTGTCGGCGGCGTGCTTCTGGTGGGCGTGAACGCGTGGTATCTCTACCTGAAACAGGGAAAAACAAACGTTAATTCTTAAACGACATTGTTAATTTGCAGATAACTGGCATCTTGTCCAGAAATGAGGCACAAATTTGCGCACGTTCCACAAAACAGAACAACATTTGTTGACGAATTCACCCGATTGTGCTACTATGATAACCGTTGAGATTTGAATATTTGAATGGATGTATTTCAATTTTTAATACCCATCTGCACATTTTGAATACCCCTTGAGGGGAGGAGCATCGTTTTGAAAAAGATATATGTCATGATTGGCAACTACGGCAGCGGCAAGAGTGAGCTTGCGCTGAATTTTGCTTTTAAAGCGGCTGAAACCGGAAAGACAGAACTCATTGACCTTGACCTGGTCAATACGTACTTCCGCCTGACCGAGCGCGGCAAGCTCGTGGAGCAGAAAGAGATCCGTCTCATCTCTCCGAACTATGCCTGCTCCGGCGTGGAGACGCTGTCTCTGCCGGCAGAGGTCGCTTCTGCATTTGCCATGAACTGGGACACCGTTGTGTTCGACGTCGGCGGCGATGCCGTCGGTTCCACGGCACTTGGCCGTTATTATGAGGACTTTCAGGACTTTATGGCCATGGGTCCGGAGCAGCTCGAGGTTCTGAACGTTGTCAATATCCGCCGCCCGCTCGCCGGGACGGTGGAGAAGATCATCGACCTGCAGGAGCAGATGCAGATCCATTCGCATCTGAAGATCACGGGCATGATCAACAACACCAACCTCGCCACCATGACCACGCCGGCGGAGCTGCGCGACGGTTATGAGATGCTGCGCGAGGTCAGTGACCGGACCGGCGTTCCGGTCATGTATACGACCGGTAAGAAGGATATGCTTGACATTTTTCTTGCCGAGGGTCACGACCCGAAGTATATCGGCAAGCCCGTCGCCATAGACATCATCATGAAGCGCGACTGGGAGAGCTATATCCACAGCTTGTCGGAGAAGAAACAGGCGTAACCCGCGCATGCGGTTTACATAGGCAATTTCGCAAAACAGAACAGAAAAGAGGTAGCAAAAATGGTAAAGGTGACCATCAACGAGAATCTTTGCAAGGGTTGCGGTCTCTGTGTCAGAGCTTGCCCGAAGGGCGTCCTGGCGCTGGCGAAAGACAAACTCAACGCAAAGGGTTATCATCCGTCCGTCGTCGCGAATCCGGAGGCCTGCATTGGCTGCGCTTCCTGCGCACGTACTTGCCCGGACGTGGTAATCAGCATTGTGAGAGATTAAGGAGGTACATCGAAAATGGCATTGACGCTTATGAAGGGTAGCGAAGCTATCGCTGAGGCTGCGATCCGTGCAGGCGCGCGTTACTTCTTCGGCTATCCGATCACTCCGCAGACGGAGATTCCTGAATACATGTCCGCACGTATGCCCGAGATCGGCGGCTGCTTCCTGCAGGCCGAGAGCGAAGTTGCGGCGATCAACATGATCTATGGTGCAGCCGGCGCCGGCGCACGTGCGATCACTTCTTCCTCCAGCCCCGGTGTCAGCCTGAAGCAGGAAGGCATTTCCTACTGTGCAGGCGCGCAGCTCCCGGCTGTCATCCTGAACGTTATGCGCGGCGGCCCCGGCCTCGGCAACATTCAGGCTTCCCAGGGCGATTACTTCCAGGCTGTCAAGGGCGGCGGCAACGGTGACTATCACCTGCTGACCTACGCTCCGGCATCCGTGCAGGAAGCGATCGACATCATGATGTACGCGTTCGACAAGGCTGAAAAGTACCGTATACCGGTTCTCTTCCTGGCTGACGGCATCATCGCGCAGATGATGGAGCCTGTGGAGATGCCCGAGATGATCGACTACAAGATCGACCCGGAGAAGAAGCCCTGGGCCTGCACCGGCTGGAAACCGGGCGACGATCCGGCGAAGCGCGGCGTTATCAACTCCATCTACATCGATACCGAGACCCTGTCCGTCCACAACGACGAGCTGCAGGCCTGCTATCGTGAGATCACTGCCAACGAGCAGCAGTGGGAAGAGTACAACCTCGAGGGTGCTGAGTATGTCATCACCGCTTTCGGCACGGTTGCGCGTATTGCCAAGTCTGCGATCGTTGAGCTCAAGGAGCAGGGCATCAATGTTGGCCTGCTTCGTCCGATCACCGTTTGGCCGTTCCCGTACGATGCGGTCAAGAAGGCTGCCGAGCTGCCGGGCGTCAAGGCCGTGCTCGATGTCGAGCTGAACGAAGGCCAGATGCTCGAGGACGTCAAGCTCGCGGTCAATGGTGCGAAGCCGGTCGACTTCTTCGGCCACCTCGGCAGCCAGATGCCGACCACCGAAGAGATCAAGGCGAAGATTATCAGCATGAAGGAGGGCAAGTAAATGTCTGTTGTTTTTGAAAAGACCAAGCTCCTCACGGACAAGCAGTTCCACTACTGCCCGGGCTGCAACCACGGCATTATTCACCGCCTGGTCGCTGAGGTCATTGATGAGATGAATCTGGACGGCAAGGTCATCGGCGTCGCGCCGGTCGGCTGCTCCGTTTTTGCTTATGATTACTTCAACTGCGATATGTACGAAGCCGCCCACGGCCGTGCACCCGCAGTCGCCACCGGCGCCAAGCGCGTCGTCGGCAAGGACACCCTCGTCTTCACCTACCAGGGCGACGGCGACCTGGCCTCCATCGGCACCGCCGAGATCGTTCACGCTGCGCACCGCGGCGAGAAGATCTCCACGATCTTTGTCAACAACGCGATCTATGGCATGACCGGCGGCCAGATGGCTCCGACCACGCTGGTTGGCCAGAAGACCACCACGAGCCCCTACGGCCGTGATGAGGACTGGTGCGGCGCACCTCTGAAGGTCTCCGAGATGCTCGCGGAAGTGCCGTGCTCCTACTACATCGAGCGCGTCGCCGTCAACAACACGCCGAACATCGTCAAGGCGAAGAAGGCCATTTCCAAGGCGTTCCATTATCAGATGGAAGGCAAGGGCTTCACCATGGTCGAAGTCCTGTCCGCCTGCCCGACGAACTGGGGCCTGAGCCCGATCAAGGCGATGGAGTGGCTGGAAGAGAACATGATTCCGTACTACCCGCTCGGCGTTAAGAAGGACAAGGGGGCTGAATAATATGAAGAAAGAATATATTTTTGCTGGCTTTGGCGGTCAGGGCATGCTCCTGATCGGTAAGTTCCTGGCTATGGCCTGCATGCTCGACGGCAAGCACGTCTCCTGGCTGCCCTCCTACGGCCCCGAGATGCGCGGCGGCACGGCGAACTGCTCCGTCATCGTCTCCGACGATCCGGTCGCATCCCCGCTGGTCGACATGGCCGACTGCATCGTGGCGATGAACCGTCCGTCTCTGGACAAGTTCGAGAGCCATGTCAAGCCGGGCGGCGTCCTCGTCATCAACAGCTCCATCATCGACCGCAAGGCCGAGCGTGATGACATTCAGGTCGTCTACTGCGACGCCAACAAGATTGCCGAGTCCGTCGGCAACCCGAAGGGCGCGAACGTTGCGATCCTCGGCGCTCTGATGGAGAAGACTCCGGTCGTCTCCAACGAAGTTCTGGGCGAAGCGATCCGCATCGAGCTTGGCGAGAAGAAGGCCAAGTTCCTCGAGGGCAACATGAAGGCGCTCGAGGCCGGCGAAGCCGCTGCAAGAGGCTAAACCGCATCATCGCGTACATAAGAAAAAGAACCGATCCATCCGGGTCGGTTCTTTTTTATTGCTTGTCTTTGGATTTAAAGCACATCGCCACGAGCAGACCAAAGAAAATGGCCGCGCAGATGCCGGCAGCGCCTGCCTCAAAGCCGCCGGTGAACGCACCAAGTACGCCCTTTTCGGCCACGGCATCGCGCACGCCCTTTGCAAGCAGGCTGCCGAAGCCGGTCAGCGGCACGGTCGCGCCGGCGCCTGCCCACTCGGCGAACGGCTGATAAATGCCGACTGCGCCGAGCACGACGCCCGCCACCACATACAGCGTCAGAATGCGCGCCGGGGTCAGTTTCGTCTTGTCGATCAAAACCTGACCGATCATGCACAGCACGGCGCCGATCAAAAATGCTTTTACATAGCCAAGGATCATGTGTTCACCTGCGTTTCGATCGCCACGGCGTGGCAGATTCCGGGGATGCTCTCGCCCTGCATGGATGCGGTAGGGGACATGAGCGCCCCCGTCGCTGCAAACAGCAGCCGCCGGATCTGGCCGCCGTTGAGCAGCTTCAGCAGATGCCCCGCAAGCACGGACGCACTGCATCCGCAGCCGGAGCCGCCCGCGTGCACATCCTGCCCCTCCAGGTCGTAGATCAGCAGACCGCAGTCGGTGTAGAGTCCCGTGAGGTCGATGCCGTCGTCCTGAAACAGCCGCGTCACAACGGCGTGGCCGATCTTGCCGAGGTCACCGGTCACGATCAGATCGTAGTAGTCCGGTGTGCGGCCACTGTCGGCAAAGTGCGCCTTGAGCGTCTCATAGGCCGCCGGCGCCATGGCGGCGCCCATGTTGTTCGCGTCCGTGATGCCCGCATCGGCGATCTTGCCGGTCGTCACCATCGTCACGCGCGGCCCGCTGCCGGACGCGCCGAGGACGAGCGCGCCGGAGCCGGTGACGGTCCACTGCGCGGTCGGCGTGCGCACACCGCCGTACTCCAGCGGGAACCGGTACTGCCGCTCGGCAGAGCAGAAGTGCGAGCTCGTGAGCGCGGCAGCCATCGCTGCATAGCCGCCGTCGATGAGCATGGCGGCCAGACTGAGCGATTCCGCCATCGTCGAGCATGCGCCGTACAGACCAAGATAGGGCACACCGATGTCCCGCATGGCGTAGGCGGAGCCGACACATTGATTGAGCAGATCGCCGGAGAGCACATAGTCCAACTGTTCCGGCTGGATCTGCGCCTTTTGGCAGACGAGATCAAAGCACTGCCGCAGCATGGCGCTCTCGGCCTGCTCCCAGCTTTTTGTGCCGAAATACGTGTCCTGGCTGACGCTGTCAAAGCGATCGCGCAGCGGGCCTTCGCCCTCTTTTTTGCCCACGACGCTGGCGGAGGCGAGAATGACGGGCGGCGCAGCGAACTGAACGGTCTGCATTCCGATTCGTTTGGATTTCAAGCAATCACCTTCGCAGGTAGCGTTTCCACTTTCGTGAGAAATATGCGCAGCGCGGCTTTCCGAAACGGAGAGCCGCGCGCCGGGTTATGTACCTTTGTATTTTCGCCGTGTCGCCATGCCGCCGCGGATGTGCCGCTCCGCCTTGTTGCGGTCCAGGAGTTGCCGGACCTGCTGATAGAGCGCGGGATTGATTTTCTCCAGCCGCTCCGTGAGATCCTTGTGAACGGTCGACTTACTGATTCCGAATTGTCTGGCGGCGGCGCGGACGGTGGTATTGTTGGCGAGAATATATTCGGCAAGATCGCATGCGCGCGCTTCCATGTCCGTGTACACTTGCACCACTCCCCATATTTGCGTAATTCAGTATATGAATTTCTGCGGGGAATATGAGGCGGGCACGCCGCGCGTGCCATTGCTTTGCGGGGACAACCGCGCAGGGGTGTGTTAGAATTCAAATAGAATGGCCTGAAGTGGGAGGAATGAACGTGGAGCTGCTGAAAATGGGGCTGCTTTTGCTGGTCGGATTCCTGTTTGGCGGGTACCACTTTGACGATCAGGGGCTGATCTCGGAGCGGCTGTCCGGCCATCATCGTGTGAAGTTGAAAAACACTCGCGTGCTCAAAGTGTTTTTGTTCTTGCGCGATAAAAACCAACGCAGTTATTTTTCGACGGTCGCCGTTTGCCTGCAGATTTACGCATATCTTCTGGGAATCGCGAACTTTCTTTTGGCAGCCGTAATCCGTACTCGCGAAGCGGTCAATATTGTGTTATATATTGACTATGGTTTTGGATTACTGGGCATGTTCGCAATTGTGTTCTTTGGTGCCTTTTATAGCATGAAGCGCAAAAAATGAGCGAGGATGGGTGCGCGCCATCTTTCAACCGATGAGAGATATAGGAGTGGAATGTATGAATTTTTGCTGCGAAGATATGCAGGCACATGTCCGCATCGTGACGGAACACACGGCACGGCTCTGCGATGGCGAAGCGATCTCATATCTGCCGAAGTTCCATGAATACGGCATCCCGTGCGGGGATGGGCATTCGCATATCGTGATCCATTACTGCCCGTGGTGTGCAAAGCCTCTGCTTCCGGCATCTCTTCGTGAGCGCTGGGTGGATGAGCTGATAGCCATGGGGTATGCCGATCCGCTGTTTGACGAGACGATCCCCGAGGCATACAAGACTGACCGCTGGTGGAGAGAACATATTTGAGATATGGATGGATGACCGGAACGCCATCTTTTGAGGGGAAATAGCTGTGCAGATAACCAAGTCGAAGAAAAAGAACGTAAAAGGGTATGCCTGCGCGCCATCTGTGCTGGCTGGAGCAGCAGCGATGGGCGTGATGGTGGTGGCATTGTTTGTTGTGTTGTGGTATAACGAATTTCTTACAGAACCTTTGATTCTTGTAACAGCCGGTCCGATAGAGGTGGGTGGGGCGTTTGGCGTATTCTGGTTTATCAGCATGGACGAGCATGTCTACCTGTACCCGAATCATCTGGTCTGCACGCATCCATTCCGCAAAAGTGTTGTTTTGTACTATGATCGCTGTATGGTCGGAATGGATTATGCAACGACAACGGGATCAACCAACTGATGGATTTATTTGAGCTACGGGTCACTGCCAAAGTATAAGGGCAACAGTCCGGCAAATCGTATCAATTCTCTCCGGACAAATCTTGCTAATGTTTGTCAAGAACTTTTTTCTGGAAGTTGCACAGAAAAA
>ERZ827104.2708-NODE-2708-length-13323-cov-4.734700_pt1 | contig 13323 bp, 9 predicted proteins | sample MGYA00519781_ERZ827104 | MGnify/ENA primary metagenome ERZ827104 (study PRJEB31778, sample SAMEA3449257) | human gut metagenome | biome: human gut; feature: human-associated habitat; material: faeces | place: United Kingdom | collected 2010/2012 ... | reverse complement strand
CAAATAATCCAAGATTTGCTTATGATTCATATAGAAGATTTATTCAAATGTTCTCAGATGTTGTTATGGGTATAGAAAAGAGATTATTTGAAAATTTAATAGATAAAGCTAAAGAAGCAAAAGGTGTTAAATATGATACTGAATTAAATGAAAATGACTTAAAAGAATTAGTAGTTAAATTTAAAGAATTATATAAAAAGGAAAAGGGTGAAGACTTTCCACAAGATCCAACTGTACAATTAACTGAAGCAATAACTGCTGTATTTAGATCATGGGATAATCCAAGAGCTATAGTTTACAGAAGATTAAATGATATACCAGGAGAATGGGGAACAGCAGTAAATGTACAACAAATGGTTTTTGGTAATAAAGGAGAAACTTCAGGTACAGGTGTTGCTTTTTCTAGAAATGCAGCAACTGGAGAAAAGGAAATTTACGGTGAATATTTAATGAATGCTCAAGGAGAAGATGTTGTTGCTGGTATTAGAACACCATTACCAATATCTAAGCTACAAGAGCAAAATCCTGCTATATATAAACAATTTATCGATATAGTTCATACCCTTGAAAATCATTATAAAGATATGCAAGATATGGAATTTACTATTGAAGAAGGTAAACTATACTTTTTACAAACAAGAAATGGTAAGAGAACTGCACAAGCAGCTTTAAAGATAGCTGTTGACTTAGTTTCAGAAGGAATGTTAACTAAAGAAGAAGCTATATTAAAAGTTGAACCTAAGCAATTAGATTCATTATTACATCCTACTTTTGATTTTACTGAATTAAAAAATGCAAAAGTTATAGCTAAAGGACTTCCTGCATCACCAGGAGCAGCTTGTGGAAAGGTTGCATTTAGTGCAGAAGAAGCAAAAGAAAGAGCTGAAAAGGGTGAAAAAGTAGTATTAGTGAGACTAGAAACTTCACCAGAAGATATTGAAGGTATGATTGCAGCTGAAGGTATATTAACAATAAGAGGTGGTATGACATCTCATGCAGCAGTTGTTGCAAGAGGTATGGGAACTTGTTGTGTAGCTGCTTGTGGAGACTTAAAAGTTAATGAAGAAGAAAGAACTTTGGAAGCTAACGGAAAGGTTTATACTTCTGAAGATTATATATCTATAGATGGATCTACAGGAAATGTATATGGGGAAGCAATAAAAGCTGTTACTCCAGAAATTTCAGGACATTTTGCAACATTTATGGAATGGGCAGATAATATTAGAAAATTAAGTGTTAGAACTAATGCTGATAATCCAAGAGATACAAAGCAAGCAATTGAATTTGGTGCAGAAGGTATAGGACTTTGTAGAACTGAGCACATGTTCTTTGAAGAAGATAGAATAATGGCTATGAGAGAAATGATAGTAGCTAAAAATGAAGATGAAAGAAGAGCTGCATTAGCTAAATTACTTCCAATACAAAAGAAAGATTTTATTGGAATGTATGAAGCTTTAAAGGGAATGCCAGCAACAATAAGATTCTTAGATCCACCATTACATGAGTTCTTACCTCATACTGATGATGAAATTGCAGAACTTGCAAAAACAATGGGATTAAGTTTTGGAGAACTTAAATCAACTGTAGAAAACTTGCATGAATTTAATCCTATGATGGGTCATAGAGGTTGTAGATTAGATGTTTCTTATCCAGAAATTGCTGAAATGCAAACTAGAGCTGTAATTGAAGCAGCTATTGAAGTGAAAAAGAGTAAGGGATATGATATAGTTCCTGAAATTATGATTCCATTAGTTGGTGAAGTAAAAGAATTAAAATTTGTTAAGGATATAGTAGTTAGAACTGCTGAACAAGTTATGGAGGAATCAGGAGTTAAGTTAGATTATCATGTTGGTACAATGATAGAAATTCCAAGAGCTGCTCTAACAGCAGATGAAATAGCTAAAGAAGCAGAATTTTTCTCATTTGGTACAAATGATTTAACTCAAATGACATTTGGTTTTTCTAGAGATGATGCAGCTAAGTTCTTATCTGATTATTATGAAAGAAAGATATATGAACAAGATCCATTTGCAAAATTAGATCAAAAAGGAGTAGGGCAATTAGTTAAAATTGCTGTTGAAAAAGGTAAATTAACAAGACCAAATATAAAATTAGGTATTTGTGGAGAACATGGAGGAGATCCATCATCAGTAGAATTTTGCCATAATATTGGATTAAACTATGTGTCTTGTTCTCCATTTAGAGTTCCAGTGGCAAGACTTGCAGCTGCACAAGCACAAGTTAAGAATCCAAGAAAATAAATATTTAAATAAAAAAGAGTGATTTTTAGTATAATCCCTTTATAGTAGACACATAAAAGAAAAGACCGTATAATTTTTCTTTGTGTGAAACTATAAGGGGGTTTTCTTTATGTCCAAAAGAATCAATAACAACTATACTAAAGAATTAAGCTTAAGGCTGTTAAAATGTATCTTGATGAAGGTGTGAGTTGCATCAAAATTAAATATTAAAAGTAAAACTCAAGTTATAAATTGGGTAAAACAATTTCAAGAAAAAGGTGCTGATAGTTTTGATATTGAAACTCGTGGCAGAGGCACTGGTGGAAAAAGAGGTAGACCTAAAACAAAATTTAATTCTTTAGAAGAAGAAGTTGAATACTTAAGAATGGAAGTTGAATTTCTAAAAAAGCTACGAGCTCTATCACGAAACTTAAAATAAGAGAAAGCTATAGTATTATTAAATCAATGTCTATGAAGTATAATATATGTAAGCTTTGTAAATTAGCTGGTGTATCTCGTAGCGGATATTATAAATGGCTTAATGGAACTGAAAGATTTACTGATAGAGCAAAAGAAAATAAAATTATTAAACAACTTATATTAGAAATACATAATAAATACAGGGGCACTATGGACGTAAAAGAATGTGTATAGCTATTAATATTTTCTAAAGAAAATTGGCGTTACACAATCAACTTCACGAAAGGTAATTGCTGGGATAATACGCCTATCGAAAGTTTCTTTAGTCATCTTAAATCAGAGTTAATATATTTAGTTAATACAACCGATGTTCATGAACTAACTAAATTAGTTCATGAATACATTTATTTTTATAATAATGACCGAATACAAAATAAAATTGGCATGAGTCCGATAGAATATCTTACTCATGCCGCTTAATTGGTCTTTTTTATCATTGTCTACTTGACAGGGACAATACCATTTTTCACTCCTTTTTTATTTAAATATTAAAATTTTATATTGTAGTAACGTTTATAAATATAAAGCATATTATTAATATAATCTAATTGAGATTCAGAATTATTTAAACCCTTGCTGAATAAAGTTATAAATGAATTTTTATTACATTTATCTATATTTTTATAGTAATCCCTAGAAATTTTCCAAAACTTTTGAGGAAAGGCTAAATAGGCTAATATATATTTAAAATCAGATTCACTTAATTCATTGTATTTCTTATAAGTATTAATAAGATTAATTGTTAAACCAGAATTCCAATTAGTGCTGTTACGTTTAAGTAATCTTCTTAAAAAATATGAAATATCATGAGCACAATAATCTATTTTACATTTATCAAAATCAATAATCCAAACATCATTATTATTCCTATTTATTAATATATTTTTATTTACATAATCACCATGACAAAGAGAAATACTTAAGTCTTTAAAATCAATAAAAGAGGCTATTTCAAGAGATAATTTTGCAAGTGATAAATTAGTATTTAAGTTATTTAAATAAAGTCTTGAAAATTTATCATTATATGAAAAAGCTAAGTTTGCATTTTCTAATAAATCATTGAAATGTTTATTTATACAAAGATAATAATTATCTAAGCCAATTCTTTTTTTACTTCCATCTATAGGTATGAAATCCTTAGAGCACTTATGTAACTTAGCAAGTGTTTTAATAGATAAATTTAAATCTGATAATGAATCGAAATTACATTTTTCTCCTTCAACCCATGGGGTTAGTATAAATAGCATATTTTCATAAAAAATATACCTACGATTATCATATGAAGGTAATAATTTAGGGACTTTAATGTTATTTCTATACAACCATTCCATTGCAGAATAAACAAAAAGTAAGTTACTTTCATCATAATAAACTTTTTTTAAACAATAATTTTTTTGATTTAATGTTACTTTAAATACAGCTCTTTGTTTAGATGTATCTTTAAATTTAACCATAGTAATTTGTGCATTATCTAAAAAAAATTTAGGTAATATATTTTGTTTTATATTATTAATATCAATGATTTTTTTTTCATTGTCCATTATAAGACTCCTTGCATAAATTTCTTAATATAATAATATTATGAAAAATATATAAATATACATATCGTAGAATGTAATTATAATATAATCAAATATTCTAAAATGTCATATATTATAAAATAGAGGATTTATGAGAAAAATATAGAATAGATTATTTTGAGGTGAGTTAGATGGAACTAAGAGAAAGAATAGAAAATAATGAAGACTTGACATTAATTCCACAGGCTATTCATAGTAATAAAAGTATGGGGAGAGAATTAAAAGAAAAATATGATAGTATTAGAACTTGCTTTATGATAGATAGAGATAGAATTATACATTGTAAGTCCTTTAGAAGATTAAAACATAAGACACAAGTATACATACGAACGTTTGGAGATCACTATAGAACAAGGCTTACGCATACCTTAGATGTAGCTCAAATTGGAAGAACTATAGGAATAGGTATAGGTTTAAATGAAATGCTAATTGAAGCAATTGCATTAGGGCATGATTTGGGGCATGTTGCATTTGCTCATAATGGAGAAGAAGTGCTTAACGAGTTTTTAGATGGTGTTTTTAGGCATAATGAACAAAGTGTGAGAGTTGTAAAAAAGTTAGAAAAAAGTGGTGTAGGATTAAATCTTACAGCTGAAGTTATAGATGGAATATTAAATCATAGTGGACTTTCACAAAAGGAAAATGTAGCAAAAACATTAGAAGGTAGGGTAGTAAAATATAGTGATAAAATAGCTTACTTAAATCATGATATTGATGATTCAATAAGAGCTGGATTATTAACTGAAGATCAGTTACCTAAGGAAGTTGTTAAAGTATTAGGAAAAAGTCATTCAGAGAGAATAAAAATATTAGTTAACGATATGATAATTGAAAGTACTAAAAATTTAAAATCTGGAAATTATGATATTAAACAAAGCAATGAAGTTAAAGAGGCTATGGTTGAATTGAGAAAGTTTATGTTTAAAAATATTTATCTGGCAGATGAATTAAAAGAAGAAAGAAATAAAGCAAAATTTATATTAAGTAATGTTATAAATTATTTTTATAATCATAGTGATGAGCTACCTCAGCTATATAAAAATATAATTAATGAGGAAGGACTGAAAAGGGGAGTTGCAGATTATATTGCAGGAATGACAGATGATTATTGTTTATCGGTATTTAATAAAATATATGTACCAAAGTTTGTAATTTATTAGTAAAAAAGTTGTATAATACAAAAAAATTGGGAACAATAAATTTTGTAGAATAAAAAGGATTTTAACAGTTAAGATAGAATAGATAATATTAGGGTAGAATAAAAATATATATTTAAGACATAAAAAATAAATTAAGTTAAAAATTTTAGAAGGAATTTATAAAAACATGTCGAAATGTATAGAGTGGGAAAAATTAAATTAAGTAAGGAGGGGATCTCCTTGCAGATTTCTGAAGAAATTTTAGAAAAAATAAAATCACAAAATGATATTGTAGATGTAATTTCAGAGAGGGTTAGACTAAAGAAGGCTGGTAGAAACTTCACAGGGCTATGCCCTTTTCATAACGAAAAAACACCTTCTTTTTCAGTATCTCAGGAGAAACAAATTTTCAAGTGCTTTGGATGTGGTGAAGCAGGAAATGTTATTTCATTTGTGATGAAAGATAAAAATTTATCTTTCATTGAAGCAGTAAAATACCTTGCAGCTAGAGCAAATATTCCTTTAGAGTTTGGAAATGGACCAAGAAGTAAGAGTGCACAAAAAAAGGATTTGCTGTATAAAGTAAATGTTGAAGCAGCAAAATTTTTCTTTTCAAATCTTATGAATAACCAAAAAGCAAAAGAATACTTTTTAAATAGGGGTATTAAAGAAGAAACAATTAAAAAATTTGGATTAGGATATGCTAATGATAGTTGGAATAATTTAATGTTTTATTTAAGACGTAAAGGTATTAGTGATGAGGTGTTAGAAGAAGCTGGTCTTATTTCTGTAAATAAGGAAAAAGGTACTAAATATGATAGGTTTAGAAATCGAGTTATGTTTCCAGTTTTTGACTATCAAGGAAAAGTAATTGGATTTGGAGGAAGAGTATTAGATGATTCAAAACCTAAATATTTAAATTCACCTGAAACTTTAGTTTTCCAAAAAGGAACTAACTTATATGGGCTAAATTTTGCATTAAAGCATAATATGAGTGAAAGATACTTTGTTATTGTTGAAGGATATATGGATTTAATATCTTTACACCAGCATGGAATAACAAATGTAGTTGCATCATTAGGAACAGCATTAACTATTAATCAAGCAAGATTATTGAAAAGATATGCAGATAAAGTAGTTATTTCTTATGATGCTGATGTAGCAGGGCAAATGGCAACATTGAGAGGACTTGAAATTTTAAGAACTGCAGGTTTTGATGTAAGAGTATTAAGCATTCCACAAGGAAAAGATCCAGATGAATATGTAAGAAGCAATGGAAAGGATGCATTTTTAAGATTAATTAATAACGCAGCACCATTAATAGATTATAGAATTAAAAAAGCTGAAGAAGGTATTGATTTTAAAAATAGCCAATCTGTAATTTTATATTCAAAAAGAGTTATGGATATAATCTCAGATTTAAATCCTGTTGAAAAGGATGTTTATATAAAAAAAGCATCTGAAAATACTGGAATAAAAGAACAGGCATTGTATGATATCCTTAAAAGTAAAATGAAAGATAATAGAGAAAATGATTTTAGGAATAATAAGGAAGAAGATAGGTCAAAATTATATGTAGAACCAGGATTTTTGAAAGCAGAAAGAACACTTTTAAAAATGATGCTTGAAAATAATGAGTATTTACAGTATATAGAGGAAAGAATATCAGAAAACGACTTTATTTTACTAGAACATAAAGAAATTTTCACTGTTATTATATTGGCTAAAGGGGAAAATATAAATAATATAGAATCATTTATAGAATCAAGGCTAAGCGATGTAAAAACAATTGGAGAGCTAGTCAAGATTAAAGAAGAGAATATATTCTTTGCTGATAATATAAAAGTTCAAATTAATGATTTAATTAATGAAATTATTTCATATAAATTAAAGCAAAGAATAGATCAACTTAGAAAAGAGCAAAAGCAACTTGAAAACGAGGGCAAAATTGAAGAATCAATAAAATTAGCCATTGAGTTAGCAAGTATAACTAAAAAGTTGAAAGAAGCTAAGAGAGTTTAGTTGGTCATATAACGAAAGGAGGTAATCAGCTAGTGGAAGAAAAAACAAAAGTAAATAAGAATAAGCCTAAGGATGGTCAAGATAGAAATAATAAAATGAGCATCGTAAAAAACTTACTAGATAAAGGTAAGAAAAATGGGGTATTAACATATCAAGAAATTTTAGATGAGGTAGAAAACATAGATTTAAGTCCAGAGCAAATTGAAAAGATTTATGAGGTTCTTGAATCAATGGGAATTGAAGTTCAAGGTGCTGCAAATGATGTTGATATTATAGAAGAAGAAATAGATTTATCAGTACCAGAAGGAATTGCAATAGATGATCCTGTAAGAATGTATTTAAAGGAAATAGGAAAGGTTCCACTATTATCATCTGAAGAAGAAATGGAGCTTGCTAAACAAATTGAAGCAGGAAGCCAATATGCTAAAAAGAAACTTGCTGAAGCAAACCTTAGATTGGTTGTTAGTATAGCTAAAAGATATGTTGGAAGAGGAATGTTATTCTTAGACTTGATTCAAGAAGGAAACCTTGGATTAATTAAAGCAGTAGAAAAATTTGATTTTAGAAAAGGGTTTAAATTTTCTACTTATGCTACATGGTGGATTAGACAAGCGATTACTAGAGCCATAGCTGATCAAGCTAGAACAATAAGAATTCCAGTTCATATGGTAGAAACTATAAATAAGTTAATAAGAGTTCAAAGACAATTATTACAAGAATTAGGTAGAGATCCATTCCCCGAGGAAATTTCTAAAGTTATGGACCTTCCAGTAGAAAAGGTTAGAGAGATTCAAAAAATTGCTCAAGAACCAGTTTCACTTGAAACACCTATTGGAGAAGAGGAAGATTCTCATTTAGGTGATTTCATACCTGATGATGATGCTCCTGCACCAGCTGAGGCAGCTGCATTTACAATGTTAAAGGAACAATTAATTAATGTTTTAGATACATTGACTCCTAGAGAAGAAAAAGTCTTAAGATTAAGATTTGGATTAGATGATGGAAGAGCAAGAACTCTTGAAGAAGTAGGTAAAGAGTTTAATGTAACAAGAGAAAGAATTAGACAAATAGAAGCTAAGGCTTTAAGAAAGCTTAGACATCCATCTAGAAGTAAGAAATTAAAAGATTACTTGGATTAGTAAATTAGCACCAAAGACTGGTGCTAATTTTTGCATTAAGTAGATAAATAAAATTTAAAAAATAACATAACTTAATAAAGTAAAAAAATAAATAAATAAATTTACAGCAAATGATTAAATAATATATTATTAGAGGTAGTAAAAATGGATGTTAGTAAAAGAATAGAGTTTATAATTAATAATTTAGAAAATACAGAAGTGCTTGCTGATATAGGAACTGACCATGGATATGTTCCATTAATAGCTTTAGAAAGAGGAATTTGTAATAAAGCAATTGCTTGTGATATTAATAAGGATCCATTAGATAAAGCAAGATTAAATGCAATATTAGAAGGTATTGGAGATGAACTTGAATTTAGATTAGGTGGTGGATTTGAACCATTAAAAGTAAGTGAAGCAAATGAAGTTGTAATAGCTGGAATGGGTGGAAATTTAATTAGAGATATATTAGAAGCTGATTTAGAGAAAGTTAAAAGTGCAGAATATTTAATTTTAGTACCAGCACAAAACCCAGAAGTATTAAGGGCGTATTTATATAAGAATAATTATGAAATTATAAAAGAAGACTTATGTTTAGATGAAGGTATATATTATGAGTTATTTAAGGTAAGAAGTGCAGATAGTCAAAGCACTGAATTAGATAGCATATATTATGAAGTAAGTCCAATATTATTAAGAAGTAAAAATCCATTAATGAAAGATTTTTTACAAAATAAAATAGATGAATATAATAGAATTTTAGGTTTTATAACTGAAGAAACTGTAAGTGCAAATAATAGAAGAGCAGAAATACAAGAAAAAATTAGTATTATAACAGGAATGTTAAATTATTTATAAGGTGATTTTATGATAAAGGTAAATAATATTATTAATGAAATGGAATTATTAGCACCAACTTATTTAAAAGAAGACTTTGATAATGTTGGATTAATGGTTGGTGATAAAAATAAAGAAGTTAAAAAAGTTTTATTAGCATTAGATTGTACTTTAAAGGTTATTGAAGAGGCTAAAAAAGAAAATGTTGAATTAATAATTACTCATCATCCTCTTATTTTTAAAAGACCAAGCAGTATTACAACTGACACTTTACAAGGTAAAAAAATAATTGAGTTAATAAAAAATGATATTTCTTTATATTCAAGTCATACTAATTTGGATTCAGTAGAAAATGGATTAAATGATACTATTGTTTCAATTTTAGGATTTGATAACTCTAAAATATTGGAAAAAAACAAGAGGGATGATAAAGCTGGACTTGGAAGAATTGTATCTTTAAACGAATCAATACAATTAGAGGATTTAATAAGTAAAATAAAAAAATCATTAAATATAAATAATTTACGAGTAGTTAAAGGTAAAGATAAGGTTAATAAAATTGCAATTATAAATGGAAGCGGACAAGATTTTATAAGCAAAGCTGTTGCTTTAGGAGCTGACTGCATAATTACAGGGGATACTACTTATCATTTTGCATCTGACTATAAGGAAATGGAGATAAGTATTTTAGATGTTGGTCATTTTGCATCAGAGCAAATAACTTTCTTTAATGTAATGGAAAATTTAAAGGAAAAATTTAAAGATGTAGAGTTTATCACTTCTACAGTTGAAGAAGATCCATTTAGTTTTTATTAAATAATATTTAATCATGAAGGCATAAGTTTATTGTATTTAAACAATAACTTATGTCTTTTATTATTAAAATAAACAATAAAAATTAGATGATATTATAAGAAAAGAAAAACACTAGACAATAACCTAGTGTTTTTCATAATGCGAGATAATCCGTAAGCGGAGTTCTGTATTAAGCAATCATCTATCTAGACTTACTGTTACCAGCAAGCTCAAGCGACACACCACATGGCGGGACGGGCAATCCCATAATGCCATTACTCGGTCTTGCTCCAGGTGGGGTTTACATAGCCATGATGTCACCACCATGCTGGTGAGCTCTTACCTCGCCTTTCCACCCTTACCAGTCACAAAAGTGAATTCAGTTAAAAACTTCTGGCGGTATATCTCTGTTGCACTATCCTTCAAGTCACCTTGACTGGCCGTTAACCAGCACCCTGCCCTATGGAGCTCCGACTTTCCTCTCCTAACTTTAAAAGTTAGCAGCGATTGCATGTATTACTCGCAGAATTTATAATAACATAAATTTTTTAATAATACAAATTTTTTTTATACAAATGATAAAATTATAAATAACATTATTATTATTATCCAGCTGTAAATTCCTATTCCTGAAAATAGCAATGTAATTCCAATAAGAATTAAAATACATATGCGAGCTTTGGGATTTGGACAAGTTGGTTGCTTTGGCTTATTAGAAGGTGTTTTAATAGCACAAATTATATCATTAACAGTTTCCCTGACTACTTTACCCCAATCAGTTTTCTTTGACAATTATTTCAACTCCAGAAATTTATATTACTATAATATATGCATTTTTATTGTGACAATAACAAAAAATTATTAATACTTTATTACGTTAATAGAAATTTAATAGTAAATTAATATGAAATTATGAAAAGTTATTTTATAATAAATAAATGATAAGAAAGTTAATTCATATAAGAGGAGTGGATTATAAATAGTGAATAAAAATAAAAAATCCTATATAGCTATTTTTATTATTATAGCAATTGCATTGAGTATTATAGGGGTTAAAACTTTAGCTAGTAATTTAAATATAGATTTTAGTGTAGATTCTTTAAGGCAGTTGATTGATTCTATGAAATATTCAGAATTTATATTTGTAATATTATGGTGTATTAGATTAATTAGTCTTATTCCCGGTGTTACATTAATGATATTAGGAGGATTGATTTTTGAACCAGAAAAGGCAGTTATGCTATCATTAGTGGGAGTTTTAATAAGTGATATAATAGTTTTTTTTGTTGCGAGAATTAATTTATTTAAAGGATTGAAAGAAAAAATCAGTGAAAAGCATCCAGAAATAATAGAACTTATTGATTCATACAATTATAAGATACTTGCAGTAGGTGTTTTGTGCCCTGTGTCACCTACAGATATAATAGTGTTTGTATCATCATATATGGGGATTAGTTTTAAGAAATTTACCTTAATATTTACAGTGTCAAATATGCCTGCTATATTTTTATATAGTTATTTAGGGGAAAGTTTTGATGGCTCTATTATTAATACTGTAATGATAGTTATTACTTTGATAATAACAGGAGTTTTTTCTATAAAGTTATGGAATGAAATGAAATATAAATTAATAAAAGATAATTGATATAAAAGGCAAATTAACCTTATAAAGATTAATTTGCCTTTTTCTATTCTATAGTTGTTAATGAATCCATTAGCTCTCTAACTTTCCATTCATTCTTTAAATCAGTCATAGTAAGAATCGTATCGCCAGCTTTAATAAGAGTATTTCCTTTTGGAACAATAGAAACTTCATCACGCTTAATTGAAACAATAAGAGTGTTTTCAGGTAGTTTAAGATTATTTAAGTATGTTTTTTCTATTTTGGAACCAAAGTGAACTACGTTAGTAATAATAATTTTTTTTGTACTTTTACTGTGATATTCATTAATATTATTTTTAAGTAAAAGTCTTTTAAGTAATGAGTCATATATAGGAGTACTTTTTAGTAAATCAGCAACTATATATGAAATTATAGATACCACTGAAAGTGATAATAAATGTGTAAATGACCCAGTCATTTCTGTAATAAGAATTATTCCTGTAATAGGAGCTCTAACTATTGCAGTAAAGTACCCAGCCATAGAAATTATAATAAAATTATTAAATAGTGCAGGACTTATTCCAAGATAATTAATTGCAATATAACCAAATACTGCACCAAAGGTTCCACCAATAATTAGAAGTGGAAAGAAAATACCACCAGGAGCACCAGAACCAAAGGATATAATAGAAAATAAAAATTTTGCTACAAGCATTAATAAAAGTAAGCTTAAAGTTGTTGTTAAAGACAATTCTTCAACTATTGCATGACCACCACATAAAACTATAGGAAATAATAAGCCTAAGATTCCTGCAAGTAAAAAAGGTATCATTAGCTTTATTGAAGTAGAACATTTTAATTTAGCATATAAATCTTGCGTCTTTAATGTTATCCAGTTATAAAAAGCACCGAAAATTCCTAAGCAAATTCCTAATATTAATAATATCCAATAATTATTTAAAGGAATAGCTTGAGAGGTTGAGAAGTTAAATACTGGATTTAATCCGAAAAACTGTTTTGAAATAAAATCAGCAACAACTGCAGCCGTGATTGTTGATATTAATACAAGAGGTGAAAAATATTTATAAATTTCCTCTAGAGAAAATAAGACACCTGATAATGGGGCATTAAATGCTGCAGCTAATCCAGCAGTGGCACCACTGCTTATAAGAAGTCTTCTTTCAAGTCTTGTACTTTTGAATTTTTTACTTACTATATCACCTACGCTGGAGCCAAGTTGTACAGAAGGACCTTCTCTTCCTAGAGATAAACCAGAGACAATACAAAGTGTGCCTCCAATAAATTTATTGATTATAATTGAGAGAGGTCTATTTTTTATATATCCTCCCATTACACCTTTAACTTGTGGAATACCACTTCCACTTATGTAGGGTTCTTTATCTATTAGTTTTCCTATAAAAAAGGCTAATAGTATTAAAATGATGAACCATATTGGTATAAGATATTTTTTATATTTAATAAATGAATAAATAAAAAATGAAAAATCTT
>ERZ827104.2697-NODE-2697-length-13353-cov-6.393292_pt1 | contig 13353 bp, 12 predicted proteins | sample MGYA00519781_ERZ827104 | MGnify/ENA primary metagenome ERZ827104 (study PRJEB31778, sample SAMEA3449257) | human gut metagenome | biome: human gut; feature: human-associated habitat; material: faeces | place: United Kingdom | collected 2010/2012 ... | reverse complement strand
CATCATCCCGCCGGGGGAGAAAGGCAAATGTTTGACTGTACGCCACAGATTCTAATAATGTGCCGAGATTTTATTCGTAGGAACGCATATTATACGCCCGCTGCCTTGTGGGTGGGTGACGGGGTAAGATATCCGGCAAGGCGCGTCTGCGGGACGATGCCGAGCATCGTCCCCTACAGATTATTTGTTGGCTTGCAACACATTACAAAATGTTCTGTAAAATAAAATTGGCTTCCCTTGAGGGCGACAGAAGGGACCGGGCGCTGTTTGTGCGCTCCGGCGCAGCCGGTGAAGGGTAGCTCCACAAGCAAAACCTAAAAAATTTGTGTTGTCCCTTGCAAAATAAAATCAAAGAGCGAACATACTCGTCAGGACTTACTTATTCGCCTCCGCATGGGCGGTGGCTTCCGCCACGTACCCTTCGGCATTTTTTCGGTTGGCTTCCACCAGGGCGGAGCTGGCGGCTTCACGCACCTTGGCGGGCACACCCATGGCCACCATGCCGTCCGGGACCACGGTGTTTTCCAGCACCAGCGCCCCGGCGGCCACCACGGCATTTTTGCCCACCACGGCGCCGTTCATCACCGTGGCGTGCATACCGATCAAAGCGCCGTCCCCCACCGTACAGCCATGCACCACTGCACTGTGGCCGATGGATACATTTTTGCCGATCGTTACCCCCAGGTTTGGCCCGGTGTGCAGCACGGCGTTGTCCTGGATATTGCTGTTTTTGCCAATGCGGATGGCGCCGGTATCTCCGCGCACCACCGCGCCGTACCACACGCTGCTGCCAGCGGCCAGCACAACATCCCCGGCCAGGGTGGCGTTGGGGGCCACAAAGGCTGCACTGCCAACATCCGGCGTTTTGCCGTATACTGTGATAACTGCCATAATTTTACCTCCCTGCCCGGAATAATTCTACCGCCGGGCACTGTTAGTTAAATTGAAAAACAGGCCTGTGTTTGTTATACTTTTACTATATTAAATAATATATTACGTTGCTTCAGGAAAAGCAATCAGGGGGAAACAAATATGATAAAAATGGTTTGCAGCGATCTGGACGGCACCCTGCTGCAATATGGGAAAAAGCTCATTGAGGGCGAAATTTTTGATGAGATCCGCGCTTTGCATGACCGTGGTATCCTGTTCTGCCCGGCCAGCGGGCGGCAGTATACCAGCCTGCGCAAACTGTTCGCCCCTGTGGCAGACGATTGCATCTACCTGTGCGAGAACGGCGCGGTTGTCTACCGCGGTGGCAAAGTAATCGCCAAAACGCCGATGCCCCGCGCCCTGGCAGAAGAAATCGCCTGGGATTTCTGGAACAACACCGAGGACTTAGGCGAAGTGATGCTTTCCGGCGAAAACATGTCCTACCTGATGGAGCGCGGGCACGGCGTGGTGGACCGCATCAAGTTCATTGGCAACAATTATACGGTCATCACAGACCCCGCCCAGATCCCAGAGGATATCGTCAAGGTGTCCGTCTATTTGGTGGACGGCGTGGAGCCGTTTGTGGAGCGCTTTGTGCCCAAATGGCAGCAGGCCAACTGCGCCGTGGCGGGACCCAAGTGGATCGATACCACCGTGGCCAACAAGGGGATCGGCGTACAGAGCATCTGCCGTGTGCTGGGCATTGACCCGGCGGATGTGATGGCCTTTGGCGATAACTATAATGATGTTGCCATGCTGGATTTGGTAGGTCACCCTTACATTATGTCCACCGCTGCAGCGGAGCTGCGCCGGCGCTATGCAAACCATACCCCCCGGCCGGAGGATACCCTGCGTGCCTTCCTGGCCAGGCAGGAAAACTGAAACCGAGTGAATCCACAATATTGTTAAAAACATTTTGTTGATTTTGTGAAAGTTTACAAAAAACGACAGGGTGAAATGCAGTATTTGCATTGACTTTGCTCAACATTGCTGGTATAATCAAATTGTTAAATTCTCCACAGGCTTGTTGAAAAGCTGTGGAACAGAGAGGAAGACGCATCTATGAAGCAGTTTGATTATACCATTCAGGAAGCAGTTGGCATCCATGCCCGTCCGGCCGGTTTGCTGGTCAAAGAGGTCAAAAAGTATAAGAGCACTGTTACCGTCATCAAGGGCGATAAATCCAGCAACGCGCTGAAACTGATGGCTTTGATGGGTATGGGCGTTAAGTGCGGCGATACCGTTACCGTTACCGTGGAAGGCGAGGACGAGGATACCGCAGCACCGGCACTGGAAGCTTTCTTCAAAGAGCATTTGTAATTGAATCCTTTTGTTTGCGGCACCTGCCCCAGCAAGGCCCTTACCCGGCGCTGGGGCAGGCAGCCGCATTTTGTTTTCTGCTGCATTTGGTTGTATAAAATAACCAGTCAGGATCCCATTGAACACCAAAGAAAGGACGCTTGTTATGATCAGTATTCAGGGCAAGGGCGTATCTTCCGGCGTTGGCGTTGGCCCGCTTTATTTCTATCACCGCACCAAAACCGAGATCCCCCGCTATACCGTGACCGATCCCGATGCCGAGTGGCACCGTTTCAAGGGCGCGCAGACCGCCGCCATTGAGCAGCTGGGCGAACTGGCCGAAAAGGCCCGCGCCGAAGCCGGCGATGAAGCCGCCATGCTGTTTGAGACCCACCAGATGATGGCCGAGGATCTCGATTACGAGGAAGCCATCTCCGACCATATCAACAATGAAAAGATGAACGCCGAAGCCGCGATTTCGGATACTGCAGTTCAGTTCGCCGCCATGTTTGAATCCATGGACGATTCCTACATGCAGGCCCGTGCGGCAGATGTGCGCGATGTATCGGATCGCATCCTGGGGATCCTGTCCGGTGCAGTGCAGGGCGGTATTGCTTCGGATGTGCCGGTGCTGCTGGCTGCGGACGACCTGGCACCTTCGGAAACTGTGCAGCTGGATAAATCCAAGATTTTGGGCTTCATCACTGCGGGCGGTTCCGGTTCCAGCCACACGGCCATTCTGGCCCGCACCATGGGCATTCCCGCCATTGTGGGCGTGGGCGATGCCCTGAAGCCGGAGTATGAGGGCCGCTCCTGCATTATTGACGGCGCTACCGGCAATGTGGTGATCGACCCGGACGATATGACCCGTGATTACCTGCTGAAAAAGCGGGAACAGCAGCTGCGCCTGCAGCGCCTGCTGGAGACCCTGAAAGGCCAGCCCAATGTGACCAAGGATGGCAAGAGCATCCGCATTTACTGCAACATTGGCTCCCCGGACGACGTACATGCCGTGCAGGTCAACGATGGCGGCGGCATCGGCCTGTTCCGCAGCGAGTTCCTGTACCTGAACAGCCCGGATTACCCCACCGAGGACCAGCAGTTTGAAGCCTACAAAAAGGTTCTTGCCGATATGGACGGCAAGGAAGTTATCATTCGCACGCTGGATATCGGCGCGGACAAGCAGATCGGCTACTTTAACCTGCCCAAAGAGGATAACCCGGCTATGGGCATGCGCGCTCTGCGTATCTGTCTGACCCGCCCGGAAATCTTCAAGACCCAGCTGCGTGCCCTTTACCGTGCTTCCGCGTTCGGCAAGCTGGGCATCATGTTCCCCATGGTGACCAGCGTGTGGGAAGTGCGCGAAGCCAAAAAGTACTGCGAGGAAGTCAAGCGCGACCTGAAAGCTGAGGGCATTCCCTTTGCGGAGGATGTGCAGGTCGGCATCATGATCGAAACCCCGGCAGCGGCCATCATGAGTGACCGTCTGGCCAAGGAAGTGGATTTCTTCAGCTGCGGCACCAATGACCTGACCCAGTACACCCTGGCCTGTGACCGCCAGAACAATGATCTGGGACGTTTTTATGACCCGCACAACCCGGCAGTGCTGCGCCTGTTGAAGATGGTGACGGAGAATGCCCACAAGAACGGCATTTGGGTTGGTATCTGCGGCGAGCTTGGCGCGGACCTGACCCTGACCGAAACCTTCCTGGCGATCGGTGTGGATGAGCTGTCCGTCAGCCCGCGCGCGGTGCTGCCCCTGCGCAATGCCGTGCGCATGACCGATACCCGCGAAAGCGCACCCCGCCTGCTGGCCGCCATCGATGCCGAGTACCCGGAAACGCTGTGAGGGGCTTTACGGAGGATTTGTGTTCCTTCTTTGAAAAGAAGGATATTTAGTATAATAGAACACAAAAGATAAATAAAGGCGCATCACACAAAACCATCGTGTGGTGCGCCTTTTTGATGTTGGCTTTATAGAAATTGGTACAAGTTGAAAAACAATCTGTAAGGAACGGTCTGGACCGTTCCTTACAGAGCATTTTATAATGTGTTGCAAACCAACAAAGCATCTGTAGGGCGGGGTGCCCTCACCCCGCCGCGGAGGAACCATGCCTATCGCGGTAAACGCTGCAATTTATTTGTAGGGGACGATGCTTGCATCGTCCCGCGGAGCGTGTAACGGTAAAAATCTACCGCGCACCATCACCCCATCACCCGAATTACCCCCAGCACCAACAAATGCACTGGGTAAAACAGATAGAAAAACCAGTGCGAAAATTTCTTTCCCCGCGCCGCCCGCTGGCCATTGTACAGATACAAGATCACAAACCCGGATGCAGCGATCCCTGCCATGCTGCCGCAGGCCATCAGCAAACACTGTGCGGTGGGGTAAAGCCACACGCTGCTGGTGTAATTCAGCCAGCCAAACAGCGCGGCAGAAAGCGCAAAACTGAACCGCAGTCGTTTTTGGTCCTGGCCGGACCAGCGGAAGAGCAGGGTGAACACCGGGGCCAGCAGCGCCCAGTCACAAAACAACGAACCAAAAATCAGCAGTACGATCAGCACGCCGCGCAAAAAACGGTTCCGGATGGTTTCGATACACAACAAGATGCAAAAACACAGGAACAGCGTGAACATCATGTTGAAATCCTGAAATTCCAGAATGCCGTTTTGGGCAAACGCCATCGAGAACGGCACCTGTGAAACCACACCGAACCCGAACAGCCGTAAGGCATACTGTTTGCGGCTGTGGGTGTACCGGAAGCCCTCTACCAGAAAATAGCACATGGTAATGGCGGTAAAGTAGCCGATATCCACCAGCACCTCGTACCAGAGGGTGCCCGGCACCAGAAAAATATTGGCGATGTGGTTCAGCAGCATGGCGGTCATCGCGATGTATTTGATCACATCGCGGTTCAGCACCCGCCAGCCGGGGCTTTGTGTTTGCTGTTGCAGCATTGGCAGCACTTCCTTTTTTGGGGCTTCACAGCGGCAGCGGTTATTTTTCCCGCTTAATGACAAAGCAGGGCAGGGGAGCGGTATCGGCCCAGTTGGCAAATTCGCAGATCAGCACGGTATAATCGGCCAGCGGCAGGCTGCGGAAAAACTCCGCCGCAGCCTTTTTCTCCGCATTGCCGATCACCTTGCCGCTGTACAGCACCGCGGCAAGCACGCCGCCGGGCTTCAGGGCGTCCAGCCCGGCCTGCAGCGCGGGCAGGGTGGAATCTGCCGTGGAGTGTACATCGTGCGCGGCACCTGGCAGCCAGCCAAAGTTGAACATCACGCAGTCCGCACTGCCCGGCGGGGCAAAGCGCAGCAGCTCCCGATGGTCGCAACATTCCGCGCGGCCAATGGCAGCCATGCCGTTGGCGGCCAGCAGCGCATTGGTGTTGGCCGCGGCCTGAGGCTGGATATCCAGCCCGATCACCCGGCCATTTTCCCCGGCAACGCTGCATAAAAATAGGGTATCGTGCCCGTTGCCGCAGGTGGCATCCAGATACAGTCCGCCTGGTGCCAGTGTGCTGCGCAAAAAGCGGTGGGTCAGCTCCACTGCCGTCAGGTCCGGCACGCGGCGGCGCACCAGCAGCCCGCCGCGCGGCACAAAACCGAACTTTGCCGCCAGCGCCTGCGCAGCGGTATTGCCGGCATCCGGCAGTGGCGCGGTGAATTCGCTGGGGGCAGTCCGGTCAAAGCCGCCGTTCTGGCGCAAAACTTCCCGCAGCAGATAGCTTCCGTACCCGCGGCTCTGCCATTCCGGGGCAATTTCCAACACTTCAAAACAATCGGCACAGGTAACGGCATGGCCGATGCAGCCTTTCTCTTTATATAACGAATAGACACAGCGGTTTTGTGCGTCCAGTGCCGTTTTTTCGATCCGCATGGGCAAGCTCCCCCTAATGTTTCAGTCTGCAACTGATTGTACGGCATGGGGCGGATAAAGTCAAACCACAGCCCAAACTGACCGGATTTTTGGAGATTTCACATTTCTTTCACGCAGTCGCGAAACTGTTTTCACAATTAGCGGTTATACTGTAGGCACAAGGTTGAGGGAAGCAAGAAAGACAAAGCAAAAGCTTCCGCCAGACCGTGTATCACCGCCCGGCGGCCCCCAAGCGCCGTGCGGCAGAACAAAGGAGAGATTTTTCATGAGTGAATATGATTATTCGGGTCTTTATAATAATGGCGGCCCGCAGAATAATAACGGGCAGCCAGCGGGCACTCAGCCGGAACAGCCCCAGGCAGAGCAGTCCGGTTACCCCAATGTGGGCAGCAGCGGAATGAACACCGCCAACACCGCACAGACAGATTATTCTAATTCCAGCCAACAGAACAGCAGCTATAACCCCCAGGGCCCCGTTGCAGGCAATGGTGGCAACGGTGGCAACGGCAATAATGGCGGCTACAATGGCTACAGCTATTCCAGCAACCCACAGCCCCCGCAGAACGAGCCCAAAAAGAGCCACGGCGGCAAAAAGGTTTTGCTGCGTGTGGCGGCCTGCATCGGTGTGGTAGCCCTTGGCTTTGGCGGTGGCCTGGCAGGAACTGTGGTTGCCAGCCGCACCGGCTTGACCGGCGGCCAGGTTGTAGTCCAGCAGGTCCAGCGTGACACCAACACGGATTCTGTATCCCAGGGCAGCACCAACGGCACCAACCTGTCGATTCAGGATGTTGCCGCGCTGGTACAGCCCAGCGTTGTGGCCATCACCACCGAGCAGATGGTCAGCACCAACACCTGGTTTGGCGGCAGCTATGTGCAGAGCGGTGCAGGCTCCGGCGTGATCATCTCGCAGGATGGTTACATTGTGACCTGTGCCCATGTGGTTTCCGGCGCAAATAACATCACGGTACAGCTGGCAGACGGAACAGAGTATACCGCAACGGTCGTTGGCCAGGATTCTACTTCGGACGTTGCAGTCCTGAAAATCGAAGCCACCGGTCTGACTCCGGCTGTGATTGGCGACAGCGACAGCCTGGCTGTTGGCGAAACCACCGTTGCCGTTGGCAACCCGCTGGGTACCCTGAGCAACACCGTTACCAATGGTATTGTCAGCGCCTTGAACCGTGAAGTTACCGTTCAGGGCAACGATATGAATCTGATCCAGACCAGCGCTTCCATCAGCCCGGGCAACTCCGGCGGCGGCCTGTTCAATGCAAACGGTGAGCTGATCGGTATTGTCAACGCCAAGAGCAGCTCCAGCGATGCAGAGGGGCTTGGCTTTGCAATCCCCATCAATACCGCCATGGAAATGGCAAAACAGATGATCGAAAAGGGTTATGTTGCCCGCCCGGCCATGGGTGTTACGGTCATCACCATCAATGATGCCCAGACTGCTATGCAGTACGGCGTCAGCAACTATGGTGTGTATATCTACCAGATCGCATCCGGCAGCGGTGCCGAAAAAGGCGGCCTGAAGCTGGGTGACCGCATCATCTCCATTGATGATGTGGCAGTCTCCAGTGCATCCGATGTACAGAAGTATTGCCAGAGCAAGGAAGTTGGCGATACCGTTACCCTGCAGGTAGAGCGTGATGGCAAGGTCATCAGCTGCGAAGTGACCCTGGGCGAAAGCACCCAGTCCACCGCAACGGCTGAAAGCGGGAACTAAGTTCTTTACGGGAGTTTTTTGTCCCTTCTTTGAAAAGAAGGGACCGAAGAAACTTTCTTTAGTATAGCAAAACAGAAAAAATAAAATTAAGGCGCACCACACAATCCCTGTGTGATGCGCCTTAATTTTATTTTATGTGATAATATGATGAAAGTTTCTGCTTCCTTCTTTTCAAAGAAGGAACAAAATCCCCCGTAAAAACCTCACATATCATGATTCTCAATCAGCTTGCGGCCCATCAGAACGCCCATGACGGAGGCCATCATCAGGCCGCGGGTCCATCCGGAGGAATCGCCCAGGCAGTGCAGGCCGGAAATGTTCGTTTCCAGGTCAGTGTCCATCTTGACCTTGTTGGAATAGAACTTCAGCTCCGGGCTGTACAGCAGGGTTTCCGGTGCGGCAAAGCCGGGGGCAACATGGTCCACCATCTTGATGAACTCAATAATGCTCACCATGGCGCGGTACGGCATGGCGGCGGTAATGTCGCCCGCAACGGCATCTTTCAGGGTAGGGCGCACATTGGAATGTGCCAGCTCCTTGGCCCAAGTGCGCTTGCCGTCCAGAATATCACCGTAGCGTTGTACCAGAATGTGCCCGGCACCCAGCATGTTGGTCAGTTCGCCAACCTTCTGGGCATAGGCAATGGGCTGGTTGAACGGCTCGGTAAAGTTGTGGCTGACCAGAATGGCCAGGTTGGTGTTGCCGGATTTCAGATCCTTGTAGCTGTGACCGTTGACGACCGCCAGGTCATTGTCATAGTTTTCCTGCGCGACAAAGCCGCCGGGGTTCTGGCAGAAGGTGCGGACCTTGTTCTTCCACGGGTTGGGGTAACCAATCAGCTTGCCTTCGTACAGAACCTTGTTGATGGTCTCCATGATCTCGTTGCGGCACTCCACACGCACACCAATATCAACGGTGCCGGGCTTGTGGGCAATGTTGTGCTCGGCGCACAGCTTTTCCAGCCAATCTGCACCGCGGCGGCCGGTGGCAATCACAACCTGGTCGGCGCGCAGCTCGCGGCGCTCGCCCTTTTCGGTGATCACAACGCCCTTGCACTCGCTGCCTTCCAGCAGAATGTTGTCACATTCGGTGTTGAACAGCATCTCCACACCGCGGGCCAGCAGATAGTTCTGGATGTTCAGGTACAGCTGCTGAGCTTTTTCGGTGCCAAGGTGGCGGATGGGGCAGTCCACCAGCTGCAGGCCGGCCTGGATGGCGCGCTTGCGGATCTCCTTGATCTCGCTGCCCTCGTAAATACCTTCCACATGCGGGTCAGCGCCAAATTCCAGATAGATCTTGTCAGTGTAGTTGATCAGCTCCTGGGCAAAATCCTCACCGATCAGCTCCGGCAGCTCGCCGCCAACCTGATAGGAGAGGGACAGCTTGCCGTCCGAGAACGCACCGGCACCGGAAAAGCCGGTGGTGATAGCGCAGGTGGGCTTGCAGTTCACGCAGTGGCCGGTTTTATCTTTGGGGCAGTGGCGCTTTTCTACCGGTTTGCCCTTTTCAATCAGGCAGATGCGCGGGCCGGTAGTTTTGCTGCTTTTGCGCAGCAGTTCCAGTGCGGTAAAAATACCGGCCGGGCCGGCGCCAACGATAATCAGATCATAATTGTTCATGTAGGGTAATTGCTCCTTAAATTTACAAATAAGCGCCGGTTCAGCGCAGGGTAACATCAGGTTGCGGCATCCGCTGTGGGCTCTTGGTCGGGTTCCGGTGGTTCGGTGGTCAGCTCCGGGGCTGGCACATCGGGCAGGTCCGTTTCGGCAGATTCTTCTGCAGCGGGTTCAGCCGGGGCAGGGGAGGGGGCTTCGGGGGATGGCTCCGGTGCGGCAGCGGTTTCCATTTCCGCCTTGGCAGCATCCAGCCTGTCCAGTGCATGGAACTCCATCGCAATATAAATGGTGCAGCACAGGTTCAAAATGCCCTCTGCCAGTAAAAAGATGCCGGACAGCAGCAAAAGATCCACGTTGCGGTTGTTCAGCAGCTGAGAACATGCCAGCAATGCCCCGCACAACAGCGAAACAATGCTGAGCAGCAGCACCACCCACCACTTTTGCCCCTTGCGCTTGGCAAGGGCAAAGGAAGACTGTGCGCGCACCACGCCATCCACCAGCAGCATCAGGCCAAACAGCAGCGGCAACAGCCATTCAAAGGTCATGGCGCTTTGTACGGTACACAATAGTGCCCACATGCCCAGCGCAATGGTGGGCAGGCTGAGCAGCAGGCTGACGGCGGCCCGGATGCTGCCGTTATCTTTCTTAAAATAACCGTACAGGCTTTGCAGCCCGCACAAAACCACCAACAAGCCCAGCGCAATGCAGAACACATCGGCAACCGCCTGCGGGGCAAGCAGCAACAGCAGGCCAAGCAGAATGTACAGCACACTGAACACCAGCATGCCCGGTTTGATATGGCGCAGCATACAAACCCCTCCTTATACAGCGGCAGCCGTTTTCTGGCCGGCTTCCATTGGCAGCAAAATGTCGCGGTGGCACTTGCGCATAAACACAGCGCACAGCGTAACGGCAACCAGCTCTGCAATGGGAAAAGCAAACCACACGGCGTTTACATTACCGGTGTGGCTCAGCAGCCAGGCGGCAGGCACCAGCACAACCAGCTGGCGGATCACCGAAACCAACAGCGCCAGCGTGCCGCGCCCCAGCGCCTGGAACGCGGAGGAAGAAATTACGTTGAAACCTGCCATCGGAAAATGGATGGCAATAATGCGCAAGGCCAGAATACCCATGGCCAGCATGGTGGGGCTGGCGTTGAACACACCCAGCAGCACATGTGGGAAAACTTCGGCCAGAATCAGGCCGCACAGCATAATGCACTCGGCAAAGCAGACAGCCAGTTTGATGGTTTGGGTAATGCGCTTGGGCTGGCGGGCACCGTAATTGTAGCCGATAATGGGCACCATGCCGTTGTTAATGCCAAAAATAGGCATGAATACAAAGCTTTGCAGCTTGAAGTAAACACCAAACACCGCAACGGCGGTGCTGGAAAAGGCAATCAGGATGTTGTTCATCGCAAAGGTCATCACGCTGCCAATGGCGTTCATGGCAATGGAGGGGATGCCCACCGCGTAAATGCGCTTGATGGTGGACCCCGCCGGGCGGAAGCCTTTCAGCGTTAGGTTGATGTCCTTATTGCACAGCAGGTTCATCGTCAGCCCGGCAGCTGCGCCGATCCACTGCCCGGCTACGGTAGCCACAGCAGCACCGGCTGCTTCCATGCGGGGCACGCCGAACAGACCGAAGATGAAGATGGGATCCAGCGCAATGTTGACCAAAGCGCCAATCAGCTGGCTGGCCATGGCGAACGCACTGCGCCCGGTGGCGACCAGCAGTTTTTCCAGCATGCACTGCAGGAACAAGCCCATGCACCATAACGTGCAGATGGAAAGATAATCGGCACCGTACTGCATGATCTGGGCATCGGTGGTCTGGGACGCAATGAACGCCCGCGCGCCCAAAATGCCGAACACCAGAAAGGCGATGCCGCCGCAGAACGCTAAGAACAGGCCGTTCATCGCCGCGCGGCTGGCCTCGGCCCGGTTGCCCTCACCCAAACAGCGGGAAAGATAGGCGTTTACACCAACAGCAGTGCCCACGGCAAAGGCAATCATCAGGTTCTGGATAGGGAACGCCAGCGAAACGGCGGAAAGCGCCGCTTCGTTCACACGACTGACAAAGATGCTGTCCACAATGTTATAAAGTGCCTGAACCAGCATCGAAATCATCATAGGTACTGAACACGAAAGGAGCAGCGGGCCTATCGGCGCGCTGCCCATTCGGGATGCAGAGTATTTCTGTACGGAATCACTCATTCCTGATTAGCTGCCTCCATTGCTTTTGCAGCCTGAACAATCAGCTGGGCACAGGCATCCTGGCCAATTGCTGCATTCAGGCAAAGATCATAGTTTTTCGCTTCGCCCCAGCGGTTTTCAGTATAGTAGTTGTAATAGCTTGCGCGGGCGCGGTCATGCTTGGCCAGATGGGTCTCCCATAGGCGATCGGGCATATCCTTGGCATCGGGGCGCACTTTGGCGTTGGCCACGCGGATATCAATGGGAGCAAACACAAAGGTGCGCAGCACATTGGGGCGGTCGCGCAGAACATAGTCACCACAACGGCCCAAAATCACACAGGAGCCCTGGGAAGCAACTTCCTTGATGACATTGGACTGCAAAATGTACACCTGATCCGCCAGGGGCATGGTGTTGCCCATCATGTAAAGGCTGTAGATCAGGCTGCCGCTGCGCTGGGTCTCGCTGGCGGCAATGGCTTCTTCCGTCAGGCCGCTCTTTTTTGCGGCGATGGTGATCAGCTCCTTGTTGTACAGGGGAATCCCCAAAAGATCAGCAACTTTCTGGGCAATCTCGCTGCCGCCGGATGCATATTCACGCGCCATCGTAATAACCAGGGGTTCCTTCATTGTCTCCACCTCACAAATAATAATAGTGATGGACATAATAGTCCTACTATAATAAGTATAAACGCTGGTGGAACAAAACGCAAGAGCAAGGTTAAACAAAACAAAACGGTGCCGTTGGGGCAAACTGCATAGCAAAACCGGGCAGTATTTTTGCCCGCTTTGTGCATAAATCTAATCTGTCCGCGCAACACTAATGGCATACACAACACGAACGGTGCGGTTGAAAATTCCGGGCGGCAGGTTTTGCGCCCGATGTTTTGGCCGTACGGCAAGCAAAGGACGGGGGAAGATGAACAGCATTAAAGCATTTTTGAAGGCAAAAGGGCTATATCTTGTCTGCCTTGCGCTGGTGTTTGCGGCAACCATTACCGGAATTGCCGCCATCCGCAGCGTGGTGCGCGGGGTCGAGGACCTGACCCGCATCCAAAAGCAGGCCCTGGAGGAGGGAACAGACGTATGGGATTCACCGGATGCCGCCGTAAACCAGCCCGCACAGGATGTTCCTGTGGCGACAGCGCAGCCATCGCCCGCGCCGTCAGCTGCGGGGTCTGCATCGTCATCCTTGCAGCAGGGGGCTGGGCAGTCTGGCAGCGCCTCCGGCGGGACTGGCGGCTCTGCTGCTTCGTCCGCGCAGCAGGGAACCTTACCGCACGCTGGCTGGAACGGTAAAGTCAGCCAGGCGTTCAGCGGGAATACGCTGGTGTATAACCCCACCCTGGGGGACTGGCGCACCCACAACGGCACGGATTATACCGCCGAACAGGTAACGGCGGTGGCCGCCGGTACCGTGACCGCCATTGCGGATGACGCTCTGTGGGGCCGCGTGGTGGAAGTGACCGACGCGCAGGATCGCGTGTGGCGCTACTGCGGGCTGGAAGAAGTTGCCGTGACCCAGCGCGAAAAAGTAACCGCCGGGACCTGCCTTGGCACCACAGGCAACGTGCCCGCCGAAGCCCAGCAGGGCAGCCACCTGCACCTGGAATGCCGCAAAGCCGGCGCCTGCCTGGACCCGGAAAAGAATTAAGGCAATACCGCATAATTCTAAGTGCCGATACGGCGAGCGAGGTGCGGCAGC
>ERZ827104.2692-NODE-2692-length-13362-cov-3.439167_pt1 | contig 13362 bp, 9 predicted proteins | sample MGYA00519781_ERZ827104 | MGnify/ENA primary metagenome ERZ827104 (study PRJEB31778, sample SAMEA3449257) | human gut metagenome | biome: human gut; feature: human-associated habitat; material: faeces | place: United Kingdom | collected 2010/2012 ... | reverse complement strand
ACAAAGATACAAACAAATTAAAGAGATACATCTCTGAGAGAGGAAAAATCCTTCCTCGTCGTATCACAGGCAACTGTGCAAAACATCAGAGAGCTCTTACAGTAGCTATCAAGAGAGCTCGTCACGTTGCATTAATGCCGTACGTATGCGAATAAATTCGCAGCGAGTAAACTCATAGTGAATAACAATATGTGATGAATAAAACACCGTGCAGACGTTTGAAACGCTGGCACGGTGTTTTTTGGTGCGCCTTGCGGCGCACGTCACTAATGGATGAAAGTTCCTAATCCGCCCTGGTAGTGGGAAGGATACAGCCATAAAATTACATTAAACAAGACACAGGCTGGAATGAAAAAAGGTGAAACCCTTACATTGAAGGCTGTTGTCGCACCGGAAAAAGCAACAAATAAAGGTATCAAGTGGTCCTCATCCAATACAAAAATTGCTGCCGTTGACAAAAACGGAAAAGTAAAAGCACTGCAAAACGGAACTGCCACGATCAAAGCGACAGCAAAAGACGGCAGTGGTGTGAGTGCTTCCTGTAAGATCACTTATAAACTGGGTAAAGGAAAAAATAATGACCAGAATCCGGAATATTATTACAACCAGAAAGTAAACTTAAAGGCAGCTTCAAAGAAAGGTTATGCATTTAAAGGCTGGTATACAGACAGCAAGTACACAAAGAAAATCACAACGATCGCAAAGAACAGTAAAAAGAACATTACTGTATATGCAAAATGGGAAAAAGTCGTTGTGAAAAAGGGAGCTGTAAAGAAAGAGACAGTGACAGGAACATCAAAAACCTTAAGCAAACTTTCAAAAGGCAAGACTTATTATGTCAAAGTGCGTGCCTATAAGAAAGATTCCACAGGCGCAAAGGTTTATGGAAGTTTCAGCAGTGTGAAGAAGGTAAAGATCAGTAAGTAGCCCAAAAAGTAAATTTATAATATATGTCATGTGGTAAAAACATGATAGAAAGTGGAGAATTTTGTTTTTTGCAGGATTCTCCACTTTTTTAACTCATGATAATGGATGTCTGCAGAGAGTGTATTCTATTATTTGTCCGGTTTTTTTCTATAAAAATTCCCCTATTTTTAATATTTGCTCATGCTAACATAAATTTGTAACTGTCAAAATATATAAAAGGAGGAGAACGGGGTTTGAAACGAAATTGGAAAGCAGGGGTATGCGTAGCTTTATGCAGTGCTATGGTTTTTACCGGGATAGGACCGGTGCTGACACCATATCTTGAAAATGCAGTTGTCTATGCAGATGAAAACGAAAATTCAGGGGTAAAAAAAGTTTTTACTGCAGATCAGCTGAAAGTGGCATGGGGAGACGCGGATTATGAACTCGCAGATGGACAGTGGAAATTGTCTTTTGCAAAACAGTATAATCAGGTGAAATGGACGTTGCCGGAGAGTATCGAAATGTCACAGGTGAATGCTGTTACATTTCAGGTGGCGGATCAGAAAGTACCGATCAGTCTGAAAGTATACAACGGTGGAGATGATGCAACAGCAGCTAATACACAGTACGGATTAAGCGGACAGACGGAGTATACGATAAATCCATCGGGGGATGGCGCTATTGATGCAGTCGGAATCATGATAACGGAAGATAAACCGGAAAATGCAACGGTAAGTCTTGTGAGCGTGACCTTTGAACTGAAAGCAGGAGCAGGCGATGCAAAACTGGGGGATAATATTATAAAAAACGGTGATTTTGCAGCGTCCGAAGCGGCGGAGTCATGGAACAGTGCAGCCGGAGAATCGGTTGTTTCAGTTGCAGCAGAGGAAGAAGAAATCGCAGATTCCGGTCTTAAAACATACGGTGTACTTACACGTAATCAGGAAACTGCCACCCCTGGGGATTGTTTTTCGCAGGATATCACGGATGCGGTTGAAAAAGGGGAAACATACAAATTCTCATTCTGGGCGAAATTGTCCGATGATTACAAAGATGCTCCGGAAGAGCAGAGAAATGTGGAGTTTGCACCATTCTATGTTTCCGGTGGTGAGGCAACATATCTTGGAAGTTATTCAGCAGGTATTTTGTCAGGAGACTGTACAAAGACATTAAAAGCTGGAGAATGGACAAAATATGAGGGAACTTTCAAAATACCGAAAGCTGCAGATCAGGTGGTCATCCGTATTATAGAACAGGGAACCAACTATGGACAGGGCGATTGCGTAAAAGGGACTTACTATGTGACCGGTGTGTCCATGAATAAGATTGAAAGAGAAAAGCCATCTATTGAGAAGGACATCCCGGACTGGAAAGAAAGTGTGAAAGCTGCTTTAGGCAATGATGTAGTTGCCGGCACAGCAGTGACCGGCGATGAGATCAATGATGATACGCTGATGGAACTGGTGGAAAAACACTTTAATGCGGTTACATTTGGAAACGAATTAAAACCGGATGCATTGTTCAACTATCAGTTAGAGGATAAAGTCAACACAAAGACGATTCAATTTAAAGGACAGGATCTTGAAGTCCCGGTCGTAAATGAAGCCGGTGACAGCTTGGACTTTTCACGTGCAGATAAATTAATAAATAAAATCTGTGAGTGGAATAATGAAAATCCGGATAACAAAATCCGTATCCGTGGTCATGTCCTTGTATGGCATTCCCAGACACAGGAATGGTTTTTCCATGAAAATTATGATAAAACCAAACCTTATGTGGACAAAGAGACCATGAACCGCCGTCTTGAATGGTTTATTTCAAGTGTCTTTGACCATTACTTCGGGGAAGCTGCAAATGGAAAATATGACGGATTATTTTATGGCTGGGATGTTGTAAATGAGGCTGTCATTGGAAACTCTTATCGTACAGATACCGTGAGTGCAGCGGAAAGTCTCGATGAGATCCGTCATGGAAATAATTCAAGCTGGTGGCATGTATATAAGAGCAACGAATTTATCATCAATGCCTTCAGATATGCAAACCAGTATGCACCGAAAAATGTAGAGCTTTATTACAACGATTTTGGTGAGACGGATAATACAAAATGTGAGGGTATTGTAAAACTCATCAATGATGTAACGGCTGCCGATGGAACCAGACTGGATGCATTTGGCATGCAGGCACATTACAGTGTGGATAGTTTTTCTGCCACGCAGTTTAAAACAGTGGCTGAAAAATATGCAAAAGCTGCAGGAAAAGTACAGCTTACAGAGCTTGATTTTAAATCAAGTGCATCTTATACATCAGGTATGGCAACAAAAGAGAGCGAATATACCAAAATTGCATATTGCCATAAACAGTTATTCGATGCGATCAAAGGCTTAAAAGCAGATGGTTCGAACGTTTCCGGATTGACCGTATGGGGTGTCATCGAGCCAAATTCATGGTTACATGAACAGTCTGGTGTTGGTGGTGGTGCAGACGGCTCTGCGCAGTGCCCATTGCTTTTTGATGGAAATTATAAAGCAAAACCTGCGTACTGGGCGTATGTAGATGCATCCAGACTCCAGCCGTCAATTCAGGATGTAGTTGCTGCAGAGAAAAAAGGTGATGCAGTGACAGGAAAGACATACAGTATCATGCAGAATGATATCACGGCTTCCTTTATTTCGATGTGGGATAAAGATGGTCTTACCGTGCAGGTTACGGTAGAAGATGCCGTAAAAGATGATAATGATGCAGTTGCTGTTTATGTGGATTCTGCAAATTCCGGAAAAGATGACATCACACCAGTGACCGTAACGGTAAAAAGAAGCGAGGCAGCAGAAGTAGAAAATGGTTATCAGGCAACCATAAAGGTACCGTTATCAGGACTTTCCGTTGCAAAAGTGATCGGAATGGATGTTGTGGTCACAAATGGGGATAAAACAGCTGCATTTAATGATTTGACAGGAAAACAGGGAACAAGCAGTAAATATTACGCGAAAGTAACGATGAAACCAGGGGTGGAGAAAGCTGCCTATGGTACAGTTACCGTAGACGGAGATAAAGATGCGGCATGGGATAATGCCGGAACCATTCCGATTACGATCAATCTCGGCTCCAATATTTCTGCAAATGCGAAGTTACTCTGGGATAAAGACAATCTTTATGTATATGCCGAGATCAAAGATCCTGTCCTCAATAATACCAACGGTGATGCATGGGAGCAGGATTCCTTAGAAGTATTTATCGACGAAAATAATGGAAAATCCAACTCTTATGAAGACGATGACAAGCAGTACAGGATCAGTTATGCAAATGATCACTCATTTAATGGCAAAAAGTGCCTTGAAGAGAATATGAAGTCTGTGGCAAAAATAACTTCTGACGGATATGTTGTTGAGGCGTCATTTAAATGGACGGATATCACACCAAAAGCCGGAGATGAGATCGGACTTGAATTTCAGATCAATGATGCTGATGCAAGTGGCAAAAGAATTGGTACATTGAGCTGGAACGATGAAACAGGAATGGGATGGTCTAAACCGGAAGTATTTGGTACTGTAAAACTTGGAGAAATTAAAAATGCTCCGGAGAAAGATACAGAAAAGAAACCGGAAACAGAGAAGAAAGAAGTAAAAGTTAAAAAAATCACGTTAAATAAAACAAAAGCCGGAATGAAAAAAGGTGCAACGCTTACATTAAAGGCTGTTGTTTCACCATCTGATGCAGATATTAAAGACGTTAAGTGGACATCTTCCAACAAAAAAGTTGCGACTGTTGATAAGCATGGAAAAGTAAAAGCATTGAAAAATGGTGTGACCACGATCACGGCAACGGCAAAAGATGGAAGCAGAGTAAGCGCGTCCTGTAAGATCACGGTAGGTTATAAAATTACCTATAAGTTAGGAAAAGGTAAAAACAGCAGCAAAAACCCGGAATATTATTACAATGAAAAAATAAATTTAAAATCTGCTTCCAAAAAGGGATATGTCTTTAAGGGCTGGTATACAGACAGCAAGTATACAAAGAGAATTAAAACAATCTCAAAGAGCAGCAAAAAGAATCTTACTTTATATGCGAAATGGCAGAAAGTGACCGTAAAGAAATCTGCAATTAAGAAAATGAAAGCTGTTTCGGGAAGAAAAGCAAAAGTTACAGTCCAGAAAGTGGAAGGTGCAGCCGGATATCAGATCGTTTATTCTACGGATAAGCAATTCAAAAAGAATGTAAAGAAAGTAACAATATCAGGCACATCAAAAACACTTGGAAAATTGGCAAAAGGCAAGACATATTATGTAAAAGTACGTGCTTATAAGAAAGATTCCACAGGAGCAAAAGTTTATGGAAGTTTCAGCAGTGCAAAGAAGATAAAGATCAGTAAGTAGTTCCCAAATAAATTTAATATACCCGTCATACAGTAAAATGTGTGGCACACCGGAAAGAGGATTTTGCAACTAAGTTGTGAGGTCCTCTTTTTGCTTTGCATGATAGGTGTGTGTTTTTCCAGTACCATAAACAGGAATCGGAATTGATAAAATTTAAAATGTCAACCGATTGGCATAAAATAGCACGCTATAATAGTTCTAAATACCTGGAAATGATTAGAAATGCAAAAAATTTATTGTAAATATGTACAAAAAATAATGTAATTATTTGATTATAACTGACAAATCATATGTCAACCGCTTGACATAAACAAAAAGCGGTGTTAAAGTAAGGGCACAGTAAGGACAGCGATGACGGACAGCCAAAAAGAATTAGTAAAATGGGAACGGGAACCTATCATATTTTAGATTCATGAAAGAGTGGAGGAAAAACGATGAAAGCAAAAAAAGTGGTAGCAGTATTCATGACAGCAGCAATGACAATGGGGATGTTAGCAGGCTGCGGAAGTAACAACAGTAACACAGGTACAGCAAATGCGGGCAGCACTAACGCAGAAAGCAAAACAGATGCCAGCGAAAGCGCAGATGCAGCAGGAACGGAAAGTACTGGAAACATTGATACTGCAGATTTAGCAGGAACACAGATCACCATGTTAAACAGTAAAGGTGAGATCCAGACAGCACTTGAGGATATGGCAGAGGCATTTAAAGAAGATACAGGAATCGAGCTTGAAGTTCAGGCATGCGGAACCGGCGAATCTCCATATACAAGAGTTACAAGCGCATACAACTCAGGAACGGCACCGACGATGGCGATCTTAGATACCACTGACGTTGTTGCACTTGCTTCCCAGTATGCAGTTGATCTCTCCGATGAAGAGTGGGTAAAAGAGTGTGTAAACCAGACCACACAGGTTGACGGAAAGATATACAGCTTCCCATTCTGTGTTGAAGGACGTGGAATCATTTACAATAAATCAGCGATCGAGGATACTTTAGGAGAAGAGTTTGATCCATCCACCATCAATTCCTACGATGCATTAAAGGAACTGCTTGAAAACCTTCGTGCAGGCGGCATGGAGAATCCGGTCGTTATCTCAAAAGAAGACTGGTCTTTAGGTGCACATCAACTCGGATTTATCTATGATTCCTACGATGGAACCACAGAGGGAAGTGCCAAAGTCATCGACGAGTTAAAAGCAGGCACATTAAAGGCAGAAGATTATGACAGATTCAACGAGTTCATGGATACTTTTGATTTATTAAGCCAGTATAACATCAACGGAGAGGATCCTTTAGGTGCTCTTTATGATCAGGATCCGATCTTCTTAGCTGACGGTGATGCCGCTCTCTGGATCAATGGATGCTGGGCTTGGCCAAACTTAAAAGAGGCAGGCGCTTCCGACAGTGACGAGTATGGATTCCTTCCATATATTTTAGGAAATGATACTTCTGATTTTGCAAACAACGGTATTCAGGCAAGCGCAAGCAAACAGTTAATGATCGATGCAGAGCAGTCCACACCGGAGCAGCAGGAGGCGGCAAAGGCATTTGTCAACTGGCTGGTATACTCTGACAACGGACAGAAAATGTTAGTAGAAGACGCAGCAGTGATCCCGGCATGCAAAAACAATACTTATGAAGCATTAGATCCGCTTGGAAAAGACATTCAGGCAAAAATGGCAGCAGGCAACACCTATTCATCCAGCTTTATCGCACCTTCTGACCACTGGAGCGTACTTGGAGCTTCCATGCAGAAATATCTTGGCGGACAGTGCACAAGAGATGATCTTGCAGCAGACATCGACAGCTACTGGACATCACAGAACTAATCGTATCTAAAGTATAAAAACAAAAAACATCTGAGCGTGACCGTACGGATCACAGCCATATATCATCCCTGCGGGAACGCCATCTGGAAAAAAGCACGGTGGCAGTTCCGCGGGGGATATCAGAAAGGAATTAGGGTTATGGGTAGAAAAACGGGAGAAAAAATTAAAAATCTATGTATCTTTGCACTGCCGGGATGTCTGATTTTCTGTGCAGTTGTCATACTGCCTTTCCTGTATGGTTTTTACCTGACACTGACCGATTGGGATGGAGTCAGCAAAGTAAAAAATATTATCGGCGTGCAGAATTATATTTCCGTATTTAAAGATACGGCATTCTGGTCCTCTATGGGACTCACTTTAAAATATGTAGTTTTATCGGTAATCTTAGTCAATGCAGTGGCATTCCTTTTAGCATATGCACTGACAAACGGAATCAAAGGCCAGAAATTTTTCCGTGCCGGTTTCTTTACACCAAATTTGATCGGTGGTGTCGTACTTGGATTTATCTGGCAGTTCGTATTTTCAAGAGTGCTTGTAAACATGGGAAAGAGCACAGGCTGGGGATTATTTTCCACTTCCTGGTTAGCAGATCCGAATAAAGCATTCTGGTCCATGGTGATCGTTACAGTTTGGCAATTATCCGGTTATATGATGTTAATTTACATCGCCGGTTTCACAGGGTTGTCCACAGATGTGCTTGAGGCAGCCAGCATAGATGGGGCAACAGGTTTCCAGAAAATGAAGAGCATTATCTTACCGCTGATGGTGCCGTCGTTTGTTATCTGTCTGTTCCTTACCTTATCGAGAGCATTCATGGTTTACGATGTAAACCTTACATTGACAGGCGGTGAGCCTTACGGTTCCACCAGACTGGTTGCGATGCATGTCTATGAAAAGGCATTCACATCCAGAAATTATGGCGTAGGCCAGGCTGAAGCACTGATCTTATTTATCATTGTTGCATGCATCAGCGGTGCACAGATCTATATCGGAAAGAAGAAGGAGGTAGAGGCATAATGAGCAGAGGTTCAAAAGTTGGCGGGACAAAACGCCGTGTATTGGATGTTGTTGGCTTTACAGCGATCATTGTTTTATTCCTGCTTTATATGGTACCGTTCATTCTGGTGTTGTTAAACTCCTTTAAACAGAAACGTGATATCATCAAAAATCCATTTTCCTTTATCACAGAAAAGGGATAGACACTTGCAAACTATACAAAAGCATTTGAGAAAATGGAATTCATAAAAGCGTTTGGAAACTCCCTGTTTATCACAGGCTTAAGCACATTGCTCGTCATCATTTTCGCATCTATGGTAGCATATTATTTTACCCGTGCAAAAAATACATTTTCCAGAGTATTCTTTGCACTGATGGCAGCATCCATGATCATTCCATTCCAGGCGATCATGATCCCGTTAGTTTCCATTTACGGTTCCGGACTTCATATGTTAAACCACAGACTGACACTGATCTTTATGCATACCGGATTTGCGATGAGTATGTCAGTATTCATTTATCAGGGATTTATCAAGAGTGGTATTCCAATCTCACTCGAAGAGGCAGCTTATCTGGATGGATGTACCAATGTACAGACATTTTTCAAGGTCGTATTTCCTCTGTTAAAACCGACTACAGCAACCCTTGTGATCTTAAACGTACTGGCATTCTGGAATGACTATCTGCTTCCGTCACTGGTACTTGGAAAGAAAAACTTATATACACTTCCGTTATCCACTTATTCTTTCTACGGAACTTACTCATCCGATTACGGTGTGATCATGGCAGCACTGGTACTTACTGTTGCACCGATCCTGGTATTATATCTGTTCCTGCAGAAAGAGATTATCGATGGCGTGGTAGCCGGAGCGGTGAAATCATAAAAGAGTATTATTCCTGTGAAGTGGCAGCAGTGAAATGGTGGTGAGCATAAAAACAGGATTTTATGCAGAAATGGAGACTGATATGAAAAAGTTGGAAAACAAATGTATGCTGATTACTTATTCGGATTCGATGGGACATAATCTGGCAGACTTAAACGAGATCTTAGATAAATATTTTAAAAATGCAGTGGGCGGGATCCATATCCTTCCGTTCTTCCCTTCTTCGGGAGACAGGGGATTTGCACCGATGGATTACCACAAAGTCGATCCGGCATTTGGAGACTGGAGCGACGTGGAACATCTGGCAGAAAAGTATTACCTGATGTTTGATTATATGATCAATCATATTTCGGCACAGAGTCCGTATTACAAAGACTTTCTGGAGAAAAAAGATGCATCTGAGTATCATGACCTGTTCATCCGCTACAAAGATTTCTGGGAAAACGGGGAGCCGACCGAGGAGCAGGTGGATGCAATCTACAAAAGAAAGCCGCGTGCACCGTATGTGGAGGCACGTTTTGCAGACGGAACATCTGAAAAAGTATGGTGCACGTTTGATGAAGAGCAGATCGATATCAACTGTAAATCTGAGACAGCAAAACGTTTTATCCGCGACAACTTAACGACATTGTGTGAGCATGGCGCTGCAATGATCCGCCTCGACGCATTTGCCTATGCGACAAAAAAAGCCGGAACAAGCTGTTTTTTCATTGAGCCGGATGTATGGGAGTTCTTAAAAGAGTGTGAGGATATCGTAAAGCCTTACGGAGTCACACTTTTACCGGAAATTCATGAGCATTACACGATGCAGGAGAAGATCGCAAAAGAAGATTACTATGTATACGATTTTGCACTTCCAATGCTGCTCATCAATGCATTATACTATGGACAGACACAGTATTTAAAACACTGGTTTGAGATCTGCCCGCGCAAACAGTTCACGACACTTGATACGCATGACGGAATCGGTGTGGTAGATGTCAAAGATCTGCTGCCGGATGAGGAGATCAAGCGCACTAAGGAGGATATCTTTAAGTTTGGTGCGAATGTCAAGAAGATTTATAATACCGCAGCGTACAATAACCTTGACATTTATCAGGTCAACTGTTCTTATTATTCTGCGCTTGGCGATGAGGATGACGCGTATCTGTTAGCGAGAGCAGTCCAGTTCTTTGCACCGGGTATCCCGCAGGTTTACTATGTCGGACTGCTGGCAGGAAAGAATGACTTAAAACTTTTGGAAGAGACGAAAGTGGGACGGAATATCAACCGTCATTACTATACAAAAGAAGAGATCGATGCGGAAGTAAAACGTCCGGTCGTGGCAGAACTTCTGCGCATGATGGAATTTCGTAATGCTCACCCGGCATTCGACGGAACATTTGAACTGGAAACCTGTGACGATGATAAGCTTGTGATCGTGCGAAGAAACGGTGATGCGTGGGCAAAACTTTCCGCTGACTTTAAGGCGAAGAAGTTTGCGATCACTTATACAGAAGACGGAGAAGTTCACACGTTTTGAAGATAATTGCACAACAGGGTGTAAACACTGTTTGTAGTACGAATAAGAAAAATGCAAAAATATGTTAACCAATGCAAGATAAGTTATGTGCGTACAAGCATTATTTTAAAAGAAAAAATAAGTTATGTGTGTACAAGTGCTGGTTAAAAAGGAAAAATATAAGTAGGAGGTTGTAAGACATGGAAAAGGAAATATATATCAAAAAAGGGTGGCTGTTTATTCCGGTCTGTGCCACGTATGGCGAACTGCCGTTTGGCGGCAAAAAAAACAACCGTATGCTTGAGATCTTCTGCCGGGAGGATAACAGCGAAACAAAGCTGTTTGAGTTTCAGATCCCGGCGGGAGAGGCAGAGGATGAAACATACCCTGTCAGTTATTATGCCCGTTTTCCGGTAAAGCAATTTACCGATAAAACACTAATTCTAAGAGGGGATCTTAGGAAAGCTTTCTTTGACGGAATCAGAAATGAGGACGTACCTGAAACGGAAGAAAAATCTCTCCGTGCTACGCAGGGTGAGGCTTTCCACCGCCCTTCGATTCATTTTACACCGCAGACCGGATGGATGAATGATCCGAATGGCCTTGTATATGCCGAGGGCGTGTATCATTTGTATTTCCAGCATAACCCGTTTGATGTGCAGTGGGAAAATATGAGCTGGGGGCACGCGGTAAGCAGGGATTTACTGCACTGGGAACAGAAGGATGATGTACTTTTCCCGGATGAGACCGGAACGATGTTTTCCGGATGCGGCATTGTAAATGATCATAAGATGCTCGGACTGCCGGAAGATGCGCTGGTATTTTTCTACACGGCAGCCGGAAATAATAATAAATGGAGCGCAGGGAAACAGTTTGCCCAGCGCATTGCATATAGCACGGATGGAGGGGAGACACTCCATAAAATTGACAAAGGTGTGCTTCCGACGGTTTGTAAAGAAAACCGTGATCCGAAGGTGTTCTGGCATGAAAAAAGCGGTGCCTATATCATGACACTGTGGTTAGAGGAAAATGATTTTGGCATTTTTCGTTCCACCGATCTGCTAAAATGGGAACAGACCGACCGCCTGACATTCAAAGAGGCGTGGGAATGTCCGGATCTGGTATGCCTGAAAGATGAAAAAGGAAATGAGACCTGGATGTTCTGGAGCGCAGACGGTTTTTACTTCTGGGGAGAGTTTGATGGATATCAATTTCAGACCGACGGTGTGCGTCATGCGGCATACATCAACAAGATAGCTTATGCGGCGCAGACTTACAGCAATACAGGAAATCGTGTGATCTCAGTTCCGTGGCTCAGATTTCCAAACCGCGGAAGAAATTATACCGGGGCGATGGGACTGCCGAGAGAGTTTTCCGTTGCTTATAAGAATGGTGAAAAAGTGCTCAGGCAGGAACCGGTCAGGGAGTATGAGGACAGCAGGAAACCTGTGTATGACAATACAATGAAAAATGTCCGGCAGCAGGATACTGAAAATGAGGCACTGATGGCAGACACCGCAGCAAAAGTTGCAGATGAACATGTGTCAGCAAAGGATTTATTTCAGTGGAAATTTGCACCGGACACAGCAACGGAAATTCAGATTACCCGCGCAGAGTCAGAGGACATTTTAAGTGCCCGCATCAACCAGAAGACTGACTTTGTATACAATGCAAAAACCGGAGAGTTAAAAATCGGTGAAGAAACATTTGCAACAGGTGTCGGAATCCGTGATTTTTCTCTGCTTTTTGATGATGTGATTCTTGAAGTGACTGCAGATTGTGGTACAATCACAGGTATATTCGAACTGCCTGAAATTGCAGAAAAATTTTGCATGGAAAAGGGCAGCATAGAGAAGATACAGGTTTTCGGGGAGGAAGTATGGCAACCTTAAAGGATGTGGCAAAGGAGACAGGGCTTACCGTAAGCACTGTTTCCCGTGTGCTGAATAACCGTGGATATATCAGCGAAGAAACGAGAAAAAAAGTATATGAGGCGATGAAGAAGCTCAATTACCGCCCGAACGAAGTAGCGCGTTCGCTTTCCAAACAGACGACGAACACGATCGGTGTGATCGTGCCGCACATCAGACATCCGTATTTTGCGGAGCTGATCAGTAATTTGGAGAGTCAGGCGTATCATTATGACCATAAGATTTTACTGTTTAACTCCCAGGAGAAAAATGAAAAAGAATGGGAGTACATGGAAATGTGCACGAGCAACCGCGTGGCGGGAGTCATTCTCTGCAGTGGAACGGTCGGCGTGGAAAAGTTTACCGGCTTAAATGTGCCGCTGATCACGATTGAGCGTTATCTTGAAAATGGAACAGCGGAGGTGGAGTGTGACAATGAGCAGGGCGGACGTCTTGCAGCGCAGCATCTGATTGACTGCGGATGTAAACATCTGATCCACATCAGCGGTGTCCATGAAACTGCCATGCCTGCGGATGCGCGTGCAGTTGGTTTCCGTGCAGTCTGTGAAAAACAGAAGGTTTCTTACCAGATCGCAGATACCACGGCCTTTGAATATAATCATCTCGAATACCATCAGATTCTCGAAAAACTGCTAAAGGAAAACCCGGATACAGACGGAATTTTTGCCAGCAGTGATCTGATCGCAGCGCAGCTTCTTCAGGTGTGCCATAATTTGAACATTGATGTGCCGTCGCAGATGAAGATCGTGGGTTTCGATGATGTCAATATTGCTTCTTTGACGACACCGCCGATCACAACAATTCATCAGCCGATCAGAGAGATGGCAAAGATGGCAGTGGAACTGCTTGTCCGTTCCGGCAATGGGGAACTTGTGCCGAACCGTACCTCTCTGCCGGTATCACTTGTAGTAAGGGAGACAACTTAATTTAATATGTATA
>ERZ827104.2671-NODE-2671-length-13425-cov-2.943082_pt1 | contig 13425 bp, 10 predicted proteins | sample MGYA00519781_ERZ827104 | MGnify/ENA primary metagenome ERZ827104 (study PRJEB31778, sample SAMEA3449257) | human gut metagenome | biome: human gut; feature: human-associated habitat; material: faeces | place: United Kingdom | collected 2010/2012 ... | reverse complement strand
TATAAAGGCTCAGGACACCGCCAATAAGACGGCTCACGATACCCTTCTTATCCCGCCCCCCAAATAGGACGATAATGGCAGCGCCCAGAAGGGCGATATCCTTTCCGATACTGCCCGGTACGAACGGCATGAGGAAAAGACCTGTAAAGAGGATGAGCCAGCTGAACTGGTCACAGACAGCCCCCATGATATCGCCATCGCGAATCAGGAGATATGCCTTGGTCAGCATTCCCAGTGCCAGATGAAGGATGCCAAGGCCAAAGCAGAGGGCAAGCATCTTCAGGGGTTCATTCATAGGGACAAAAAGCAGCGGATGCCATTCCAGGCCAAACCAGCCGCCAAAAAGAGCCCCCCAGATAATGGTCGAAATACTGCCAAAAAGGCAGACCATAACGAGCTGACCGCCCAATCCCTGAGGTTTCACTTTCTTCATGACAAGATAAAGCAAGATCGTCAGGACAAGACCGTAGCCTGCATCAGAAAGCATCATTCCAAAGAAGATGAAATGGAACGGTGCCATAAGAAAATCAGGGTCGAGGGTTCCGGCCTTAGGAAGGGAATAAAGCCCAATGACGGATTCATAAGGCGCCACAAGCTTATTGTTTTCAAGGACCGTCGGCGGAATTTCACCTTCTTCAGGATCCCGGAAGGCCAGCTGGTAAGCATCCGTTACCCCACTGATGACCTTTTCCACATGAGACTGCCTGTCCCCGCGGATCCAGCCCGTCAGTACAAAGGCACGTTCTGTTTCGATACCGCCATCGGCAAGGCGGTCCTTTTCCGCACTCAGTTGATCATAATATAGCTCAACAGAAGCTTTTTCCTTGGCCGCTTCCTTGGCTTCAAACCGCAGTTTTTCGGCTTCGATTTCCCGGCTCTTTGCCTCTTCCGCCAGCTCGTTTGCCACATCCCGGGCAAGGCCGCTGCGCTTAGGAAGAACGGCTTCCGTAAATTCATGGTCCTTGAGGAGATGTTTGACCTCTTCTTCCGCATCCTTGTGAGCAAGGACAACGAGGGCCTGTCCATCGGGGGCAAGGCCATAGGCCTTCATTTCCGCAAGAAGCGGTGCGAGACCTTCCCGGACAGCGTCCACTTCCTTATCGGGCACAAACCCCACAAATAGGCGAGTATCTTCCGTAAAGCTCAGCTGTTCCAAGGGAATATCAAGATCCAGCCAAGGATTCAGGCTCTCTATTTGGGTACGGAGGGCGGCCGCTTCACTGTCAAGGGAGGCCACCCGGTTAGCCAAAGTATCCACCCGTTCCGTGACCTTCTCACCCGTTTGACTGGGCTTTAGGAAAGCGTCATAGGATAGCTCCGCCCGCTTGGAAAAAAGACCTCCCTTGGCCCCGTTCTGCGCCATAAAACGCAGGACCTGACCGGTCTTTTCCAATTGAGCGCCCACCTCTTCAGCGCCTTCAAGGCCTTTTTTCTCACCTTCGGATTCAATCATGACACTGCCGTCTTTCTGCAGAGCCATGAGCAGGGCGTCGCGATCTTGCTTGAGCGCATAAAGCGTCCATTTTTTCATTTTGACTAGCATTCGATCACGACCTTTTCCATAATGTACTTCACCGCTTTATCAAGACGGGCACGGGCAGCCTCTGCCTTCTGCCGGTCTTCTTCGGCCTTTTGGGCGACAAAGGCATCGGCCTGCTCATGGGCCTTTGCTTCTGCTTCCGAAACGGTCTTCTGCGCAGCTTCACGGGCCTTTGCCACCAGGGTGTCAGCTTCCTTCCGGGCTTCTTCCTGGGCTTCGCGCAAAAGAACACGGGCAGCTGCCGTCTTTTCTTTCTTCAGTTCATCAGCAGCCTTTTCCGCGGCTTTGATATCTTCTAACATGGACATGGTCTCACCACCTTTGCTCCATTAATGTGCAGATAAAAACTGTACATTTTCCCCCACTTCCTCGCAAAAAGAAGATGAAAAACATAACAGCTTATTTCATTATACAATATTTCAGTCAAGAATTGTCAAAAATTCTTTGGTTTTTTAAAATAATTCTGTTTTAAAAACTTATATCAAATTTCAAAATTCCTATCCATCGCGATAAGGTCCGAAAGACAGTGGAAAAAACGTTGCGACCTCGCACTCCATCTTATTTTTTCAAGCCAATTGTTCACAAAAAATCCATAAAAAAACTGCCGCTTCACGCAGCAGTTTTTGATCCATAAAGAAATAATCCCGTTTCGGCAGGGTCAAAGACCTACACGGTGACTCCACAGCGGATAGGCACACAGGAACACGGTCACAAGGAGCATGAGATAATCCCATACGCCCAGTTTCATGGGCCGACGATTCCGGTACGTATTGGGGCCAAAGCCCTTGAGTTCCATGGAAAGGGCAAGCGTATCCGACTTGGCAACAGCCCGCATGACAAGAGGTTTGACAACAGCCAGGTAGGCAAAAAGACGTTTCAAGGCATTGCCGCGATTGGAATAACCCCGGCAGGACTGGGCATCAAGGGTGATGGCACTGTCTGACAGGAAATCCGGTACAAAGCGCAGGGCGGTCGTAAGCATGAAAGCATACTCATAGGGCATATGGAACTTTTCTACAAGGGCCTGGGCAATATCCTGGATCTTTGTTGATGCCAAAAGGCAGAGGAAAGCCGTTGTCATAACAAACATCCGCAGGCCGCCCGTCAAGGCCACTTCAAGACTCGAGCCAAAAAGCATCTGGAAGATGATCATGAGAGCCGTAAAGACCGTCAAGGTTCCGATGGCCGCCATGGTAGCGCGGTCCCGTTTGATATAAAGAAGGATGACAAGTTCCAGGGCAAGGATCATGGCAACAGCCGGGATGGGAAGCAAAAAGACCCAGGCTGTGACAGCAAGAACGAGGATGAGGCGCGTAAATGCAGTCAGTTTCATTTTCCCTCGCCTCCTTTCAGCGCAAGCTTGCTGCAGAGTTCCTCCGGCGTCGTCACGCCCGTCACTTTCATTTGCGCGCAGATGCGGGAAAGAATGGGCTGTTTCAGTCCCCAAGCCTCAATGGGGCGTTTGCCGTCAAAAAGCTCCTCTGTATGGCCATCATAGACGAGGTCCCCGTGGGACAGGACAAGGGCCCGTGTCGTATAGGTCCGAGCAATATCCATATCGTGGGTGATGAGGATAAGTGTCATATGGCGCTCCTGCTGAAGTCTGCCAAGATAGGCCATCATGTGGCGCTTTTCCTGTTCATCCTGCCCGTTGGTGATTTCATCAAGAATCAAAGTCTTAGGCTGGAGCGCAAGGGCCGTTGCAACGCCAAGGCGGCGTTTCTGGCCAAAGGAAAGGGACCGCGGATAACGATCCAAAAACGGCGTCAGTCCCATGGCTTCCACGGCCTCCCGCACCTGACGGTCAACAGTGGATTGAGGAAGCTTCTTATTGGCAAGTCCATAGGCCACTTCTTCATAGACCGTATCCCCCAAGATCTGCAGGTCTGGATTCTGGAATACATAGCCAATCTGATCGGCCAGATCGGCCGGTTCAAAATTGACAATATCCCGGCCATCGATGAGGATCTGTCCGCTGCGAGGATGATTGAGGGCCATGAATAGACGGCTCAAGGTCGTTTTGCCGCTTCCATTATGCCCTAAAAGGGCCACAGCCTCCCCATCATGGGGATCCCCCGCCGATAGGCAAAGGTTACGGTTTTTGCTTCAATCATGGTCTTTCTCCTTTTCAAACCGTTCCGCAAGTTCCTGCACGGCTGCCGCTTCACTGCGCCAATCCTGCAGTGTTACGGGATACTTTGCTTCAAGGCCCAGTTTGATGCGCCACAGTTCAGGGAGATTGGCCCGAAGCGATTCCTGGGAAAAGGCCTGGCGGGCAGCTTCCTCAAAGGGACCCTGGACCTTGATCTCACCTTTTTCCATAAGCACCATATGGGTCATGTAGGGCAGCAGATAATTAAGGTCATGTTCCACAACGACCACAGTCATCCCATGGTCCTTATGGATCCGGTCCACAAGGGCATACAGGGAACGGGCCCCATCAGGATCCATGGCCGAAACCGGTTCATCAAGGATGAGAATGTCAGGACGCGTCGCAAGGACGGAAGCCAAAAGCAAGCGCTGCCGCTGTCCGCCCGACAGCTCATCGAGCTGGTAGTTTTCCCGATCCGGCAATCCGACGTCATTTAAGGCCTCTTTGACGCGGGCATCGACTGCATCAGGACTGAAACCATGGTTCAAAAGGCTGAAACTGATTTCCTCGCCTGCCGTGAGGGAGACCATTTGACTTTCGTAATCATCAAGCATAATGCCAACGCGCATGGCAAGATCCGAAATCTTTTTATCGCGGATATCTTCTCCGAGCACTTCCACTTTCCCGGCATAACGGCCGCCATAGTAGGTCGGAACGATACCCGTCATGGCCCGGCAGAGGGTCGTCTTGCCGGCGCCGCTGGGTCCCGCGATGGCCGTAAAGGAACCTTTTTCAACGGAAAGATTGATTTCCTTCAAAAGAACGTCGCTCTGGGGATAGGCGTAATAAAAACCCGAAAGACGGATGACACTGTCACTCATGGTCACCACCTCCTGTCGTATGGAATACCTTTTCTACCGGCTTATAGAGGGCCTGTGTAATGAGCGCGTTGAGGACGGCAACGACAAGCACGACAGGCAGCATGACCTTGAGCCACGTGGAAAAGGGAAGGCCCAGGACAATGCAGAGGATGTTCGTAAAAACGGAACCACTCACAAGGGTTGCAAAAAAACCGATGATGAGGGGGGCCAACCGGAATTTTCCCAGATGAAGGGAAACAAACGCCTTCACAAGAAGGCAAGCGGTCAGGGACCCTGCAATTTCACTGGCAATGTTGCCCAAAGGAAATGCCGATTTGGAAGAAGGCACAATGGTAAGGCCTGCCACAAACCCCGTCCCTAAGGCGCGCAAAAGACCAGGATGAGTCAAATTGGTGGTTATGGAATACATGGCAATGGTCCAGTTGGGCGTCACCCCGCCCACATTAGGACTGATGGTATGCAAGATGACACCAATGGCAAGCAGCAGGGCTGTAATGGCCACCCAACGATGGCTGTCCCTCGCAGCTTCCACGGTGATGAGTTTCGGTACTTTTTTTTCCATCTCCTGTCCTTCCTTTCTTCCGTCGTAATGGATTATCTTCCTAGTGTATTTTTTTAAGATGGCAATGTCAATGGGATTTCCCCCATATTGGCAAAAATCCACGCAAAAAAGAAGCTGTCAAAAGCAGACCGTCCTCTCCTCTTTCGTCATGCAGGCAGCAATGGCCGCCTGCGCCATCTCGACGAAATGCACTGTATTCATTTTCCTTTTAGCCAAAACTGTTTTTCAGCCAATTCATGATTCTGCGGCAGCCACGAATCGTTAATGATGATAGCGATTCTGAAATGTCATATTAAAAGTAGGGGACCTTGACAATCTTTTTTAGGTTCCGTATAATGAGCTCACTCATCAGAGGGTACGCTGTTCAACAGAAACAGTACGCCGGATAAGATGACAGGCTGAAATGCCTGTTTTCTTATCCGGCGTTTTTTGTTGCAGCGCCCGTCCAGAAAGGAGCTTTTCCCATGCCTTCGCGAATCGATTTTACCTCGGGGAGCGTCCCTCGCACGCTCATCCACTTTGCCCTTCCCGTCATGTTTGCCCTCTTTCTCCAAGCCATGTACGGCACCGTCGATCTTCTTATCGTCGGTCAGTTTGCCTCCAGCACGGACGTTTCCGCTGTTGCTACAGGCTCCCAGATCATGCAGACTGTGACAAACCTCATCAGTTCCCTTGCCACAGGAACGACAGTCCTTTTGGGGCAAAAGATCGGCGAAAAAAAGCCTTCAGAAGGCGGTGAGATTGCAGGCGCCTCCCTAGTCCTTTTTGCCCTCATCGGCATCGCCTTCAGCCTCTTATTGACTTTGGGTGCGGCCCCCTTGAGCCGTGCCATGAATGCTCCGGAAGCCGCTTTTTTGAAGACGGTCCATTATCTATCCATCTGCGGTGGCGGTACCCTCATCATGATCTTCTATAACCTCATTGGCGGACTCTTTCGCGGTATGGGAGATTCCCGCACGCCCTTTATTGCCGTAGCCATTGCCTGCGTGTCAAACGTCGTCCTTGACCTCCTTATGGTCGCGGTCTTTTCTTTTGGTGCCGCAGGCGCGGCCCTGGCAACCGTCTTTTCCCAATGCATCAGCGTTCTCCTTTCCCACCAGTTCATCCGTCAGAAGAAGCTGCCCTTTACGATGACACGCGCCCATATCAGGTTTCAAAAAAAGACCATCAAACGGATCTTGACCTTGGGGGTTCCGCTTGCTGTGCAGGATTTTTTTGTAGGCCTGTCCTTTCTCATCATCCTCGCCATTGCTAACAGCCTCGGGGTTGATGCTTCGGCCGGGGTCGGCGTCTCAGAAAAGATCTGTGGCTTTATTATGCTGGTCTCAGCATCCTTCATGCAGTCCATGGCGGCCTTCACGGCCCAAAATAAAGGAGCTGGCCGCATGGACCGTGCCGTCAAAGGTCTTCACTGCGCCATGGGCCTTTCCTGCGGCTGCGGCCTTATCATGGGCTTTTTCACCTTTTTTCACGGTGACATCCTGGCCGGCCTTTTTACGTCCTCCCCATCCGTTATGGCAGCGGCAGCGGACTACCTAAAAGCCTACGCTTTTGATGCTTTCCTCACGAGTTTTCTCTTCTGCTTCATTGGCTTTTACAATGGGCTGGGCCTGACTACGTTTGTCATGGTTCAGGGGATTTTTGGCTCCTTTGGGGTCCGCGTTCCCCTCTCCTATTTCATGAGTCAATTCCAGCCAGTTTCCCTTTTCCATATTGGTCTGGCAACACCGGCCTCAACCCTCATCCAGATTGCTCTTTGCCTTGGCTGCTGGTCCTTCCTCAAAAAGCATCCCTCGCACCTACAGTAAAAGGGTCTGTGAAGAAAGCTGCATTCATTTCTTCACAAACCCTTTTTCATGTATGATGGCGGAACAAATAGCCCGCAAGAATCAAGGTCACACCGGCGACGACAGTCAGCGGCAGCAAGTTCCAAGAAAGACTGGTAAGGGACAGTCCCTCCAGGTAGATGCGCCGGATAAGTTCCAGGCCAAAGCGCAGGGGATCGATATAGGTCAAAGTCTGTAGGAAGACCGGCATGTTCTTAATTGGCGTAATGATCCCCGAAAGAAGGGCCATAGGGACCATCATGACAATGACGTAAACAAGTACTTGCTGCATATTCTTTGAAATGGAAGAAACGCAGAGACCAATCCCGGTAGAACTGAGGACATAGAAGAAAACCGCGACATAAAAATCAAGAAAGGACCCCGCAAAAGGCACCTTAAACCAGAAAAGACTGATAAAAAGCAGGATCGTACACTGGATGATGCCGACGATCATGGGCGGAACGGCCTTGCCGATGAGGATGATGGGTTCTGAAATGGGCGCCACCAAAATCTGCTCGAAGGTCCCTTCCTCCCGTTCCCGGGCAACGGAAAGGCCTGAGAGCAGGAAGACCTGGGAAAAGCTCAAGAGCCCAATGATGCCAGGCAGAAAGAACCACCGCGTAATCTGGTTGGGATTGAACCAAGTCCGCGTTTCCAAGGACACTGGGCTTTTGATTCCGCTCCTTTCCAGATTGTACCGGCTGATGATCTGCCCCATATGGCCAATGACCTGACCGGCAATCACCGTGTTGCGGCCATCGGCAATAACTTGCACGGGCACTTCCTGATCTTGGTTCAGGCGCCTGGAAAAATCAGAAGGGATGGAAACAGCCATGACTACATCGCCCCGGTTGATATAGTCATCGATTTCCCTGGCATTTTGAAGCGTCGCGGCCCGTTGGAAAAACCCTGTCCCATCAATATGGGAAATGAGGTCGGCCGATTCCTTGCTGTGGCTTAGGTCAATCACAACATAAGGAGCTTTCTCCAAATTGTAGTTGGCCGCATAACCAAAGAGGAAGCCCAAGATGATACAGGGCACGACAATGATGAGGCGTGTCGCCTTATCCTGCCAAATGGCTAGGATTTCCTTGCGGCAGATGACGGCAAGCTGTTCCAAATAAAGCTGTATGCCCTCCATCATTCCACCTTCTTTCTGGTCATCTCAAAGGCAGCGCCAATAAAGAAAAACCCATATAAGAGCAATAGGCCGCCTTCCTTAAAGAGGATCCCCCAATGGGTACCGGATAGGAAAAGGGACCGGATGCAAGTCAAATAGTGACTGAAAGGAAGGATGGCCCCGATGAGCTGAACCCCAACCGGAGTGGACCGCAGATCAAAGATAAATCCTGAAAGGACAAAACAGGGGAGGAAGCTGATCAAGAGGGAGGACTGGCAGGCAAGAAACTGGTTCTTGGTCACTTCGGAGATGACAAGTCCGATGCCAAGGGCAACCATTAGATAGATCATGGAAATCAAGATTACCATAGCAAGAGAGCCCACAAGGGGCACCTCAAAGAGGACCCGAGAGAAGAAAAGACAAAGAAAAACCCCCACCATGGCTACACAAAAATACGGAATGATCTTGGCAAGGATCAGCTCCAAAGGGCGGACAGGCGTAACAAAAAGGGATTCAAAAGTCCCCCGTTCCCCCTCCCGAGCCATGACAATGGCCGTCAGCATGATGCCCACAAGGGTCACAATCAGCATAATCAGACCGGGCAGGAAAAACCAGGTACTGGAATTGGCGTCATTGAACCACATACGGGACTCAAGGGCCACCTGTGCCGATCCTGCCATACCCTTCTGCCTCCTCAAAAAAGAAGCAATCCCGCTTTCAATGTAGGTCTGGGTCGTCATGGCCGTAGCCGTTTCCACCCCATCAAGAGCGACAAAGATTTTTGCTCGGCCCTGGGCAAACTTGGATGTAAAATCTGGCGGAATATCGATGATCACACTGGCCTTTCGATCAAGCAAAAGGGCTTCGGCTTCCTTGAAAGATGTGACATAAGTGGGAGAAAAATAGCGGGACCCATTCAGGAAACTCACCGCATCCTGGGCCTTGGGAGAAGTATCTTCCAAAACAACGGCCGTGGGAATGTCCCGGATATCAAGGGAAATGCCATATCCGATAATCAAAATCAGCGCAATGGGAAGGACAATCCCCAGCAAAAGGGAACTGGAATCGCGGGAGAGCTGGAGAAACTCTTTTGATCAAGGCGCTCATCCGCCGCAGGAATCCATTCATCACGAGTTCTCTCCTTTCCTTCGCGCCTGTTCAACAATCGTCATAAAGATTTCATCCATATCCGCCCCCTCCTTATGGAGGGTTTGCCGGATTTCCGCAGGACTTCCAATGGCCAACAGGTGTCCATTGTCCTGAATCATGAAACGGTCACAGTATTCAGCCTCTTCCATGAAATGGGTCGTAATGATGATGGTGGTCCCCCGGGCCGCTAGAGCGGTGATCTGACGCCAAAAATTGCGCCGCGTAAGCGGGTCGATTCCCGACGTTGGTTCATCAAGAAAAAGGATCTTAGGTTCATGAAGGAGCGCACAGGCCATGGAAAGCCGCTGCTTATATCCGCCCGGTAGGTCACCAGCCTTGCGGTCGAGACAATCGGACAAATAAAATTCATGGGAAACAGCCTCAATCCGCTGGGCCAATTTTTTAGGACCAAGCCCATAGACGCCCCCAAAAAAGAGCAGGTTTTCCTTGACGCTCATATGGCGATACAGCGAAAATTTCTGCGCGACATAACCAATATGGGCCCTTGCCTGTGTCCGGGCCTGCCGTAAGTTGACACCCGCCACGGAAAGAAAACCGCTTGTCGCGGGCAAAAGACCGCAAAGCATCTTGAAAGTTGTTGTCTTACCTGCCCCATTGGGGCCCAAAAGTCCAAAGATTTCCCCCTCATGGACTTCAAAGGAAGTATTGGAAACCGCTGTAAAATCCCCAAATTTGCGGACCAGATTCTTGACAATGATATTCACGTTCCGAGGACTGGACAGCGCCTCCTCAGCAAAGGGGCCACCTTCTTGGAAAAAGGGGAGCGAATCTTCTTCCGCTTTTTTCAAAAGGATCATGAAGCCATCTTCCAGCGTCGAAGGAACTGGCTCTGCCTTGATTCCGCGTTTTTCGAGATAAGGAACACCGGTCACGCCTTCCTGGAGAATAAAATGAACTTTTCCGCCGCGGGGTACGGCATCGACCACATGATCCCGGTCATCGATGAGCTGGGCCTGAAGGAGCCGGGTCGGCTGCTTTTTAGGGGATTCAAGAGCATAGCAGCGGCCCCTAGCAACCTCCGCGAGACCGTCCGGGGTCCCGCTAAAAAGAAGCTGACCCTTGTTAAGGACATAGACCTTTTGACACAGCGCCGCTTCATTCATATAAGCGGTACTGACAAGGACGGATAGATTTTCCTCATGGACAAATTCCTGAAGGATTTCCCACAACTCCCGCCGGCTGAGGGGATCGACACCGACCGTAGGTTCATCTAGGAGCAAAAGTTCCGGTGATCGAACCAAGGTGCAGGATAGACCGAGTTTTTGTTTCATTCCGCCCGACAGATTGCCTGCAAGGCGATTGGTAAAACGTTCCAGTCCCATCATGGTCAGCAGCTTGTGAAACCGTTCCGGTCTTTTTTCTTTGGGCACGCCATGAAGATCGGCATATAGTTCCATGTTTTCCTGTATGGTCAGGTCCTCATAAAGGCCAAATTTTTGCGGCATGTAGGAAATACGGCGCTGGATCGTTTGCGCCTCTTTGACGCTGTCAAACCCCAATACGCTCAGCTTTCCTTTTGTAGGATCCATCAACCCCGCCGTAAGCCGCATGAAGGTGGTTTTCCCGGCCCCATCAGGACCAATGATGGCCGTCAGCTCCCCTTTTTTCACTATAAGATCAAGATCCTTAAGGGCTTCCACACGCTTTCCCCGCTTAAGGGAAAACGTCTTATTCAGTTCTTGGGCACGGATTATTACCTCATCCATGGCACTTCACCCTTTACAATTTGATCTTGACCGTAGCTGGCATTCCCATGCGAAGGAGATTGTCGGGATCTTCTACATAGACCCGGACTTCATAAAGAAGGGCCGGACGCAGGTCCTTTGTTTCCACATTCTTAGGCGTAAATTCGGCCGTTCCTGAAATATAGCCTACTTGTCCCTGAATCGCATGATTGGGGAAACTATCAATATACACGCTGGCTTTGCTGCCTTCATGAAGTTTTCCCAAATCGGATTCCTTGACATAAACACGGACCCATTTTTTAGTGTTGAGAGAAATTCGAAAGACCGGTTTCTGTGGAGAAGCCATATCCCCCACTTCAAGGAGCCGTGAACGGACCACACCATCTTGAGGGGCCTTGAGTTCATATTGACCGAGGGTATACTGAAGTTCCTTCAATTCCTGGGTCAGGCTCTCCAGTTTGGCTTCTCCTGATGCAATGTCCTCTTTTCGAGGACCGGCCAGGGCAAGCTCATAATTGGCCTGGGCTTCATCGGCGCGGGCAGAAGCCGCGTCAAGCTTGCTTTTCACGTCATCGAGGGATTCACTGATGGAACGGCCTTGGGAGACATCGTAAGCCGCTTGCTTGCGTTCATATTCACGCTGGAGAAAATCCCGATTCGCCGCTGTTTCCTGAGCCTTGGCAGCAGCCTGATCAAGTTCCTGCCTGCGGGTCCCATTATGCAGCTTATCCACAACGGCCTGTTGGGCTGCCACTTGGGCTTCGGCAATTTTCACCTTATATTGAAGCGCATCCGAATCAAGGCAGGCGAGGACTTGGTCTTTCTTGACTGTATCGCCCTCCTCTGCCAGGATTTCAGCAATGCGGTCACTGTTCTTAAAGGCAAGGGAAACTTCCCGAAGATCGACATTTCCGTTGAGGGTCAGCGTCTGGGCAGCCAGCTTTGCTTCATGCCGTTCATATAAGGCCATCCCGCCGCCGATGATAAAAAGGGCGACAAGAATACCTAGGGCGGCCTTGCCAGCCTTTTTTTGCCAAAGCCTATTGATGAATTCTTTCATGAGCCTCGTTTCCTTTCTCTTCATGCAGGCCGCCGTCTGTCAGCACCGTCTTGTGACGCTTGACAGCGCCCCCATTTGCTTCCTCAAGCGGTCCCCAACCGCCTCCAAGGGCCTTGAAAAGGGAAACCAAGGAAGACAGCTCCTTTCCCTTTGAAACCGTATATTTCTGGTCGGCCTGCAGATAGGTCCGCTGCGCATCCAGCACATCCAGATAGGTTCCCAGCCCGCTGTGATAGTTATGACGGACCAGATCATAGGCCTCATGGGAAGCGTCCCGTCCTTTTTGGAGGGTCAGGGAAGCAGCATGATCTTCGGCAATGGCGGCCATGGACGCTCTGACTTCCCCTGCTGCCTTGAGGACCATCTTTTCATAAAGGGCCTTCTTTTCCTTTTCTGCAGCCTTCTGGACAGCTATATTCTTTTTGAGGGCCCCACCATGAAACAAAGGATAGGAAATCTGGGGCAGCACGGCAAAGCCCTGACTGCCGGCTGAGAAAAGCCCCCCTCCAAGGGTCGCAAAACCAAGCAGCCCCAGGATGGAGAATCTTGGTTTCAGCGCAGCCCGCGCTTCATCAGTCCGGGCCATCTGGGCCGCCCAAGCGCGTTCAGCGGCGTGGATATCCGGCCGCTGCCTCAGGAGGTCCGCCGGAATGGCCCCATAAAGGCGGGCATCGATATCGGGAAGCGGCTGAGGTGTCTGCAGCTTCTGGTCAAGAAAGCCCGGGACAGTGCCGGTCAAAAGGGCAATCCGGGAAAGGGTCCTGGCAATGTCCTTATTAAGGGCAGGCAGCTGGGAACGGGCACTATACAGGGTATATTCCGACTGCTGAAGGGGCACATCGGAAAGGAGTCCCGCCTTGCGGTTGACCTGCAGCAGTTCCAAGGTTTCTTCCTGACTGGCAATATGGGATGCCGTTACCATCCGCTCTTGCTGCAAAGTCCGCAGAGTGATGTAGTTTAGGGCCAGTTCAGCCGATAGACTGACCCACACCTCGTACAGCTTGGCATTTTGGGCCTGAAGGGTATCGGAAGCTGTCCGCACCTTGGCTTTTGTCCGTCCAAAAACGTCCAGTTCCCAAGACGCGTCAATCCCGGCAAAGGAACCGTCTGACTGCGTGTCAAGCCCCATCTGGTCCCGTACCGGTCCTTCAGGAAGCACCCCATCAACCACATTGTCAGGCACGTCTCCCCGCATCCATCCTCCATGGAGATTGATCCAGGGAAGCCGGGCAGACTCTGCAATCCCGACTTGGGCCCGAGCTTCAGAAAGTCGGGAACGAGCGGCTTCAAGATCCTTGTTGTTCTCAAGGGCCAAAGAAATGAGTTCCGTCAGTGTGTCATCATGGAAAAGTTCCCACCAGCTGGACAGCTGCTGCAGCGATAACGAAGCATCCACGTCGTCCCGGACGTACGGATTCCCATAAGCCGTCGCCAAATCAATCCAAGAAGCATCCTTTTGCCCTGCCGCTCCGGAAAAAGTCTGCGGAGC
>ERZ827104.2659-NODE-2659-length-13487-cov-3.199821_pt1 | contig 13487 bp, 13 predicted proteins | sample MGYA00519781_ERZ827104 | MGnify/ENA primary metagenome ERZ827104 (study PRJEB31778, sample SAMEA3449257) | human gut metagenome | biome: human gut; feature: human-associated habitat; material: faeces | place: United Kingdom | collected 2010/2012 ... | reverse complement strand
GCGGTCCTTCTGGCGGTGAGCTCATCCATTTCGGCCCGGAGCCGCTGGGCAGCGGGCAGGGGTACGGCGCCCAGCCGTTTCAGTTCCCTTGCCGCTGTCTTGAACAGGATGATCTCACTCTCATGCCCCCGGAGAAATTTCTCCTTGTCCCTGGACTGGCGGTATTGGTCATACAAGGGGCGAAGCTGACGATAGGTGGCGGCGTGCTTCATGGTGAGGGTCAGCCACTCCATTTCCTTTTCGGTTGCCCGGAGATCCGCCTTTACCCTGCGGTGGCTGCCACTCCATTGCGCCGCTCAGACAGTTTCTCTAAACTTCCAATGCCATGCCCCGTCAGGAAGCAGCGTTTCCGCTGCCCGTATCAGGTTCTCGATGGTTGCCCAATGTTTGTAGCCGGCGCTCTGCTGGGCTTTGATGTTGTTCTGGATGTCGATGAGTAAACTGGGTCTCCCGGTGAGCTGTTTCGGCTGGCGGGAAAGACTGGGCTTGCCAGCAATCCGGGAGGTCAGAGCTTCCTCCGCATAGTCAGCGCCCAGGGTTTTCAAACGGGTAAACTGCTCCTGACCCGGAGTCCTGGCAGATATGTACTTGTCCCATTTCAGTTCATCCCCTTTCCGCTGAAGGCGACGGAGCGGGTCCTCCAGGTCTGTGCAGCCGGGCAGGAGCCGGTTGATGACGGAGCGGAACTTCACCTTGTAGCTGGTGATGTTCTGTTCCGCTCGATGCTCAATATAGCTCTTGCCCTTATCCCAGCCGGAGACAATGACGGACAGACCACGCTCCTTTCAGATCCGGTCACTAGTGCGGCGGATCTCATGGTGGCTTCTCTTGTTGGAGTGGTAGTGCCGGTGATCCTGGAAACTGACCGCATTGAAGATCCGGTGATTATAAGCATGGTCCTTGTCAATGTAAAAGGTGTGGATATTCTGGCATCTGCGGGTAAGCTTGGTTTTGGAAGTCTCAAAATCTGTGTTCAGGTTAAGTCCACGGACGCGCCAGTGGATTGGATGGTTTTGGATGGGCGGTGTGATGAAAAACTTTGGTGCAGAATACGGCTTGTTAGTGTCATGGAGCGGTTTCAAATCTTCCATTATCAATGAAACCGCCAAACAGTTCTTTGAAATTCGTCTTTGGACGCATAAGGAAATCAGTGAAGAGTTCTTGCGTTACTACGATCAGATGGATGATGAGATAAAAGAGCTGATTCCACTCAAAAAGATATGGGTGGTAAATGGCAATGACAACTAACTAAGGTAGTTATCCAAGTTAAAACTGGATTGCAATTAACATGGTTTGAGGTTTCTTTTTAAAGAAATGAAATGGCTTCATTTTACTGGGAAACTGCAAGCCATGTTTTTCACGATTTTTTTAGTCTTACTCACCGAATGAGATCCTTTTGACAAATCAAAACTTTCATGTTACAATATAGATAAAGAACATTTGTTCTAACTATAGCTGGTACGCTGCCAGCATTTTATAGTCGAACAGACATACATACCAAATTGAATAACACAGGAAGCACAGAGAAGAGTGCTGTTGTTGTGTTGCTCAGAAGAGGTGTGTATGTCTTTTTCTTTTGCAGTCAGAGAGGAGGAACGTCGTATGAAAGAGTCAATCTACAAAAGCTATGAGGAACTTCCGCTGTTCCTGAATGCCGAAACGGTGGCAAAGGTATTGGGTGTTGCTCCATCTACAGCTTACGAGCTGATGCGCGAAGCGGATTTCCCTACCCTGAAGATCGGCAACCGGATTGTTGTCCCGAAAGAGCAGTTCATCGCCTGGGTGCAGCAGCATACAGAGGGAGGGATTCAGTGAAGCATCAGAAGTGGCCGAAACGTGATTCAATCAAAAACTATTTTCCGGTACCAAATGAAGTGTTCCTGCTCGGTCTGTCGCCGGGAGAAATGGCAGTATATTCTTATCTGCTTTTCTGTGAGGACAGAAATACTTATCAGTGCTGGCCCAGTTTCAAAACCATCGGAAAGGCTACTGGAATGAGCACTAACACAGTAAGAAAATATGTACGGATGCTGGAAGACCGGGAGCTCATCACTACAGAACCGACCAGCGTCACCTCGAAGGACGGTCAAAAGCGAAACGGAAATCTGCTCTTCACCATCCGCCCGATCCAGGAAGCGGTGGAGCAATTCTACCGGCAGCAGATGGAGAAAATATCTCTGGATGTACAGAGGGAGAAAATATCCGCTGCGAAATTAAATCAGGAACGCCCTGCGTGACCGGCTGTGTGGGCCTGTGTGAGGCTTTCCTGGTCGAGGTAGAGAAACAATACCCAAACCCACAGCAACACCGGGTTGGCCGATTTTGAGGCAGCTTGAGGGAAGCTCATTCTTTCGCAGTGCGTGAAACGAAAAAGGCTTTCTTAGTACTCCAATAATGTTCTTTAGAACATTATTAGAGTACTCGATGGGAGGATCGCTCTATGCAAAACCTGCGCCGCATAAACAAAGAAAAGGATTTTTGGGAGGGGCTCAGAAAAAGAAGAAATCCCGAAGACCAGTAGGCAGCAAAGCCGGATAGTCCCCGCAGTCCCGCCTGTATGGGCCTGTGTGAGGCTTTCGCCGCCGGAGTAAGGAAACACTCCCCTGCTCACATACCAGCCCCTGTTTGGCCGTTTTTGCGGGTTGTTGGGAAAGGCAGGATTTTTCAGGTTTATGTGAGTCAGCCAGGCAAGTGAGACTGAAATCTCATACACAAATTCACAGCATTTGACGAGCTCCATGGCCTATCCCAAAGAGTGGCTTTCCCAGAAAACAAGGGTGACACATGGGGTCGAAAATGAAGCAGGATAAAGCGGTGACATCACCGCAGCTCACACCGGCCCGCAATGCGGACCAGAAATGGCGGTTTGATGCGGTTTGTGGGACCTTCACTTTCGAAATTGGCGGGGGTCAGATATGGCATCATGGAGTCCATACGGACATCAGATCTGACATCAGAGTCAGCAGTAATGCCGGTTTGAAGCCATTTTCGCGGAGATCAAGGGTAGTGTCCATAGGTGTTTTGCCTATTTTGGACTGGCTTCGGGCGAGAATATCTGGTATACCTAATTTCAATTCATTATATTGAGTCTCCCCATATCTGTCTTCCTATATTATAATCGAAATAATATGAGTTTATCTGAACCATAGACGCAATTTCCGGTACATTTGCGCAAATGTAATTGTACGCAGACTGGTTTGAGACATGGATCTCCAAGATTTCAGAGAACTCTATTTTCCCCTCATATAGTATTTCAGCCTGGCAGTCAGTTGCATACTCGGGTGGAAGGGCATCGGATCGATTGATTACTCCGGATTTTGATATTACGCACTTACCGAACATGGATTCAAATGTGTCCAAATCATTTCCATGCTTGGCAGTACCACTCTGGTATGCTGCATTTGTTGGATAGAAAGTTTTTGGGTCAAATCTATGGAACAGAAACCGGGGATTTAATACCAATACAGCTATGTCAATATCTGATTTTTGTAAGAGCATCTTACAGTTAGGATAAGTTATTGAGAGGCTGATGGCTTGAGTTTGTCCATCGAAGCGATTTGTATCCGTTCTGTTAAAACTGATATTTTTTGAGCTCAGCATACGGCGGGAATATAGTCCTCCGTATTTATAGATGTTCTCCAGATTTTTTATGGGAGTAAAATGAATTAAGTTTTTGATATTATGTGCCTTAAATGATTTTGATAGCTCTTGATTCAGAAGGCATAGATGCCTGTATGTCCGGATCCAGTTCAAATCGGCTTCGCTCATAGGCGCATTTCGCAACTGCCATGTTTCCAGGTCTACATATATTTCCAGAATATTCCTGAATCGAGGATGCTCCCGGGCTATCTGAATCAGAAGATCTATTAGGCGGTCCGCATTGGGCAGATTCCTGGATTTCCAGCATATTTCACAGAGTAAAGGATAGAGTGTAGTATATTCCTCTTTCAGCATATGGTGGATGAAAGTTGGAAGGGAAGGCAGATCTGAATAGAAAGACTGATACAGATGGTCAGGCAGATTTCTTATGTATTCCAGCAAGGTTATCTTGAGCTCACTTATATTTCTGGAACTTCCAAGATAAGGAACTGGTTGTTCAAGGATTTTAAAGAAATGCCGATAGGATGCTTTCAACTCCAGGCTGCTTTGAAGTGGCTGTATTGAATGGATCAGCTTTTTTCGATGCTGTTCACCTATTTCTTTCAGCATTTTTTCTTTTTGATCTGGATTACCATGTTTTATAACTAATAATCTCCCGTATCTGAATGCCCGATTTTTTTGGAATCCATCTAGTATTTCATCAATCAGATCATTGCTGAGTGCTGTATTATGTGTGAGATAACTTTTGTGATACATCCAGTCCAGAGTATCAAAAATGAAAGAATAGTCGTTTGTCAGCCCTTTTTCCAGCACTGCGCGAATAATCCCTTTATAGCGCAGAAGTATTTTGTGCGGTGGAAGTTCATTGTTCACTATTTCCTGGATCGCGCTTCTGGGAATACTCCATCTTTTTCCCAGAGAAAGAATAAGTTCCTCTTTGCTTTTGAATATATGCTTTCCGATGCTTGTTTCTTCAAATGACTTCGTAAACGGAGTCTCATTATCCCAGAAAACAATACTCAAGGAAGAATCTTTCCGCTTTTTTAAAACACCGGTTCCGTATATCAAATGATAGTAAAAAACAATGTTCTCCAAAGTACACAACCCTTCCTGAACAGTTTATATGAATGGAAGAAAGGATAAACTTAAAAGGCTATGTTGCGCGGATCCAGTTTGCCAAGTCGCAGCAAACGGGACTGAATGGCTCCTCTGGTTCTTCCGTGGAGCTTGGCCAGCTCATAGAGTGGAGTGCCGGAATCAAATTCTGTCATTAACCGCTCGTCTTCCTCCTGAGACCAGGGTGATCCTGCATTCGGCGGTGTATTCTTTCGCTTGGGCGGATTCAGCAAAAGGTTCAGGGCCCGGATTATTTCAGGCTGATTGCAAACATGGTCTGTCGGGAATACCTCTCCGGTAAAAGGATCAATTCCATTGGACAGGGATTGGATCAGTTCTCTTGCATATTTGTCGTCCATAACAAAACCTCCACTACATTTTAAAAGGGCTGATCGGGATCGATATCTGCTGGACCCAGATAGAATGTATCAAGAATGGAATCGTATTCATCGCTGTATTCGTTGTATTCAGAATATATCTCCGGATCATAGTCTTCATAGATCTCTCCCAAAGAATCCATATCCTCGCAGAAAAATTCCTCTTCCCATTCATCATCGGGAATATAGTCTAACTCCTCATCTTCGTCGAGACCGAGCAGTTGTTTCAGAACAGCTGAGTCTTTAGGAACCCCAGGCAGATAATAGTCATCATACATTCTGTATGCAGTCATGCGATATCGTCCATCAGAACGGACCCGGCATTCCACCAAAGTCAACCCCTGATAGAAGAGATTTTCATATATAGAGGGAATCTGGGTTGGGTCAATATCAACAAAGTATCCATCCTGACGGATCTGGTACTTGTTGTTGTATTTTCGCACCTGAGACGGTTTGATCTCAACCAGAAAATAGCAGAATGAAGAAGGATGATTCTTACAGAAAGAAGCTACATATGAAAAATCGTAAGTATTGCATGGAATAGGTTGTTCGTTATAGCGAGCCGGGCGTTCACCAGGAGCTGTGGAGAAGTCGTAAATTGCTCTGGGATTGCGGATTCTCGGAGCATCCAGAATGGAAATATCGCTGACTACACGGAGTGTATGCGGATATTGAGATGAGGTGTGCTGAACAAAAAGTCCTTGGATAATTGCGCTTTCCGGGATTCTGGACCAGGAATCCTGATAAGAATGAAGTCCATAAGCTCCGCCGTTCGTATCAACAATTGTCACCACACGACCACTGAAAATATCCAGACCGATAATCCGAAGGTAATCCCTCTCTTTGTGCCTGATGGGATCGATTGCAAGAATCAGAATGTCTTTTTTCTGGCGGGGATCTTCACTGAAAATGTCGCTATACATGAGAACTCCTTTCCTTTGCTGCTGAATCGTTCTCAGGTAAAGAGAAAACACCTATAAAAAACGATTCGAATGCAAATGCAACAAAACAGAACCTGCATGATTTGCAGATTCAATGGTTTTCTGCGCTAACAGAAAACCGGACTTGTTTCAATCAAATTCAAATCACTTTTTACAAGTGTTCAATAATAGAATACATGATCTTACATATTTTGTCAAGATAGAAATTTTATTAATAGAAAAAGCCCGTCTATGACGGGCTTTTTTCAGTCAATGAATTCTACTTCAACTATCAGATCCGGAAGATCAGGGTTGAGATTTTTAATGAGCTGAGTAATTGTTTTCTCAGCTGAAGCCTTTGCCTGCGCGTAGTACTCAGGATTGCTGCGGGCTTTTGCTGTCATGTCCTGCTGGGCTTTCTGAGTCAAGGAGAGAACCAGCTGTTGACCGGTATCGGAAGCGTTGTTGAAGAGTCCTGCATCACTGGTATAAAGTACGTCATCTTCGTCCTGTTGTATGAGAACCCGCTCCATGACTGGTGAGGGAACACGTACCAACACCGATTTGCGTTGTTCATCCAGGATAAAGTCTGCATTTTGCAGACTTACTGTAAAAATGCCGATGCCATCAAACCGGATCCAGGCTTCAGCATCGCCTATCAGAGGGTCAACAACTATATCCAGGACTCCTCCGGAGGTTTCTTGTTCAGGCCAAACCTGATAATCGGTCAGAAACACATTCAGGACTTCCAGATTGCGTATTTCGGTAATGCCTTGGATCTGGATTGTTATATCATTGCTGAGATGATGGGCTGATTCAGAAAGTTCAAACACAGCATTGTAGAAACTTTCTTCTGTTTCTTGTTTAGCAGTATCTTTTGCGCTGTGATAGGTTCCTTGTATTCCCAGAATAAAAGTGCAGAATGCAAGAAGTATCAGTCCAAGAAAACAGATGAGATATCGCAGAACTGACGGGTTGAGAAATTGCAGTAAAATGTGTTCCTTGATTTCTTCAGAATCAGGTTCTGGACCCTTTGGTTCCAGCTTATTTCTTTCAGCGACCGGCATTACTATTCCTCCTTCTGGAATGTGATATTGGCTTCTTCAATTCTGTATGTACCGTCGCTCAGATTCTGACAAAGTGCATAGACCTGGGTTTTGGCAGCGGATCTGGCATCTTCCAGAAGATCATTTTTCAGCGCTGTTTCGGCGTTTTTCGTCATTTGATTCTGAGAAATGATCTGGGCCAGCATTTCATCTTCTGTGCCGACCAATGGGCTGAAAAACTGTTTTTTTGCCAGAATCTCAGCCTTGCCATAATCAACATTCATTGCGGCCTGAGGTTCCGGGAGAACAATCGAAATGTTTTTGGTCCGGGTGTTAGCGATAATCTCGGCTTCATTCAGATTTACTGTGAAAACGGTTTTTGTAGGGTAGACCACCAACAGCCGTGTTGCCTTTCGGTCTTCAGCACCCAGACTCTGAAAGTTGTCACAGGCGGCATCCACTGAAAGCACCTGAAGATTACCTGCCTCCGCAAATGCCTGCTTGAGCGTAACAGTGATATCGTTGGAGTTCAGGCCATCGTCTTCGCCCTCCTTTATTGCGTCTTTAAATCGAGTAACTCCATTAAAAGAGCCGACCCCTTTTCCAACCAACGATCCTACTTCTGTTCCTACTGCTCGGCCTACTAAGAAGCCAAGTGTCATGACAACAATCCCTACAAGCAGAGCAAAAGTTTGATTCCGGGAAAAGAATCTTTTATGATTTGCAGATCGATTCATGAAGTCAGGCCTCCTTAACAAGATTGAAATAATCTGAAGCGTGGACAACAGAATCATTTCCAAGGTCAGAAATTGTGATGGTAATTGTCCGTTCCTTGCTCAGGATCAGATCATGGAAGAATCCGCCGATTCCCTCGGATTTTTCTGCAAAGCTCCAGCCATCCTCTGTAATCTTGCAGGTCAGGGTCAGTTTCTGGTCGGAGCTCAGTTCCATGCGTCCGCTGACCGGCTTTCCATCCAGTTCAAAGGTGCAGGAAGCGTGATCCATCGAAGAATCCAGAGTGACATTCCGCACAGAAATCAACTCGGTACCACTTCCGAATATTTCTTCTATATTTCCGCCTCCCTGGGCGCTTACGATTAACTGGTACTGCATGGCGCCATCCGCCGGGGATTTGGACGCGGTAAAGTAATGCGGATCACAGTTGATGGTTTTGCAATGACCGGCAGTTACAATGGTTATCTGATCTCCATACCGGAGTTTCTTACTCCATGTTTTGTTCTTATCGATAGTTTGTTTGCTCCCGGAATTCACTGTAATAACGGCAGATTCATCAAAGGTAAGCTCAAGAGGAATATACGAGTGGAGTTCTACTGAGAAATGAAGAGAATCACCAGTGAACGCAGCGGGCAGGAAAATCACAATGTCTGAAATGGATTCTGGATCAGGCATTTGGGGATCAGAGGAAACGAAGAAGTAATTTTCATTGTTGAAGGAGTAGGTAAGGGCTGGTTGAGTAACTGAAGATACTTTCACTTCCGTGGATGAGAGAGAATTTCCGTTCATCTGCCAGCTACCGGTACTGTTGAGCGGACAGATGTTTCCTTCGCTGTCAGTGTAGTAGACCTCAGTATAAACAGTGCCTGTTTCGTATTGACCGACCGGCAGGATAGAATATCCACCCTCAGGATATGTTTCCGGAATAGTAAGCAGCGGTTCATCGCTATTTTTAGCAGAACAGATTTCTTCCCGAAGTATATTCCCATCAGCGTCATATTCCCGGATTCGGAATTCGCTCAGTGAGTATAGCGGGTTGGAGGCATCTTTCAGCTTTGCATAAATGCTTTCGCCTGGATTAAACCAGCAGGAGGAAACAGCAATAGGATTCTTTTCTTGCTTATCTGTAGAATAGGCAATGCTCAAAGACCGGTTTTCTCCAAAGGTAACCCGTACCTTCCCATCAGGAACTTCCTGATATTCTGAGTTTTCAACGGGAATGGGATAACATCCTTCTGTGTCCAGTTCTCCATTTGAAATCAGGCTGATGTACTTTTTATAATCTTCGTCCTCTTTAATACCGGGCAACTGAAAAATCGGTTTGAGCATATCAGCAGTTTCGGCTGAGCATCCAGAAAACATCAGCAGACAGCTCAGGCCAAGTATCGCTATTCGCTTCATGGGCTTTTCTCCAATCTAAGTCAGTTTTATTGTATTTTTGCAGGCAACTCAGCGTTGGAAAAGAATTAAATCTTTGACAACAGATCCGCCTTTTTTGCATCGAACTCTTCCTGGGTAATAGCACCCGTTTCCCGCAGTTTTGCCAGCTTTTCGATTTTTTCAAAAATATCGGATCCGGTCTCAGAATCTGCACGGGATTTTCTGGCTTTAGTCAGAAGTCCGCTAATCCCGTCTCCAAGCTGTTTTATTCCGCCGGCAGCCCGGTCCTTCAGGGAATCTTTGGGTTTTTGCTCAGTGATGGAGTCGGGGTTGATCATTTCCTGCATCTCCTGATAATCCTCCAGGATTTCTTCTTCAGTGTAGTCGAAGCTGGCCTTATCCAGAGCATCTGCCAGGCGATTGGCCATAGGAAGCATAGAAGCGAAATTCAGACCCCCGGAGACAACACCGCCGATGACAGGAATAACTTTGGTAGCTCCTTGTGCAAGCGAATTCTTGGTCACTTTAATGCCAATCAGAGCGGCTGTTTTCTTTATCAGTGGATACCAAAGAGTTTTGGTCAGTGCCATCTGGGGCAGTTTTTTCAGAGTAGTTTCTGCAATCTTAGAAGACAGAATCCGCACTCCGGCAGCAGTTCCTGATACTCCAAACATAACGCCACAGTATAAGAGCAGCTGTCCTCGGGTTGCCTCATCATCAATTTTACCATCTTTTTGCAGATCTTCCGCACCATACAGATAAGCGAGCTCCTGTGCAAGCCGAAGTGTCATGCCGAAGAATTGAAGTGTATCGGCAGGAACGGAGAGACCCATTGAAAGAACTCCGGGCGCTGCCATAGCGAATGATGTGGCAGATGAGAGACTCGTCCGGCTAAGGATCAGTTTATTGGCGATCCGGGCAAGCATTTCCTGGGAGCATCCTGCCTCTACTGGTCCCAGATCAAGGATTTTCTGGATATCGACTTTTTCCTTGGCAAATGTATCAGCCAGAAACTGATCCCGGTCGACTTTCACTCCAGGTATTTGGATTGCGTTACTGATAATTGCCTCCAGTGCAACTTCACTGGTCTGGGCAGAATGAACTGCTTCCATTCCTTTTCCCCCATCTCGATGTATTGGTAAAAATGTTTCAGTTCCAAAATACCAGTTTTTCCAGTTGTTTACAAGATGTTTTTACAGGATTTTCTCTCCGGCTTCGCAGATTTTGCAGATTCTTTTACGGAATGAGATTTCTGTGTGAAAAGTTCTTGACTGCACGCTGCGTGCAGTTTTACGGTATGGAGGGAATGAAATTGAAACAGAAAACATTACGTGAAATCTGTGCTGAAACAGGAATATCCCGTCGGGCTCTCCAGGGATATGAAAAGCTGGGCTTGGTAGCTCCGGTCGGAAGAAATAAATACGGACATCTGCTGTATGGCGAAGCGGAACAGCAAAAAATCCAGCAGATCCGCTTTTATCAAAGGCTGGGATTTGCCCGGAAGGAAATATCAGAGCTGATGGAATCACCAGTCAGTCATAAAAAAGAGGTGCTTATGAAGCGACCTAAGAAGCTGGAGGCAGAATATCTACAGCAAAAAGAGTTGATTGAGCAGGCCAGACTGTACATAGCCACGCTTTGACAGGCAAATCGATCACACAGATTCTCATTTCACAAAAATGTCAGGAGGAAAGAGATATGAAAGGTGTACGGATTCTTACACTGTCCTTTATGATTCTGATGATGACTGCATGTGCATCACCAGCCGATCAGCAGGCAGGCATGGGAAACCCGGAACAGAACAGCGCTGCATCCACAGATTCAGAAAGTCTTGGGAATAATTCTATGGAAGGAAATGGAACATTGTCTGAACGAATTGATGCTTCAATTTTGAAGCCATCCGAAGGACTTAATTTTGAAAGCAATGGGGACGGGACATGCACACTGATTGGAATTGGAATCTGTAAAGATTCAGACGTTGTGATTCCGGCAGAAAGTCCGGAGGGGGAGATTCTTTCCAGTATTGAGAAACAGGCTTTCTTTAGTCTGGAAGATGTAAACAGCGTAACATTACTCAATGTCAGCTGTGAGGTGGAAGAGTCAGCATTCTCCTATAGTGAAATAACGGCACTGCATATTATAGGCGGAGAACCGGTGATCGGACAAAGTGCATTTTCAGGGTGTGAGGATCTTGAGAATATCACATTCCAGGACAGTAATTTCCTTTTGGAAAAAGGTTCCTTCTTTGGAATCGGGAAAGATGCCGTGGTTTCGTTTTCCGGATGTACCGGAACGATCGAGGAAAACGCATTTCCATACAGTGATCTGCATACCCTTTCCATCGCGGACTGCAATCTCACGATCGTCAACAATGCATTCTCTTCCTGCGAAGATCTGACTGGCATCAGCATGCTGGACAGCCGGATCATGGTAGAAGACAGTGCATTATTTGGAGAAGGAGACGAAGCTGATGTACAGGCGGTCAATATCAGTCTGACGCTGGAAGACGGGGCATTTCAGTACGCTTCCCTGAACAGTCTGTCTTTGAGTGGAGAAAGTCTGGAGATAGGTGCAAGTGCGTTTTTCTGCTGTGAAGATCTTGCAACAATTAATATGGACTCTCCGGCTGTGACAATAGGTGAATATGCATTTTACAGTTGTGAGGATCTTGTCAGTGTTTCAATCTGTGAGAATGACCGGACAGATAATGTTATCTCCATCGAGGATCAGGCGTTTGCCTACTGCAGGGATCTTACGACAGCTGTGATTGGTGACGGTACTGTGGAGATTGGAGATGAGGTTTTCTCTGAATGTGCCAAAGATCTGACCATCACGATAGCCGGACAATCCTATATGAATCTTTCCTGAGAGCTGCAAGAAAAGATATTTCTGATTAAGGCCAGTCAGGATATATGAAAAAGACAGCACCGTAGCATTGGTGCTGTCTTTGCTTTTAATGATAATAATCTGATAACTCTGCCCGTGTGGTCTGGATATTCTTCCACCTTGCTGGTATGTTGTGTGATTGACAGGAGGTGACAATCATGCACGACTACATGCGGGCGCTGCAGCAGAGATTTTTCAGGAAGCCACAGTGTGAGGATCTCCGTGGGATAGTAGAGGATACCTGTGGAGAGTTCCTCAAAAGAATGAGTGATGAGGACAAACGCAAGCTGCTCCTGATTGTGGACTCCATGGATGCCATCCGGGACGAAGTCTCTCTGGCTAGCTTCATAGCAGGCTTCAAGCTGGCCTGGGGAATCAGCCGGGAACTGGAAGCAGACGGTCTCTACTCCTACGATGAAGAGGAGATGATGCAACCTTGGCGGAGATTGCAGGAGGAAGACTAAGCTCTTCAAAATCTGCGCCGCATAAACAAAGAAAGGAGGAAGCAAAGATGGCGAAGAAGCGAGCCAATGGAGAAGGCAGTATCCGCAAGCGTTCAGACGGACGGTGGGAAGGCCGGTACACCGCTGGTTATGATCCGGAGACCGGAAAGCGGATCACCAAGAATGTATTAGCCAAGACCCAGGCAGAGGTAAAGGAGAAGTTGGCCAAGGCCATCGAGGAAAGTAAGAAGCTGGACATCGTCCGGTCAGACGAATACACAGTAGCGGAATGGCTTCGGCTGTGGTATGAACTCTATGCCAAGCCCAATATCCGACCCACAACCGCAGACAGCTATCACCGTGGTATTGAATCACACGTCATTCCCAGGATCGGTAGCATCAAGCTGAAGAAGCTCACCAGCCGGGACATTCAAAAGATGTATAAGGATCTCCAGGAGAATGGAAGGCTTCGGAAGTCTCAGAAGAGCAAGAAGCCAGGATTGAGCAGCAGCACAGTTCGGGGCATCCACATGATGCTTCACAATGCCCTGGACCGAGCGGTGAAAGAGCGTCTAATCCTGCGCAATCCCACCGAGGACTGCATCATTCCCAAGATCCAGAAGCAGGAAATGAAAATCCTCCACCCTGAAGATATGAAAGCATACCTGGAAGCGGCAAACAAAAGAGGTGTCCTGCCCATGTTCTATCTGGAACTAGTGACAGGAATCCGTAAGGGAGAGCTAACCGCCCTGCTCTGGTCTGACTTGGATGAAGAAAAGCGTACCATCTCAGTGAGCAAGCAGGCGGTGGGGGACAGGAACCGGAATGTCACCATCAGCCGTCCCAAGACAGAAAACTCGGTGCGGAAGATTTCAATTCCACAGTCGGCAGTGGAGCTGCTCCAGCAGGAGCGTGAAAAGCACCCGGAAAATCCCTGGATGTTCCCTTCGCCCAGGACGGGAGAGATGTATCACCCGGATTCCA
>ERZ827104.2657-NODE-2657-length-13491-cov-3.463531_pt1 | contig 13491 bp, 11 predicted proteins | sample MGYA00519781_ERZ827104 | MGnify/ENA primary metagenome ERZ827104 (study PRJEB31778, sample SAMEA3449257) | human gut metagenome | biome: human gut; feature: human-associated habitat; material: faeces | place: United Kingdom | collected 2010/2012 ... | reverse complement strand
CCAAAATTGTCAGTATCAACACCGAAGTACCGGAAGAAAGCATTGAAAATCGGGGTTGTTTTCAATGCTTTCTTCCGGTACTTCGGTGTTGATACTGACAATTTTGGTGATGTAACCTGTTTTTTCGAAAGAAATTTTGTAGTCGGCATCGAAAGCGAGTTTCAAATCGAAATGTCCTTTTTTATTCAGCACCTGTTCGTCGAGCTTGTTCCCGTTTTTGGTTACGACAACCCGTGTTCCTTCCGGGCTGTTATCTGCAATAGCGACGTTGCCGTTGATAGCTAAATGCTGGGCTACGACAAACGGAGAAGACAATAGAATGCCAAGGAGTATAAGCAAGTTTTTCATGTCGGGATCGAATTATTCCACAGTGAGGAATGCTACACATACTCCTGCAAAAATAATAAAAAAGAAAGAAAAAAGCCCCGTTGCCGGGGCTTTCTGTTATTTTTTCAGTTTCAACTGAGCTCTTTCGATATATTTTTCAATATCCCGGCCTTCAGGCGATGCCGGATATTCCTGTTCGATTTGCTCGTAGACTTTTAAAGCTCCGCTGTAGTCGTTGGATTTCTCTAAGGCTAAGCCGTTTTTCATCAGGAAAGTAGGAGTTGAAAAATCGTTCGTTTTAGAAGCTGCAGCCTTTTTGTAATTTTCAGCAGCTTTCCGGTATTCTCCTAATTGCATATAAGCATCTCCGATATTGGCTTTAGCTAAGTTGGACAATAATAAATCGTCCGAAGAGAATTTTTCCAGATATTGGATGGCATTCTGATATTCGCCCATATATAAATAAGACAATCCGGCATAATATTTTGCCAGATTACCGCTGGGAGTCGAGCTGTATTTGTCTGCTATTTCGATAAACCCCAGCACATTACCGTCTCCGTTCAGGGCCAGATTGAAAGAATCTTTTTCGAAATAGTTTTGCGCTCCGAAAATCTGGTTGGCAGCTTCTTGGGCATGTGGTTCAGCAATGAATCTGTTGTATCCGAAATATCCGGCAATAATCACTACCAGAACAAGGACGACATTCACAATCATTTTTTGATTTTTTTCAATAAATTGTTCACCACTGGTCAGGGCCTCTTCCAAGTGCTCGAAACCATCCTCGCGTTTTTTCTGTTCTTTTGACATATCTGTAATGTTATAAAGGTTACCGTGTTAACACCTACCGGCTATGCCCGGTTTTACATTATTCTTAATAGCCTGCAAAATTAGCTTTTTTAATTGAAAATCGAAATATCCGGCAGTTTTTTTCGGTCGACTTTAAATAAGCCATTGATTTGGGCGTGTTTTAGGTGAAAAAGACTAATTTTGTCCTGAATTATGAATGCCGGATAAGGAATAGCTTGTTAAATGACACTGAAGGAGTTAAATATCATCAACTTTAAAAATATCGCAGAGGCGACCCTGACTTTTACTTCCGGTTTCAATTGTTTCGTCGGAAATAATGGGGTTGGAAAGACCAATGTCCTGGATGCTATTTATCACCTTTCCATGTGTAAAAGTTATTTTAACCTGTCCGATCTGCAGAATATCCGGCACGAAGAACCTTTTTTCGTTGTGCAGGGAAAATACGAACGCGGGGGAGAAGAACTGACGGTTTATTGTGGAGTGAAACGGGGGCAAAAAAAAGTGTTTAAGAAAAATCAGAAAGCTTATGATAAGTTGTCCGAACATATCGGACTGATCCCTTTAGTAATGATCTCACCCGAAGATTTTATCCTGATCGACGGAGGAAGTGAGGAGAGACGCAAGTTGGTGGACGGTATTATCAGCCAGTGCGACCGGGTTTACCTGCATCGGCTGATTCGTTATAATAAAGCACTTACTCAGCGGAATATGCTGTTGAAATCGGCTGCCGGTAAATTTCTCGATCCTGAAATGCTGGAAGTATGGAACGAGCAATTGGCCGAACATGGAGAAGCGATCCGCCAAAAAAGGATCGCGTTTCTGAAGGAATTCCGGTCGGTATTTCAGACTTATTACGAACGGTTGTCTCTGGGGCGGGAAGAAGTATGTCTGGAATACAAACCTTCGGTAAAAGAGGGTAATTTCCTGACGGCTTTGAAACAGGCTGCCGACCGCGACCGATTGTTGACTTACACGACTGTCGGTATTCACCGGGATGATCTGGTTCTGAATATCGGTGACTATGCGGTTCGTAAAATCGGTTCGCAGGGACAGAAAAAGACTTTCCTGATTGCCTTGAAATTAGCACAATACCATTGGTTACACCAGATGAGTGAGGTGAAACCGCTCTTGCTCCTCGATGATATTTTCGATAAACTGGATGCCGACCGGGTAGAACAAATCGTGAAAATCGTAGGAGGAGAGATGTTCGGACAGGTCTTTATCACAGACACCAATCGCGGGCATATCGATGATATACTGAGAGCCCAGGCGGTGGATTATAAGTTGTTTACAGTTACCGGAGGGGAGATTTCCTGATTTTCCGGTCGCATTTGAGATTTAATATTATATTTGCAAGTAATTTGAAAAAGGGAATTCGGTGCCTTGTTTATGAAAGAGGGGAAAACAAAACAAATCGATGAGCTGGTCGACCAGGTGCTTCGTAATATGGGCCTTGAACAGAAATTTAAGGAGCATGAGGTTTGTATGATCTGGCCGGAAGTTGTGGGGCAAATGATTGCCTCCCGGACGAAAAGTGTCCGGGTGATGGATGGCAAGCTCTTCGTCTCTTTCACTTCTGCCGTCGTGAGAAATGAAATTATGATGGTCAAAGAAGGACTGATCAGAGCTCTGAACGAAAAAGTCGGAAAAGAAGTGGTCAAAGAAATGATCATAAACTAATGGATTTACGTAGGAAATAATATGAATCTGATAGACTCGAACGATATATTGAAAGCCTCAAAGTTGGATCGGTTTGGGGGGAATCTGGGCGGAAGCCTGGTGGCGAAGCTGGTGATGTATATCATGCGGCTGAATAAAATCAACAAGCTGTATTCCGATGTATATAGCGATAATCCCGAAGCTTTTCTGGACCGATTGATCGAAGCCCTGGGAGTGACGATCGAAGTGAATGAAGAAGATCTTCAGAAAATACCGAAAGAGGGAGCTTTTATCACCATTTCCAATCATCCTTTCGGTGGGCTTGACGGGATTATCCTGATCAAGTTGTTTAGTAAAATCCGTCCCGATTATAAGGTGATGGCTAACTTTCTGCTGAAGAAGATCGTACCCATCAAAGATTATTTTTTAGGCGTGAATCCTTTCGAGGGACTGAAAGATATTTCGAGTGCCGGGGGATTGAAAGAAGCTTTAAGGCACTTATCGGAAGGAGGGGCGTTGGGGCTGTTTCCTGCAGGAGAGGTATCTGCTTACCAGGCCGACTCGAATTCGATTGAAGATAAAGCGTGGAGCCGTTCTGTGTTGAAGTTGATCCGGAAAGCTGATGTGCCGGTGATCCCGATTTATTTTAAAGGTTCCAATAGTATGTTGTTTCAGATACTCGGTATGATTCATCCGATGCTGCGAACGGTGAAATTACCTTCGGAACTCTTGAATAAGAAAAACCGGGTAATTAAATTACGGGTAGGAAATCCGATTTCTGTAGAAACTCAAAATTCTTTCGCCGATCTGATACAATACGGTAAATTTTTGAGGGCAAAGACTTATCTATTGGGATCTTCGCTCGAAGTGAAAAAATTTTTCCTGAAATCCCAGAAGGCGGAAAAACAGGTCGAACCGGTAGCAAAGGAGACTCCCGTGGAAATTTTACAAAAGGAAATTAAAGATATCATGGAAGACTATCTGTTGTTTTCCATGAAAAATTATACGGTTTATTGTGCTCCCACCATGAAAATTCCGAACATCCTGAACGAGATCGGGCGTTTGCGTGAACTGACGTTCCGGGCTGTCGGCGAGGGCACCAACCGGAGTATCGATCTGGATGAATTCGATTTATACTATTATCATCTGTTTATTTGGGACAACGATACCGACCGGATTGTCGGGGCCTATCGGGTGGGAAAAGGGAAGGATATCATCGACCGTTATGGGATAAAAGGATTTTATATCAATACTCTGTTCAAAATCCGCAAGCAGATCATGCCTGTATTGTATGAGTCGATCGAATTAGGACGTTCTTTTATTATCGAAGACTATCAGCGTAAACCGTTGCCCTTATTTATGCTGTGGAAAGGAATTCTTTACTTCCTGATCAAGAATCCGGAATACCGCTATCTGATCGGGCCGGTGACGATAAGCGGGAAATATTCGGAGGTTTCGAAAGAACTGATTATGAAGTTTATCATCAGAAATCATTGGGATGCCGAGTTGGCCCGGTGTATCTCTCCCCGCTGTAAATATCGGGTAGAGACTCATGATCCCGATGTGGATGTAATGGTGGAAGCTTCGGGGGATAATATCGCTACGCTGGATAAGTTGATCGGTGATATAGAGCCTTCGAGCGATAAACTTCCTATTTTATTGAAGAAATATATTTCATTGAACGGGCGTATTGTCGGTTTCAATATAGACCCTAAATTTAATATGTGCCTGGATGGTTTGTTGATTCTGGATTTGTTCGATGTACCTATGAGTACTATTGAATCTTTGTCGAAAGAGATCAATGATGATACGATTTTGAATCGTTTCTCTTCGGATAATCTGGAAGTATAAGTCCGGATTATAGCGTTTATAAGGTGTATTTTAACTTTGAAGAGCATGTATGATGTTGTTTATATTTTCAGAGGAATACTGATCGGACTGATGGTGTCGGTGCCACTCGGTCCGATGGGTGTACTGATTATACAAAAGACATTACAGAAAGGAGCTTTAGCCGGTTTTGTCGCCGGAATGGGAGCGGCCTGTGCAGATCTTTTTTATGCTACGGTGGCGGCTTTCGGATTAGGATTCGTGATCAATGTCATACAGACTCACGAGTTGATCCTACAGATCATCGGGGGAATTTTTCTGATTATCGTAGGATTGAAAATCTATTTCGATAATCCCTTGAAGCAAATCCGGATGAAAAAGCGGGTCACTAAAAAAGGGTTGCTGGGTGATTTTCTGACCCTTTTTTTTCTGACTGTTTCTAATCCGGTGGCTATTGTCGTTTTTATGGCTGTCTTTGCCGGTGCTTCGGTTTTCGGAGATGATCCTTCGTATCGGATCGAATTGTTCGTTTTGTCCGGTGTGGTGATCGGCGGTGGTTTGTGGTGGTATACGCTTTCGACGCTGGTGAACATTTTCCGGAAGAAATTCCGGCTTCGGGTATTGATCACCATCAACCGGGTGTCCGGGGTATTGATCACCGTGTTGGGAGGCTTGGTGATTTTAGCTGCTTTCGAGCCTTTCCGTTCTTTGTTGCCCGCAGCCTGACCTATTTTTTCACTCTGTTCTGAAAGTGTAGGGAATCTCCCCACGTATCCAGTTGTATTTCGCATCCGCTTTGCTTGACGCTTTCCATCAACCGGCGTGTCGATTCCTCGGCTCCTTCATCCATGCCCGGCTTATTTTCATAGAGGCGGTAGTTGCCCCGGTTGCCGAGAGGAGTGATATTAGGCATGATTACGTTGGCACCGATTTCCAGCGCTTTTTCCCGTCCCTCCGGGTCGATTGCCTGTAAAGCTGTCGTCGCAGCGATATTGATATCAGGCATCAACAGCCGGAGACAACTGACCATATGCAGTCCTAACCTTAAACGTTCCTGTTGGGAAGGAAGGGCTTCCCGGTATCGCCATAGGGGAGTATCCCGGTGTTCCAGATAAGGTCCCATGCCCACCATGTCTATATCCATCGATTTCAAAAAGAGCAAATCGTCGGCCAGATCTCCGGTCGTTTGAAAAGGAAGTCCGATCATCACACCTGTACCGGTCTGGTAACCGCAACGCTGAAGGCTGCGGATACATTCCAGCCGGGTGTGAAAATCATGAAGCTTTTCGGTAGAGTGATTCGTTCGAAGTTTCGATCCGGAGCAGATAGCGGTGAGCTCCTGCATCGAACCATCTCCGGTAGGTGTCTTCGGTTTGTTCTCCCAGCGAGAGAGTGATCCCCAAACGCTGGTTACTCAGGTGTTTGATCTCCCTGACGAGCCGTTCGATGCGTAGGATAAAAGCCGGATCATGGCGTTCGCCACCTTGTAACACCACCGAACCATAGTGATTCCGGTAAGCAAAGATAGCTGCTTCGACGATTTCTTCATCGTTCAGCTCGTAGCGCTGGGCCTGGCTGTTCGATTTCCGGATCCCACAATAAAGGCAATCTTTGATGCATACATTCGAAATCTCGATCAGGCCTCGCATGTGAACGCCGTTCCCTATGGTCGCATCCCGAAGCTGTCGGCTATGCCGGAATAATTCTGCTTCCGTTGTATCCCGGCAATCCAACAACGCCACTAAATCTGTTTTGCTAAGTTCCTGTTTTCCCAATATCGTTTTTACCTCCATAGTTGTCTCTTTGACGGTAAAAATACAAAAACAAAAGAGAATCGGTATATTTTGAATTTAATTTATATTTTTAGCCGTTGTTTTGACTCGAAAATTTCGGTGTCGGTAGATTTTTTATCACTTTTGCAAAAATAGAATCGGTGAATAACTCTTTTAAACGGCAGACTTGGGAAGTATAAACGAACATATTATCCGGGATTTTTCGGTAGGACAGGAAAAGGCTTTTCGTATATTATATGAAAAATATGCTCCTGCTTTACGTTATTTTGCTGCGAAATATGTCGAGGAGGGAGAGGTGATCGACGATATCGTACAGGATGTGTTTGTTTGTCTATGGGAGAAAAGAGTTGATTTTAAAACAGAAGAAACGATCAAAGCTTTTTTGTATAAGGCTGTAAAAAATAGTTGTCTGAATACGATCCGGCATCAGGGAGTGAAAGATCGTTATGCCGAAGTGGCTCTCCACGAAGAAGAACTGGAATCTTTTTGGGATCATATCCTGGAAACCGAATTATTCGAATTATTATTAGGAGTTTTCAATGAACTTCCTCCGGCTTGCCGGGAGGTATACCGCCTGAGCCTTGAAGGGAAAAAACATGAAGAAATAGCTGAAATCCTTCAGATTACGGTAAATACCGTCAAAAAACATAAGAATAATGCCAACCATTATATGCGTGAGCGCCTGAAACATATTCTTTCCTTACTGGTTCTTTGTCAATTTCCTTAATAAACCACAGGGACGGGGCATTGGGCTATATTTCCGGGTCGATATTGCATGACCAATCCTTCGATTTCTGTCGGGAATCATTGAATTAAAGATTATTCTACACAGGCCCTGGGGCTCTCGACGAGAATGAAGTGAGTCTCGGCAAACTGAAAGTTTTTTCGCAAAAACTACTCGTTGGCTTAAATTTCTGCAACCCTTGCAACTTCTATTTTTTAGTTAAAATTAAAAAAAATGACTTTTTATATTACACCAAAGCAGGGATTGCGTGTTATAATAGAAACAACCTGCGATTGAAGTGATGAATATTAAAACACAACGACACCTGAGCCGATTGATATTCCGTTATCTCCGGGATCAATTGAATGAAGAAGAAAGCCGGGAGCTTGAGCGATGGCGTGCTGCATCTGAAGCACATGAACTTCTTTTTCGGCGTTTGTTATCCTCTGCCCATTGGCAACGGAGTATAGGTCGTTTTGTGAAAAATGAATCCGATACCCAATCCGAATGGGAGATCATCCGGCAAAGAACGGTCGGTCGGGACAGGGGCAAGAGAACGATCCGCTGGTATCGTTATGCCGCAGCCATCTTTCTCCCTTTATTGATTGCCAGTGGTTATTTTATAAAATTGAGTCATACTCCTCAAGAAAAAACGCTTGTTTCAGTACCTTTTATTCCTGGGAAATCCCATGCCGTGCTCGAGTTGGCCGACGGAACGAGTATCGATTTGGGGGAAACAGCTGTCCGGGGACAAATGCAGGGGGGACATTGGGAGGTGAGGTCCGATTCTTTGAAGTATTGCGAAGAGGGAGTAAAGGGAGGGGAAGAATATCATACTTTAAAAGTGCCCCGGGGAGGAGAGTATACCTTGGTTTTAGCCGATGGCTCGAAGGTGTTTTTGAATGCCGAATCCAGCTTGAAATATCCCGTACTGTTTTCGGGCGATCTGCGCAAAGTGAAATTGGAAGGAGAAGCTTATTTCGAGGTAAAACGGAGAAACCGTTTGTCGTCGATATCGGCGGTATGCAGGTCAACGTGTTGGGCACTACTTTCGGTATCAGGGCTTATGCCGATGAAAGAGAAATTCGTACGACCCTGGTCTCGGGCCGGGTAAATGTGTCGGCCGGGAAACAGGTGTATGAGTTGAAACCTTCGGAGCAAGCTGTGTTCGATAAACAAACAGAGGCCGTGAAAGTGGCTGCTGTGGATACTGAGTTGTTTGTGGGTTGGAAAGACGGACGATTGGTGTTCGATAATTGTTCATTAGAGCGGATTTTGAAAGACTTGGGGCGTTGGTATTCATTCGAGGTGTTTTATGCCACTTCCGCAGCAAAAGAAATACCTTTTTCTTTGAATATCCGGAAGCATGAGAAATTTGCTCAGGTACTGGAACTAATGCAGAGTACAGGAAAAATACAATTCGAAATAAATAAAAATACAGTGATTGTCAGATAATACAAAGGCAGTGCTGCTAACACTGCCCTGAAATTCATGTTCATTTCTGCTGCTAACAGATAATGAGCGTTTGTTGAACTTTAAATACAAAATTATGAAAAAAAAGTCTTTATACCCTAGTCCGGGGTGTAGAAAAATCATTCATTTTTTAGTGATGAAAGCGAGTTTTATTTTTTTACTGCTATTGACCTTGCAGATAAAAGCAAATGTCTATGCACAACAGTTGCGTTTGGACCTGAATTTACAAAATGCAACCCTCAAAGAAGTGATTCAGGAAATCCGCCTTCATTCTGACTTTAGTTTTGTGTATAGTGATGCCGATTTGGTAGGGATCACTCAACGGAATGTACAAATGAAGGATGCAACGATCGAGGAGGTATTGAAAAACTGTTTACAAGGGACGAAGCTGGTGTACGATATTACGGATAAGACCATTATTATCCGTAAACTCGATGAGGTTACCCAGACGAAACAGGTACAGGTTATTCAGGGACAGGTAACGGATGTCCGGGGTACACCCTTGCCTGGGGTAACCGTACGGATCAAAGGAACTCAGCTCGGAGTCTCTACCGATGTGAACGGTAAATTCCGTTTCGAATTACCCGATACCAAAGAGGTTGTATTGGCTTTTTCTTTTGTCGGGATGAAACCCTTGGAAGTTCGGTATAATGGCCAAAGTGAATTGAAAATAAAATTAGAGGAGGAAGTGGCCGAAATGGATGAAGTTGTGGTAACCGGTATTTTTAAGAAATCTCAGGAGAGTTTTACCGGTTCGGTATCGACAATTACGGAGAAAGAACTGAAATCTTTTCGGGGACGTAATTTATTATCTACGTTGAAAAATATCGATCCGACCTTCAATATTATCGAAAACAATGTCTATGGGGCAGATCCGAACCATTTACCGGAAGTACAGATCCGGGGAACTTCCAGTTTACCGACGGTAGAGGACCTGAAAAATGAAACGAAAGTAGATTTGAATACTCCCTTGATAATCCTGGATGGTTTTGAGATCAGTCTCACCCGGATGCTGGATTTAAACGACGAGGATATTAGTTCAGTGACTTTGTTGAAAGACGGTTCGGCTACCGCGATTTATGGATCCCGGGGAGCTAATGGAGTGATTGTCATCGAGACTAAACAACCCGAGGCTGGAAAATTGAGGTTGTCTTATCGGGGAAGTGTGAATATCGAGGTGCCTGATCTGAGCGATTACGATGTATTGAATGCTGCTGAAAAACTTCAGTTGGAAGAGAGTGCCGGTTTATATAAAAACGAATGGGCCGATATGGAAATGGCGTTGAGGAAAAGGCAGGCCAGGATCAAACAAGAAGTAGAACGGGGAGTCGATACTTATTGGTTGTCGAAGCCTTTGCGTACGGGTGTAGGACACAAGCACAACCTGCGGTTGGAAGGAGGAGGGAATGACGGCTTCCGTTATTCTGCTTCTGTTCAATATAACGATATCCTGGGGGTGATGAAAGGGTCCGACCGGAAAACTTTCAACGGGAATATTAACCTGATGTATCAGCAAGAAAAATTATTGTTCCGCAATAACCTCGAAGTCGGACTGAGCGAATCGAATGAATCACCTTACGGATCCTTCGATCAGTATGTGAAACTCAATCCTTACTGGCGGGAACGCGGAGAAGATGGTAAAGTGTTGAAAGAACTCGAACAAAAAGGAGATTTTTGGAATACTGCCCCTGAAAATCCGCTTTACAATGCTATGCTCGATTTGGTCGATAAAAAGACTTATACGACTATTACCAATAACTTCGATGTAGAATGGAAACCCTGGGAAGGCCTGACCTTGCGTTCCCGCATCGGTTTGTCGAAACAGGTGAATGATTATGATAATTTTAAACCTGCCGACCATACCAAATTTAAGGATTATTCGGATGAACAGATTTTCCGTAAAGGAGAATATATCTATTCTTCGGGGAAAAGCTTCAGTTATGATTGGAGTCTGACTTTGAGTTATTCCCGGAATTTCAAAGAAAAACATGAGCTTTATGTCGGTTTGGATTATAATCTCGCCCAGGATAAATCGCATTCTTATACATTTCAGGTAGAAGGTTTTCCCCAATCCAATATTAAATTTCTATCGATGGCTCTTCAATACCAGAAAGATGGAAAACCTACCGGATCCGAATCGCTCAACCGGCGCATCGGTGTAACGGGGAATGTGAATTACATCTACGACAATCGTTATTTCGCCGACGTTGCTTATCGTATGGACGGGGCCTCCCAGTTCGGTAGTTCGAAACGCTTCGCGCCCTTTTATTCTTTCGGGATCGGTTGGAATATTCATAAAGAAAAGTTTATGGAAAATGTATTGTGGCTGGATCGTCTGAAATTGCGGGGTTCTTATGCGGTGACCGGATCGGTGAATTTCGATGCTTATCAGGCCCTTGCTACTTATGAATATTATACCGACGATCGGTACCGGTATTGGTTCGGAAGCCACCTGAAAGGTCTGGCCAATGATGACCTGGAATGGCAGAAAACCGACAAATGGAACTTCGGATTGGAAATCGGAGCATTTCATAACCGCTTGAAAGTGACAACCGATATATATACAAACCAGACTAATAATTTATTGTCTGAAATGTATCTTCCTTTGACGAATGGTTTCCCCAGTTATACAGATAATGTCGGTAAAGTGAAGAATAAGGGAGTTGAAGTGGCTTTGTCAGGATATCCCATCCGGAATACGGAAAAGAATATCATTTGGTCGGTATCTGCCAGCTTCATTCATGAAAAGAACGAGATTGTCAAAATCTCCGAGGCATTGAAAGTGGCCAACGAGGAATTGGAATTACAAGGAGGATCTAACCCGAATTTCATGTATCGGGAAGGAGAGGCTTTGCGGACCATCTATGTCGTCCCTTCTCTGGGGATCGATCCCAGTACCGGACAGGAATTGTTTATCGACCGCTTCGGTAATGTCACATTCAATTGGGATGCCCGTGATAAAGTGGCCTGTGGAGTAACCGATCCTAAATTCAGAGGGAACATCAATACCATGTTTACTTTCCGCGATTTGAGTGTGAACCTGTCTTTCGGTTATCGCTTGGGGGGATCTCAATATAATTCAACTTTGGTGAATCGGGTAGAAAATGCGGATACCAGATACAATGTAGACCGGAGGGTGTATAAAGACCGTTGGGTAAATCCGGGGGATCATGCTTTCTTTAAAGATATCAAGAATACGCAGGAAACCCAGATGTCATCCCGTTTCGTGCAAAAAGAGAATACCCTCGAATGTCAGAGCATACAGATAAAATATGATTTCTTACAGCCTTGGGTGAAAAAACACCTGGGAACCCAATATTTGTCTCTCTCTTTTAATACGGATAATTTATTCCGCGTATCGAGCATCAAGCAGGAAAGAGGTATCGCCTATCCTTTTTCCCGGAGATTTACTTTCTCTCTTTCAGCAACCTTTTAAAATTTCAGCAACATGAAAAAGACGATTTATTATATAATGATAGGCTGCCTCCTGTTAGGGACCGGATGTAGCGATTGGTTGAGCGTCAATCCGAAAGATAAAGTCGAGCAAAAAGAGATGTTTTCGGATGAAAATGGCTTTAAGAATGCTTTGATCGGTAATTATATTATGTTGAAAGACAGTAAACTGTATGGGAAAACGTTGACCATGGAGTTTTGTGAGAATCTGGCTCAGCATTGGAAGACAGATCCGCAGGCGACCGATGGGTATACCGCCGCTTATGATTATAAAAATGCCGAAGTCGAAAGATTGATCGAAGATATCTACGGGAAATTTTACAATACGATCGTCAATATCAATAATCTGCTCGGTTATGTGGATAATGGGATTTTGACTTCGGATATGCATGATCTGATCAAGGGAGAGGCATTGGCGATGAGGGCTTTCTGCCATCTGGATATTTTGCGGCTGTTCGGCCCGATACCGGGTGAACAGACAAAAGACAGGATCCTGTCTTATGTACGTACGGTATCTAAAAATTATCACGAGGTAAATACCTGGGAAGAGTATGTGGGCTATCTGGAAAAGGATTTGAATGATGCCGAAGCTCTGTTGAAAGAAGTGGAAGAAAAAGGGATGGGTGATGAATTTTTCAATTATCGGCAAAACCGCTTGAATTATTGGGCGGTGTTGGCATTGAAAGCCCGGTTTTATCTGTGGATTCAGGATAAAAAACAAGCAGCGGAGTATGCCGGCCGGGTTATTGCTAACAAAGATTTCAGATTGAATCAGGGGACAGATTTTGCTGCAAAAGACAATATTGCTTCCCCGGAGCATCTTTTTTCTTTACATGTCTATAATCTGAACGATATTGTTTCTAATTATTTTTTAAACGCCGGTGGAGTAGAACAGGATCAAGACAAGGTGAAAACCGATATTTTCGAATCGGATGTTACCGATTACCGGGTGACTTATTTATGGAATGAGATTACTGAAAAGTCGGGAACCCGTTATATTCTGGAGAAATATAAACAAGAAGGGATGCCTGATGCCGGTTTACAGGAAGTTCCTTTGATTCGTTTGTATGAAATGTATCTGATTGCGATCGAATGTTCCGATCTGGAAACAGAGTATAAACCTTTAGTTGATGAGTTGGTTGCAGCCCGGAACATCTCTGTCGTAAATGTTTCTACTGTCGATCTGAAAAACGCTTTTGTGGCCAAGGAGTACCAGAAAGAATTTTACGGAGAAGGACAGCAATTTTTCCAAGCCAAACGCAGGGGCGATAAAACAATCCTTTGGACTGACACAGAAGGAAGCAAAGCGGTTTATGTATTGCCTTTGCCGAAAAGTGAAATTAAGTTTGAATAATTAAAAATTTGAACGTATGAAATTGAAATATTTAGTTGGAATAGGGATGGCTTGTTCGATGATTTGTAGTTGTT
>ERZ827104.2645-NODE-2645-length-13550-cov-10.267210_pt1 | contig 13550 bp, 5 predicted proteins | sample MGYA00519781_ERZ827104 | MGnify/ENA primary metagenome ERZ827104 (study PRJEB31778, sample SAMEA3449257) | human gut metagenome | biome: human gut; feature: human-associated habitat; material: faeces | place: United Kingdom | collected 2010/2012 ... | reverse complement strand
AGCGGTTCAACTGCGTGCCCAGCCAGATCAACTACGTCATGTCCACCCGCTTCTCCCCTGAGCACGGCTACATCGTGGAGTCGCGGCGGGGCGGCGGCGGCTACATCCGCATCACGCGGGTGCAGGTGGACCGGCAGACGCTGCTGATGCACGTTATCAACACCATCGGCGATACGCTGGACTACGCCAGCGCCCGGGCCATCACCCAGAACCTGGTGGACTCCGAAGCCATCAGCCGTGAGCTGGGCCAGTCCATGCTGGCTGCCACCGGCGAGCGGGCCCTGCGCAGCGTCCCCAAGGAGCAGCGCAGCGGACTGCGGGCCGATATTTTCAAACAGATCCTGATCCATTCAGTCTGATTTTTCAGCAAGGAGGTTACGATTATGAGATGTGATCGTTGTGGAAAGAACGAGGCAACGTTCTACTATAAGAGCAATATCAACGGCAAGGTGACGCAGGTACACCTGTGTCCCCAGTGCGCCGAGGAGCTGGGCTACACCGACTCCTTCCGCTCCGCCGGTATGGCCGGCGGCCTGTTCGGAGATTTCTTCTCCCGTCCCTTCGGGATGCTGGAGCCGTTCTTCAGCGGGCTGGGCTCCCGCATGCTCACCGAGTTCCCTGAACCGGTGGATGTGCTGGGGCAGGCGCGGGAGAGCACACCGGCCCAGGAGGACACCGGCGACCTGCTGCCCAGAGACGAGCAGGACGCCCTGACCCGGCAGCGCAAGCGCAACGCGCTGCAGACCCAGCTGAATCTGGCAGTGCAGGAGGAACGCTTCGAGGAAGCGGCCAAGCTGCGGGATGAGCTGAAGGCGCTGGAAAAGTAAGCCCGGCGCGGAACACGACAGTAAGAGAGGAAGTGCTTATTTATGAGCGAGAATAAATTCACCCCCCGGGCCGAGGAGGCCCTGCGTCTGAGTCAGGAAGCGGCAGAGGAGATGGGCCACGGCTACGTGGGCTCCGAGCATCTGCTGCTGGGCCTGATCCGTGAGGAGGAGGGCATCGCCCACCGCGTGCTGGCGGAGTATGGCGTCACCGACGAGATGGTGTGCTCCGTGCTGCAACGCAGCGTGGGCAAGGGGATGTCCGGCGCCGCGCCCAGTCAGGGGCTGACTCCCCGCGCCAAGAGCGTGGTGGAGCTGGCTGTGTCCGAGTCCGCCCGCATGGGCAGCAGCTACATCGGCACGGAGCACCTGCTGATGGGCATCCTGCGCGAGGGCGGCAACATGGCTCTGCGCATCCTGCGCACCATGGGTGTGGATCCCAATAAGATGTACAGCAGCATCGTCAAGAAGCTGCATGATACCCCTCACGCAGCCGCCGGCGGTGCGGCCGCCGCCAACCGTGAGGGCGATAAGAAGAACAAGACGCTGGCCGAGTTCACCCGCGACCTTACCGAGGCGGCGCGGTCCGGCAAGCTGGACCCCGTGATCGGCCGCGACAAGGAGATCCAGCGGGTCATCCAGATCCTGTCCCGCCGCACCAAGAACAACCCTGTTCTGATCGGTGAGCCCGGCGTGGGCAAGACCGCCATCGCCGAAGGGCTGGCCGAGCGCATCGCCTCCGGCGACGTGCCCGAGGAGCTGCTGGACAAGAAGCTCCTGTCCCTGGACCTCAGCGGCATGGTGGCAGGCACCAAGTACCGCGGCGAGTTTGAGGAGCGCATCAAGAACACCCTGGCCGAGGTGAAGAAGGCCGGCAACGTCATTCTGTTCATCGATGAGCTGCACACCATCGTGGGCGCAGGCTCCGCCGAGGGCGCCGTGGACGCCGCCAACATTATCAAGCCGGCACTGGGCCGCGGTGAGATCCGCGTCATCGGCGCCACCACCCTCAACGAGTACCGCAAGTATATTGAAAAGGACGCCGCGCTGGAGCGCCGGTTCCAGCCTGTCACCGTGGGCGAGCCTACGCCGGAGGCCACGCTGGAGATCCTGAAGGGTCTGCGCGACAAGTACGAGGCGCACCATAAGCTGACCATCACCGACGAGGCGCTGGAGGCTGCTGTGCAGCTGTCCAAGCGGTATATCGGCGACCGGTTCCTGCCGGACAAGGCCATCGACCTGATGGATGAGGCCGCGTCCCAGGTGCGCATGACCGCCGAAGCCTCCTCCCCCGACCTGAAGGCGCTGGAGGAGAAGATCGCGGCGCTGCACCGCGAGAAATCCGAGGCCGTGACGGCGCAGGACTTTGAGAAGGCCGCGCAGCTGCGTGACATCGAGAAGGACTATCAGGAGCAGGTGGAGATCGAGCGGGACAACTGGCGCAAGCAGATGGCCCAGAACCGCGGCAGCGTCACCGCTGACGACGTGGCCAAGGTGGTGGCCGGCTGGACCGGCATCCCCGTCACCCGTCTCACCGAGGACGAGAGCATGCGCCTGCTGAAGCTGGAGGAGAAGCTCCACCAGCGTGTGGTAGGTCAGGACGAGGCCGTCAACGCGGTGGCCAAGGCCATCCGCCGCAGCCGTGTGGGTCTGAAGGACCCCAAGCGGCCCATTGGTTCGTTCCTGTTCCTGGGCCCCACCGGCGTGGGCAAGACCGAGCTGTGCAAGACGCTGGCCGAGGCCATGTTCGGCGATGAGAACGCCATGGTGCGTATCGACATGTCCGAGTACATGGAGAAGCACACGGTGTCCCGTCTGGTCGGCTCGCCTCCCGGCTACGTGGGCCACGAGGAGGGCGGCCAGCTCACCGAGAAGGTGCGCAGGAAGCCGTACTCCGTGGTGCTGTTCGATGAGATCGAAAAGGCCCACGAGGATGTGTGGAACATCCTGCTGCAGATCCTGGAGGACGGTATCGTCACCGACTCTCAGGGCCGCAAGGTGGACTTCAAGAACACCATTATCGTCATGACCTCCAATGTAGGCGCCAAGAACATCACCGCCGACGCGGCGCGCCTTGGCTTCGACGGCAGCGAGAAGGGCGAGAAGGAGTCCGAGGAGGTGCGGTTCAGCCGCATCCGCGACGCCGTGATGGCCGACCTGAAGCGGACGTTCCGCCCCGAGTTCCTGAACCGTATCGACGAGATCATCGTGTTCCGTCAGCTGACGGAAGACAACATCCGCCAGATCGCCCGCCGTATGCTGGACGTTACCGGCGCGCGCATGGCCCAGCAGGGCATCACGCTGGCAGCGGACGACGACGCCGTGGCCGAGCTGGCCCGGGACGGCTTCGATCCCCAGTACGGCGCGCGGCCCCTGCGCCGTGCCATCCAGAACATGGTGGAGGATGCTGTGGCCGAGAAAATGCTGGAGGGCGAGCTGAAGTCCGGCGACACCGCACACGTGCGGCTGCGGGACGGCAAGGTGGTCATCGAGAAGTAAACAAAAAGAGTGCCTGACGGATTCCTCCGCAGAGCTCCATATCTGTATAAAACCTCCTATTGCTCTGGTAATGTGGTTGCCAAACCTTTACCAGTATACCGCAATAGGAGGTTTTACTTATGCAGGGCCGGAATCGTTCATGCCCCGGGCGCCCTGCATCCAACAGGAATTCGGTGTGAAGAATTCTGACGCGGCGGTGAAGCCGTCGATCGCCCCCTACCGCTCCAGCACCGGCAGAAGTACCTGTGTGATGAACTTTGCGGGGTCCTTGTGCTGGGGCGGGTCCTCCAGATAAATGCGGCGGATCGTGCCCGCAGGCGTAAGCCCCTGTTCCCGTGCGCTGGTCAGGAGCTGCTTCACCACCGCAGGCAGCTGCTCATACGCACCGTGGTGGTAGAGACTGAGGGCCGGCGCTGCCGGCAGGGTCTCCACGTACTCCCCCCGGCTCTCCGGCGGGATAGCCACGCAGAACGCCACCTGATCCGGTTTGTCGATGGGCGACTCCACCAGGTACATCCGGCGGGAGATGTCCGTGCCGTAGAGCCGCATCCCCTCCAGCGCAGTGCTGCGGAGCAGCGTCGTCCGCTCCGCCACGGTGGCCGCCGCGCACACGCGGCGATAGACGGTCTGCGGCAGCAGTCGGATCAGCTTCACCTGCGGCGGCTCCGCGCCGGACCGCTCCCGCAGGCTCTCGATATGCCGGTCCAGCTCATCCCGCTGCGCCTCCAGCCGCCGGATCAGCGGCGCCAGCGCGAAGTCGCCGTCAAAATATCCGAGGACGTCGCTGAGGGACAGTCCCAGGTTCTGCAGGATGCGGATGGTCCGGAGCTTGACGAAGGTATCAATGGTATAGTAGCGGTTTCCCGTGGCGCCGTCCTTGACATCCGGCCGGATCAGCCCGAATTCCTCGTAGTAGAGGATGGCGCGGCGTGTGATGTTCAGCGCCCGCGCGACTTCGCCGATAGAAAACAGATCTCGTTCTTTTTTCATAAAATCCCCCTGAAAACGCAAAAAACTCTTGCATCGCACGTTAACGTACGGTGTATGATACCATCATACAGAAAATCGGTAAATATGCAAGGATTTTTCACGGGCAGCCGAGGCTGCCCATCCGCATGTCCGCGCATGACCGAAAAATGCGAGCACATACGCTGAAGGAGGCCCACATGAAGAAACGAGTATTGAGTCTGTTCATGGCACTGGCGCTCTGCCTGACCATGCTGCCCACGGCGGCATTCGCAGAGACGTCCGATGCCGCCGCACAGACGGCAGGCGGCACCACCGATACCGGCGGCGCCTACACCATCGACAAGGACACCGCCGCGCCGGACCAGGAGGAGCGCGATGCGCTGTCCGTATGGGCCTTGCGCGCGGAGAGCAGCGAACACGCCCACTGCGTCTGCGGCGTCAAGGGCTGCGAGAAGTGGCTTGTTACCGCTTCCGGTTCCCACACCAATGCCATATCCTTCTCCGACCATGCGATCTCGCAGGACGCTGAGGGGCTGAAAATAAACGGCACGGTATGGGAGAAAAGAGAACTCAAAACCTCCGACAATACCGTTGTCGGATATTATTACAGGCTCCCCGCGGGCGACTACTATCTGACCACCGACCTCGATCTGGAGGACGCTTATATCGCCACCGCCACGGGGACAGTCAACCTCTGTCTGAACGGCCACAGCATCCAGACCACCGCTAAGCGCACGATCTGTGTCAGCAATGAGCGGACGACGGCGACGCTGAACCTGTGCGACTGCAAGGGGACCAGCGGCACCTACGGTGAGATCACCCATACAAGCGGCGCCAGCGGTGTCGGCGTAGAGGTGCGTACCGAGAACAAGTTCAATATGTACGGCGGCCGCATTACCGGCAACAACAGGAGCGGCGTGGATACGAGCGGCGGCTATTTCACCATGTACGGCGGTGAGATCAGCGGCAACAGCATCAGCAACAGCGACGCCCGGGGCGGCGGCGGTGTGACCATCGGAGGCCAGTCGTTCACCATGTACGGCGGCAGCATCTCCAACAACAGCGCCGACTATGGCGGCGGCGTGGGCTGGTACAGCTACGGCAAGTTTTATATGTACGGCGGCGAGATCACCGACAACACCGCCACTACTGCGGGCGGCGGCGTGTATACGCGCAACGACCGCGTCTATGTCAAGGGCGCGGTAAAGATCACCGGCAATTCCACCACAGACGGCAAGGCCAATAACGTCTGCCTGGGCAGCGTAAGCGGCTACCCCAGTGATCATTTCGTCCTGGACGGAGCGCTGAAGGAGGGTTCGAAGCTGGGCGTGACGCTGATGGACGGTCACGATGGCCTGATCACCAAGGGCTGGAAAACCAAAATGCCGGACGTGACAGCCGACCAGCTCACCGATCACTTTATCTCGGACGCTTCCGGAATGAAGTTCGACCTGAACAGTGCCGGCGAGGTGACGCTGACCGCGATCCCGCACAAGCACCTCCTCTGCGGCACGGCATGCAGCCATGGCGGGGAGCAGCACACCAAGGTCCTGACCTGGACGGCCGTTTCCGACCTGACGAAGATCACCAGAGCGGGCTATTACTACCTGACTCAGGACATCGAAACGACGGGTATCTGGGTGCCCGCCAACGGTGTGGTGCTCTGCCTCAACGGCCACAGCATCATCCATACAAACCATGGCTATACCATCATGGTCCGCAAAGACTATACCTTCACCCTCTGCGACTGCAAGGGCGGCAGCGCCGAGTACGGCAGGATCACCCACGCGGAGCAGGCCGACGGCACAAAATACAGCGGCCGGGGCGTATATGCCATCGGCACCTTCAACATGTACGGCGGCAGCATCTCCGGCAATGTCAGCTCGGACAGCAGCGGCGTGCTTCTTGACAACGGATCCAACAGCGGGGGCAAGGGCACCGCATTCAATATGTATGGCGGCGAGATCACCGGCAACACCGCCACCAATGGCGCAGGCGGCGGTGTGTCTGTCTTCGCCAACAGTCCCTTCCACATGTACGGCGGCAGCATCTCCGGCAATACCGCCAAGTACGGTGGCGGCGGCGTGTATGTCGGCAGCGGAAGCGTCTTCACCGTCTCCGGCAGCGTGACCATCACCGGCAACACCGACAATGACGGCAGCGCCTGCAATGTTCAGCTGGCCAAGAGCAATACCACAGGCACGACTTTCGCCATCGGCGAGGGCGGTCTGGCTGAGAGCGCCCTCATCGGCGTGACCGCTGATGCTGCGCCCGCCATCGGTGAGCATATTGCCGTTGCCACCGGCGCGGACAATGGCTATTACGAGGGCAGCATCACCAGCGATGCCGGCGGTCAGTACGGCATCCTGCGGGAGGGCGACGAGATCAACCTCTACAACGGCCTGCCCCACAAGCACCTCCTCTGCGGCACGGCATGCGGCCATGGCGGGGAGACGCACACCGACGTCCTGACCTGGACGGCCGTTTCCTCCCTGAGCGAGATCGCCAAGGCGGGTCACTACTACCTGACCCAGTCCGTAACGCAGAGCAGCGAGTGGCAGCCCGTGGACGGCGTGGTGCTGTGCCTGAACGGCTACGACATCATCTGCGAAAAGAACGGTGCCAACACGATCAAGCTGGCCAATGGCCATAACTTTACCCTCAGCGACTGCAAGGGCACCGGCAGGATCACCCACGCCGACGGGCTCACCGGTACCGGCGTGTATCTGGACTCCGCCGGCACCTTCACCCTGTACGGCGGCAGCATCTCCGGCAACAAGGCCGCCGAAAAGGGCGGCGGCATATACATGGACCGCGGCACGTTCCGCATGCTGGGCGGCAGCGTCTCCGGCAACAAGGCCAAATACGGCGGCGGTGTATACGTATACAGCGGCGTGTTCACCCTGTCCGGCGGCACGGTCTCCGGCAACTCGTCCGATGAGGATGGCGCCGGCGTATATACGACCGGTACGTTCAACATGACCGGCGGCTCTGTCTCCGGCAACTTCACCACCGATGCCGCGGTCACCGGCTTCGCCACCAAGCGCGGCGGCGGTGTGTACGTAGCCGATGTCTTCAACATGTCCGGCGGCACCATCTCCGGCAACACCTCCGGCAACAGCAAGGGCGGCGGCGTGTGCGCCGGCAACAAGCTCACCGTGTCCGGCACGCCGTGCATCACCGGCAACCTGGGCAAGGACGGCGCGGCCAACAACGTCTATCTGGGCCGCCGCGAGATCATTCATGTGGGCGGCGCGCTGGAGAGCGGCGCGATCATCGGCGTCACCACGGAGAACCCTGTCATCGACGGCAGCTATGTCCGCGTCGCCGACGGCACGGAGCTGGCGGCGGACACCGCATCGTATTTCGCCAGCGACGTCTATCCCGACTGCACGAAGCGGATGATGGGCGACAGCGTTATCTTCTCCAGCGGTACCCTGCACGAGCACGCCGTCTGCGGCAGATCGGACTGCACGGACGCGGCCCACGGCAATACAGCCTGGATCCCCCTGACCTCTGTCGACGGCAAGCTGCTGTACGGCGGGGCCGAGGCCACCAAGAACGATGACTTCTACATACTCAATGACGGCAATTATTATCTGGCCTCCGACATCGAGCTGGACGGTAAGCTCCTTTCGGTCGGTTACGTGAACCTCTGCCTGAACGGAAAGCAGATCACCACGACGAACACCTCGGTATCCGAGGTGGTGAAAGGCTTCTATGACATGACGCTCTGCGACTGCCGGGGCAGTGGCCGGATCGCCGCGCCCGGCGAGACCGTGAACGGCGTGTCCTCCAGCCAGCGCTTCACCATGTACGGCGGCACCATCACCGGCGGCCGGTACGGCGCATACATCTACGATGACCACGGCGCTTTCCGTATGCTGGGCGGCAAGATCACCGGCAGCCAGACCGGTATTTACCGCAACTCCAGCCGGAATTCGCTGACCATCGGCGGCGATGCCAACGTCACCGGCAGCACCAGAAATGTGTATCTGGGCTCCGGAGTCCTCACCATCGATCCCAGCCTGACCCAGACGGCCCGCATCGGCATCACCACATCCCGCCAGCCCACGGACGATGTGCCGGTCCAATTCGCCGCCGGTGCGTCCAACACGGCGCTGGACTACACCAAAATTTTCCTGCCGGATGCGTCCGGACAGGGCTATGTGGTCATGCAGGAGCAGGATAAGCTCTATCTCCGCAAGCACCAGCACAGCTGGGCCTACACCGCCAGCGGCACCACCATTACTGCCGCCTGCACCAACGCGGACGGCACCTGCCCCGACACCAATGGCGGCAGCGTGACGCTGTCGGCCCCTGACCAGCCCCTGTTCTACAACGGCATGGCCCGCGCGGCGTCCTGCACCAGCAGCCTGACCACCGGCGACGCCGCCATCATCACCTACTACGCCAAGCCGGCGGATACCACCGCTCTCTCCGGCGCACCGGTCAACGCCGGCGACTACATTGCCCGCATCCAACTGGGTGAAGCCTCCGTCAGCGTGTCCTACACCATCGAAAAGGTCCGCCTGCTGGTGACCGCCAACAGCACGGTCATCGACTACGGCACCGCTCCCATGAACGACGGTGTGAGCTTCCTGGGCTTCGTCAACGGCGAGGACATCGACGATCTGGACGGAGCGCTGACCTACACCCACACCTACCGCCAGTTTGACGACGTGGGCGAGTATACCATCACCCCCGGCGGCCTGACCTCCGACAACTACGACATCTCCTTCCTGCCCGGCACGCTGGAGGTGCGGCCCCGCACTGTCACGCTGACGTGGCACAACACGGAGGGCCGCATCTACGCCGACGATGAGGGTGCGATTACCGCCACCGTCAGCAATGCCGTCAACGGCGACCGGATCGGCGTCACCGTCACCGGCGGCGAGCTGACCGCCGGTACTCACACCGCCGCCGCCACCGGTCTCACCGGCGACAAGGCCAAGAACTACCAGCTGTCCACTGTTGACGCGGACAGGACCGTGCAGTACACGGTGGCTCAGGCGGCCCAGACCCTGACCTTCGCCCAGCAGGGCAGCCTGACCAGGACCTACGGCGACGACGCCTTCTCCAACGCGGCGTCCAACAATCGCAGGGACGGCGGCAGCATCACCTACGCCAGCAGCCGCGAGAGCGTGGCCACGGTGGCCTCCGACGGCACCGTCACCATCCACGCGGCGGGCGAAGCCACCATCACCGCCACCGCCGCGGAAACCGCCAACTATCAGCAGAGCGCAGCGTCCTACACCCTGAGGGTGTCCCCGAAGGGCGTCACCATCACCGGCCTGCAGGCGGAAAGCAAGACCTACGACGGCACTGCCGCCGCCGTCATCACCGGCACACCCGCCCTCTCCGGCCTGATGGCCGGGGATGACGTGACCGTGGACGCGGCCCGTGCCGCTGCCGCCTTTGCCGACGCCGACGCGGGAACCGGCAAGACCGTTCTTCTCTCCGGCTACGCCCTCACCGGCGCGGACGCGGCCAACTACACCCTGATCGCCCAGCCCACCGGCATCACGGCGGACATCACTAAGGCCGCCATCACCGTGACTCCCGATGCCGGTCAGGGCAAGACCTACGGCGAGGACGAGCCCACCCTGACCTTCACCGTCTCTGCCGCGGCCAACGGCGAGTCCCCCGCCTTCGACGGTGCGCTGACCAGAGCCTCCGGCGAGAACGCGGACAGCTACGCCATCGCCATCGGTTCCTTGAAGCTGGCGGACCGCGGCGCCTTCAAGGCCGATAACTACACGCTGGCGCTGGCCCCTGACACCGTTTACTTCCGCATCGACAGGGCGCTTCACGCCGATGTGACCGCCAGCGGCGCGGCCATGTACGGCAACCCCGGTTCCGTGGACCTGCGCAGTCTCATCGCCGACGGCGGCGCGGCCTCTCTGGGCGATGTGACCGATACCGACAGCGTACTGGACGGCGCGCCCGCCATCAGCGGCAGCACCCTCCGCTTCGCCTTCCGGAACGAACCGGCCAACGCGGATAAGACCGCCGTCATCGCGGTCCATGTCACCGGCGCGGACAACTATCTGGATTACACCATCACCGTCACCGTCACGGTGGACAGCCGTATCGTTCCCACCGGCCAGCCCACCCTTACGCCCGCCGCCATCACCTACGGCCAGCCGCTGCGCACCATCGCGCTGTCCGGCGCACTGCGGGACGGCGGCACCGTTGTGGAGGGTACCTTCGTCTGGAACACGCCGGACGTCATCCTGCCCGCAGGCAGTCAGGCCGCCGAGTGGACCTTCACGCCCAGCGGCAGCCGCTACGCCACCACCTCCGGCACCGCCTCCGTGACGGTACGCGAGGCCGCGCTGACGGATGTTTCCGTCCGTCAGGACGGCGCCCTGACCTACACCGGTACCGCCCTGAGCGCCCCGGTGATCACCTCCGCCGCCACCGTGGACGGCTCCGCCGTCACCTTCACGTACAGTCTGGCAAAGGACGGTGCCTACGGCGATACCGTTCCGACTCTCACCGATGTGGCTGCCCACACCGTGTGGTACAAGGCCGAAGCCGCCAACCATGAGACTGTCACCGGCAGCTTTACCGTCACCATCGGCAAGGCGGCGCTGACCAGCGTCTCCGTCCGGCAGGACGGCGCACTGGCCTACAACGGCAAGGCCCAGACCGCCCGGATGGCCGCCTCCGCTGCCACCGTGGACGGCTCCGCCGTCACCTTCACGTACAGCGCGGAGGAAAGCGGCATCTACGGTCCCGCCGTACCGGCCTTCTCCGCCGTGGGCACCTACACTGTGTGGTACAAGGCTGAGGCCGCCAGCCACGAGGCCGTCACCGGCAGCGTGGACATCACCATCGACAAGGGTGTCCTGCCCGATCCCACCGTCACGGTGGATGTGACCAACAACTACGCCGCCACATACAGCGTGGACCTCCGCGCGGTGCTGGATGCCATCCTGCCCGCCGGCTGCCAGCTGGGCGCGGTGGAGTACGGCGGCCTGAACTTCGAGGGCGATGAGACCTATTACGATGTCATGCACAGCACCCTCTCCAACAAGGGTGTGCTGACGCTGGCCATCAACGCGGTGGACACCGATACGGAGGGTCTGGCGGCCACGGTGAGGGTCATCGTCACCACCGGCAGCTATCAGGACATCACCATCACGGTGCGGCTCAACGCGGTGAACAAGACCGTTCCCGCCGGCGGCCCCACCCTCAGCAGGACCACCCTGGACTACGGCCAGCGGCTGGGCACCATCCGCCTGTCCGGCGCCATGCAGGACGGCGACACCGTGGTGAAGGGCGTCTTCACCTGGGCGGAACCCTCCCTCTGCCCCGCCAGCGGCAGCTATGACGCGGAGTGGTTGTTCACCCCCGAGGACGACAGCCGCTATGCCGCCGTCAGCGGCACATCGGCCATCACCGTCAATGCGCCCGCCGGAAAGACCTACAACGTGGGCGGCACTGTGCTGGAATACGGCATCACCGGCAGCTCCGAGCAGCCTCTGGAGGGTGCAGTCGTCACCATCCGCAGGGGCATGGACATCTACGGCCAGTCTCAGGCTACCGACGCGGACGGCCATTTCCACATCGGCCAGCTGCTCCCCGGCACATACAACGCGGTGATAGCATACAGCGGTAAGACCGTCACCGCCAAGCTCCAGATCGTGGACAAGGACGCGGTGCTGACCGTCCGCATCCCCCGCGAGGATGTCAGCAGCGAGCTGGAGATCGCGGACCCCACCGACCTTACGGAGCACACGGTGGTGGGCGGTCTGGACGCCGAGGCCGAGAAGCAGTTCTCCGACATGGGTGATGCCTCCGTCGCCCTCAGCATGACCATCCGCGAGCAGCCGCAGGATGACAGCAGCGCCGCTCAGAATGCCATCCGCGAGCTGGTGAAGAACAAGACGCTGCGCTTTGTGGACATGACCCTTACCATGGTCCGAAACGGCCAGTTCTCGGAGCTGAAGGACGCGGGGACCGTGCTGGAGATCATCCTCCCCTGCGACACCAGCCGCAGCATCACCGTGGCGCGCTGTCACGCGGACGGTAACGGTCAGGCGCAGGCCATGCTCCTGACCCAGAGCACCACCGGCGCGGAGGGCACGTTCTACGTCGACCGCGAAGGCCAGTGCATCCATATCTTCGCCAGCAAGTTCTCTACCTACGCCATCGGCTATGGCCGCACCTCCAACAGCGGCCACGTGCCGGATGACGGCGAAAAGACCTCCCCCACTACCGCCGATGCGGGCCTGCTGGCCTATGGCATAGCGGCGCTGGGCAGCTATACCGGTACGGCGCTGCTGCTGCGCCGCCGCAAGCGCGAGGACTGAGCAGGCGCACGAAGCAAAGCCGCCGCCCCGGACACCGTTCTCGGTGTCCGGGGCGGCTCCCTTTCCGCTCTCTTTCTCAAATGCGATTTGACTTTTGCGGCACGTTTTGTTATATCGCAGACAGAGCAAGCGAACCACAGTATTCGGTGATCCGGAGCCGGAAGCCGCCGGATACCTCCCGTAAAGCCCCCTTGCACATCCGCCCCTCCGCTGGTACAATACAGGAAAATACCGCAAGGAGGGGCAAACATGATCCTGTACTTTTCCGGCACCGGCAACAGCCGCCACGCGGCCCAGCGCATGGCGGACGCGCTGGGCGACACCCTGCTGTCCCTGAATGACCGCATCCGGAGCGGCGACACCTCGCCCGTTGAAACGGGTGAGCGTCTGGTCATCGTCACCCCCACCTACGCCTGGCGCATCCCCCGTCTGGTGCGGGACTGGCTGCTGCGCACGGAGCTCACCGGCGCAAAGCAGGCGTGGTTCGTCATGACCTGCGGCAGCGAGATCGGCAGCGCCAACCACTATAACCGCCAGCTCTGCGTCGAAAAGGGCCTGACCTGCATGGGCACGGCCCAGCTGGTGATGCCGGAGAACTACATCGCCATGTTCGGCGTGCCCCAGGCGGAGGAGGCTCGCCGCATCGTGGCGCGGGCGGAACCGGACATCGACCGCGCCATCGCCGCCGTCCGCGCCGGACAGCCCTTCTCCCCCACCCGCGATCACCTCTACGACCGCTTCATGAGCGGGCCGGTGAACCCCATTTTCTACGCCGTCTGCGTCAAGGCGGGGCCCTTCACCGCCAGTGATGCCTGCACCGGCTGCGGCCAGTGCGTCCGGCGATGTCCCACCAACAACATCGTTCTGCGGGAGGGCAAGCCGGTCTGGGGCAAGGACTGCACCCACTGCATGGCCTGCATCTGCTACTGCCCTGCAG
>ERZ827104.2637-NODE-2637-length-13585-cov-6.545307_pt1 | contig 13585 bp, 10 predicted proteins | sample MGYA00519781_ERZ827104 | MGnify/ENA primary metagenome ERZ827104 (study PRJEB31778, sample SAMEA3449257) | human gut metagenome | biome: human gut; feature: human-associated habitat; material: faeces | place: United Kingdom | collected 2010/2012 ... | reverse complement strand
CTTCCTGTAATAAAAGGTGGATGGATGAAATCCTTAAGACCAAAGATTATCCGGCAGAACAGGCAGGAATCACAAGGCTCGGCGAGAACCATGTGTTCTATCTTCCATATCTGATGGGAGAGCGTTCTCCTCATAATGACCCTTCCGCAAGAGCAGCATTTATCGGAATGTCTATGGACAGCACAAGAGAGGATATGACACAGGCTGTGCTGGAAGGTGTTGCATTCGGACTGCGTGATTCCCTGGAAGTTGCAAGAAGTATTGGTGTGAATCCAGAGAGAACAAAGATCTGCGGCGGTGGAGCAAAGAGTCCGCTGTGGAGAAAGATCATTGCAAATGTGATGAATATGAAAGTAGATCTGATCGAAAGCGAAGAAGGTCCGGGCTATGGAGCGGCAATCCTGGCAGCAGTTGGATGCGGCGTATTTGATTCGGTGGAAGAGGCTGCGAAGAAACTTGTGAAAGTAACAGGAACAGAAGAACCGGATTCGGAACTGGTGCAGAAGTACGAGGAAAGATATCAGGAATTTAAGAAATTGTATCCGGCATTGAAAGGAATTTATCAGGAGAAACAAGCATAATTGAACTCCAATAAAAAACTCCCAATAGAAAATCATGCTCTAGAAGATATCTGAGCTGGAATTCTATTGGGAGTTTTTAAAATATCAATAAATCTTACGCTAAAAACAACGCATACAGTATCACAAGAATACCAAGCACGATTCTGTAATATCCAAATACTTTGAAATCATGTTTCTTAATATATCCCATCAGGAATTGAATAACGATAATAGAAGAAACAAATGCTGTTACCATACCAATCAGAAGAATTATTGCTTCTGTTCCGGTAAAGTTCAGACCAAACTTCACAAGCTTCAGAAGACTTGCACCGAACATAACCGGAATCGCAAGTACGAAAGTGAATTCAGCAGCAACGGTTCTGGATACTCCAAGGATCAAAGCACCGACAATTGTTGCACCGGATCTGGATGTTCCAGGGAAGATTGCAGCGATCAGCTGGAAAAGTCCGACCAGCATCGCATCCCGGTATGTGATCTGGGCAATACTGGTGATGCGTGCTTTTTTCGTCTGATTTTTATTTTCGATTACAATAAATAAAATACCAAACACGATCAGTGCCGTTGCTACCGTCTGGTAATTGTAAAAAAGCTCGTTGATCTGGTCGTCAAACAAAATACCGACCACCGCCGCCGGAATGCAGGCTGCGATTACTTTGAACCACATAGAAAATACGTCTTTGCGAATCGTGTCTTCGCCCTTTTTAAAGGAGAACGGAAACAGCTGATTCCAGTAGAGCATTACGACCGCAAGGATTGCTCCAAGCTGGATCACTACCAGAAATACTTCCAGAAACTCTTTTGACACGTTCAGTTTGATCAGTTCATCGAGAATGATCATATGACCGGTGCTGCTGACCGGAAGCCATTCTGTGATTCCTTCCACGATTCCGAACAGGATCGCTTTTATGATTTCTGACATCTCATCTTCCTTTCTTTTTGCTGTTTTGTGGCTTCCTGACAAAGGATTTCCTACCTTTTTTATCAGGATTCATGCCCGGAAACAGTATCAGTATAACCGATATACAGGTGCAAAACAATACACAATTCTCTTGACATTTGCGGTGGTTAAATCTATAATATCCGTTGAGGGATTTATTGGATGAAAGTAATTCACTAGTTATTAGAGATTATACTCACCCCTATATAATCTGTAATAACTGGTGGATTTTTTTAACTCAAAAGTCCACAATAAAATTTTATTATCTAATGGAGGTACCATCATGAACAAAGGTACAGTAAAATGGTTCAACGCTGAAAAAGGTTACGGATTTATCACAGGTGAAGACGGAAACGATGTATTTGTACATTTCTCCGCTATCCAGGGTGAAGGCTTCAAATCTCTTGACGAAGGTCAGGCAGTAACTTATGATTTAACAGAAGGTGCTCGCGGAATGCAGGCAGCTAACGTTGTTAAATGCTAATTGATCGGATGAACTGAAGATTCTCCAAAAAATACCGCTTCTCATTCATAAACAAATGAGGAGCGGTATTTTTCATTATGTCTTATGCCAGACATCAGGGAAGTCCTTTAAAATCCGGGCTTCCCTTTACTTCACAATCAGACAGTCTGTTTTACATCTGCCACATATTTCTTGATGTTTGACGCATTCACGTATTTCTTTGCTTTTGTGCCGTCTGTCACCACCAGTGTCGGTGCCTGCATGATGCCGTATTTTCTTACAAGATCCTGATTTTCCTCTGCATCGATGATCTGATAATCTTCTCCTTTGAGAATCTCTTTTGCGATCTTGCAGTTCGGACAGGTCTTTGTCGTGAACAGGTATTTCACGCTCTCCACCGGCTTGATCTCAACATCTTCTTTGCGTACAGTCACAAGGCTGGTCTTGACTTTTTTCATACAGGAATGCTCTACATCATAAAGTTTACGGTTTTTGTACTCCTGTGTCTTGCCGTCATTCCAGTTCTGAACCGGACGGTAGTAACCGGTGATCCTGCTGTAAACTTCGGATTTCTTACCGCAGATCGGGCAGGTGAAATGCTCGCCTGCAAGGTAGCCGTGTTCTTTACAGACAGAGTAGGTCGGTGATAGTGTGTAGTACGGCAGGCTGTAATTCTCTGCGATCTTGCGTACCAGTGCTGCGGCGGCTTTCCAGTTCGGCAACTTCTCACCTAAGAATGCATGGAATACCGTTCCGGAGGTATAAAGAGTCTGAAGTCCGTCCTGAATATCCAGTGCATCGAAAATGTCCGCCGTATAGCCAACCGGAAGATGGGAGCTGTTTGTGTAGTACGGTGTATCACCCGGCTCGCCGGCTGTGATGATATCCGGATACTGCTCTTTGTCGTGTTTTGCCAGACGGTAGGTCGTGGACTCTGCCGGTGTTGCCTCCAGGTTGTAGAGATCTCCGTACTCTTCCTGGTACATCACCAGTCTGTCACGCATATGGTTCAGCACTTCTTTTGCAAAATCCTGCGTCTCCACATGAGTAAGGTCTTTGCGAAGCCATTTTGCATTGAGTCCGACTTCGTTCATACCGATCATACCGATCGTGGAAAAATGATTTGCAAAAGTTCCGAGGTAACGTTTTGTATAAGGATACAGTCCTTCGTCCAGCAGTTTGGAGATCACATCTCGTTTGATCTTCAGGGAACGGGCGGAAATATCCATCATATGATCCAGTCTCTTATAGAAATCCTCTTTTGTCTCGGACAGGTAAGCGATTCTCGGAAGGTTGATCGTCACAACGCCCACACTTCCGGTACTCTCTCCGGAACCGAAGAATCCGCCGCTCTTCTTACGCAGTTCACGCAGATCCAGACGCAGACGACAGCACATACTTCGTACATCGCTCGGCTCCATATCGCTGTTGATATAGTTTGAAAAATACGGTGTACCGTATTTGGATGTCATCTCAAATAACAGGCGGTTGTTCTGTGTATCGGACCAGTCGAAATCCTTTGTGATCGAGTAAGTCGGGATCGGATACTGGAAACCGCGTCCGTTTGCATCGCCCTCGATCATCGTCTCAATAAAGGCACGGTTGATCATATCCATCTCTTTTTTGCAGTCTTTATAGCAGAAGTCCTGCGGCTTGCCGCCCACGATTGCCGGAAGCTCGGCAAGGTCAGCCGGAACCGTCCAGTCCAGTGTGATGTTGGAGAATGGTGCCTGCGTCCCCCAGCGGCTCGGTGTATTTACGCCGTATACAAAAGATTCGATGCATTTCTTGACTTCCGGATAGTCCAGATTGTCCACTTTGACAAACGGTGCCAGATACGTGTCAAAAGAAGAAAATGCCTGTGCTCCTGCCCATTCATTCTGCATGATGCCGAGGAAATTGACCATCTGATTGCAAAGTACGGACAGATGTTTGGCCGGTGCCGATGTGATCTTGCCCTCAATGCCGCCAAGTCCCTCTGTGATCAGCTGTTTCAAAGACCAGCCTGCACAGTATCCGGTCAGCATGGACAGATCATGGATATGGATATCGGCATTCCGGTGTGCATGAGCGACCTCATCATCGTAAATCTCAGACAGCCAATAGTTTGCCGTAACCGCTCCCGAGTTGCTCAGGATCAGACCGCCTACGGAATAAGTAACCGTAGAATTTTCTTTTACACGCCAGTCTTCTACTTTCACATAACTGTCCACGATCTCTTTGTAGTCCAGGATCGTAGATTTCATATTGCGGATTTTTTCTCTCTGCTTACGGTACAGAATGTACGCCTTTGCCACATCTGCATAGCCGGCCTGAACCAGTACATTCTCCACGCTGTCCTGAATGCTCTCCACATCGATCTTGTCGTCTTTGATCTTTTTCTGGAAATCAGCAGTCACTCGCAAATTCAGCAGATCTACCATGTCTTTGTTATACTGCATCTGTGTCGCATCAAATGCTTTCTCAATAGCGCACCCGATTTTCTGAAGGTCAAAGTCTGCGACTTCGCCGTCCCTTTTTACTACCTTAAACATATATATTATCTGCTCCTTCCGCATGATTATCGTCTTTCGCATCCGCCTCCCGGCAGATGCTGTCAGGAACTTATTCTAGCAGATTATCGTTTGCGAGTCAATGCAAAAAATACTATATCTTGGATTGTATTTTAAAAATACATACAAGATATAGTATTTTGTTTGTGTGATTTCTGACTTTTTAATATGCAACTTTGCCGTAAATCTCCGCCGGAACAAAGGCTTTTACGTAGATTCCGTCGCCCCTGTACTCCTCTTCCAGAAGCTGTCCTTTTGCCCGTACAATCTGGATCAGACCGGCCTTTTCATACGGAAAAACACGCTCTAAAAGGATGCTTCTGGCACGCAATATCTTCTCCAGCTCGTCCTTCAGATCATCAAGCCCCTGCCCTGTTTTTGCGGAAATTTTTAAAGTTTTGTCCGCTTTCATGTCTTTTAAAATTTCCGGGTTTTCAATACGGTCCTGCTTGTTGAACAGCGTCAGGATCGGCTGATCCTTCACACCGAGATCTTTTAATGTCTCATAAACAACATGCATCTGTTTTTCCTTCTGCGGATTGGACGCATCCACCACATGGATGATGATGTCCGCATACTTTGCCTCTTCCAGCGTGCTCTTAAAGGCCTCGATCAGATGATGCGGAAGTTTGCGGATAAACCCGACCGTATCCGTCAGAAGAATATTCTGACCGCCCGGCAGTTCCAGAAGGCGTGTCGTCGGATCAAGGGTTGCAAAGAGCTTATCTTCCTCCAGAACACCGGCATCTGTCAGTGTGTTGAGCAACGTGGACTTGCCAGCATTGGTATAACCGACGATCGCCGCAACCACCATCTGGTCTTTTTTTCGTTTGCTCCTTATCAGCTCACGGTGCTTCTGCACCTGTGCAAGCTCTGCCTTGAGCTGCGAAATGCGGGCATGGATCAGTCGTCTGTCCATCTCCAGCTTTTTCTCACCCGGTCCTCTCGTACCGATACCGCCTCCGAGTCTGGAGAGCGAATTGCGAAGTCCGACCAGCCTTGCCGCACGGTAACGCAGCTGTGCAAGCTCAACCTGGATATTTCCCTCGCTTGTGTTGGCTCTCGCCGCAAAAATATCCAGAATGATCAGCGTACGGTCCATGACTTTGCAGTCCAGCTCTTTCTCCAGATTATTAAGCTGTGCCGGAGAAAGCTCGTCATCGCAGACAATGCCGGTCGCTCCCAGTTCCTCCATCAGAAGGGCGATCTCCTCGATCTTTCCTTTTCCGACATAGGTGCCCGGGTGGATCTTTTCACGATTCTGGATCACCCTTCCGACCACCAGTGCCCCGGCTGTCTCACAAAGCTCTGCAAGTTCATCCAGAGATTCTTCCACATCTTCCGAAAAACTCTCCTGAACGCCGACCAGGATCACCCTCTCTTCCAGTTCTTTCATGTCATATGGCTGCATAAATGATCCTCCTTCTGCATAATTATCTGGTCTTCAGGAAATTATTTTCCCGGATACCCGCCTCGTCCGCAGGATAATTTTTCACATATTCCGCTGCTTTTTCTTTTGCGGTCGCAAAATCCAGCTTCTTTTCATAGACAACAATCTCGTTAAAATACAGATCCTGTTTTCCTTTATCGTTTGAAAGTGCCAGGCCTTTTGTGATGTTTTCCAGGGCACTGTCATAATTTTCATCCGCAATATCACACAGTACCATGCCATTGTATGCCTCCGGTGTCTCACCGTATTTGTCCATGTACTGCTGATAAAGCTGCCTTGCGTGTGCGGTGTCATCCTGCTTCATATAAGTTCTGCACAGAAGCATGGTCGAACGCTCATCCATGCTGTCTGCCATTTTATTCAGCTCTGTCTTTGCATCGTCATAATCGCCAAGAAAATAATAAATTCTTGCTTTCTGGTAGATATCTTCAGAATCGTCGCTGTTGATTGCCAGAGCCTGCTGAAGATAAGCATCCCCCTCTGCGGAAAGATTCTTGTCATCATAACATTCATAAATATTCAGAAGCAGATCGTAGTCCTGCGGAGATAATTTGACCGCAGTCGTAAAGTCCACACCTGCTTTATCCTTCTCATCCAGCTCCATATAGCACAGTCCCTGAAGATAATAAGCATCTGCACTGTCCCCGAAAGTCTGGATCGTATCGCAGACTTTGGCTGCCCCCTCGTAATCGCCGGACTGATACAGTGCCGTTGCCTTGTACATCAGAATATCTTTCCTCACATCTTTCTGCTTCTCTTTTGTCAGATCCACTGCACGGTCAAACGCCTCTACCGCCTTGTCGTATTCTCCAAGTGCCATATACGCCATGCCGCTGCCGCGGTAACTCTCCACGAGATGCTTCCCTTCCTGCTCTGCGGAAGAAAAGCTGGTCAGTGCTTCCTCATAATTGCCGCTGTTTATCTGTTCCATTCCCTGATCTATATAGTAAGTATCCTGCCCAAGCAGACTGCATCCGGTCATGGAAAGAGCTGCCGCTGTCAGAATGATCGCAAATCTTTTCTTCATAAGTATACTCCTCATCTATGTTTCTTTTCGTCAAAAAACCCTCTACAGTATAGCATTTGAAAAGCCGTACTGTAAAGGGTCGTTGTAAAATGTCAGGGTCAAACTTTGTATCTGTAGTTTGGCTGTATGAAAATTTTTAAGATATTTTTTCTGTTCAAAAGCTTTTCTGGCTGTTTGAGAAACGGAAATAGTTTCCAGAATTGTCATCGGAACCGCCGTAATTATACGGATACTGTCCCTGGTTCTGATCCTGACTTTCGTCACTGCCGGACTGCGGGCTGCTTCCGCTTGTGCTGCTGTCCGCTTTTCCGAGGGTGACGGTAACGTTTTTTTCCGTATAACCATTGCCATCCGGTACCTGTAAGGTTACTTCTACTTCTTCGCCTGCTTTATAGTATTCCAGACGACTTTTCAGTTCGCTGATATCGCTGACGGATTTGCCGTCAAATGCAGTAATGATCGAGTTTGCTGTGATACCTGCCTGCTCTGCTGCCCCGCCTTCGGTTACCTGTGACACAAAGACACCGGACGGAATGCCATAAGCTTCTGCTGCCTCATCACTTACACCGGTACCGGAGATGCCAAGGCTTGCTTTCTCATCATCGGAGACTTTTGTTCTTGTCGTCTCATTCATCAGCTCTTCAATCGTATCATATGCATCGTTCATAGAAATTGCATAACCCATACCTTCTACTTCTGTGGAAGCCAGTTTGGCGGAGTTGATACCGATAACTTCGCCGTTCATGTTCAGCAGAGCACCACCGCTGTTGCCAGGGTTGATGGCTGCATCGGTCTGGATCAGGCTGATACCGTCATAGCTTGCTTCACTGCTGTCTTCCGAATCCAGTGTACGGTTTGTAGCACTTACAATACCGGTTGTAACGGACTGTCCATATCCAAGTGCGTTACCGATGGCTACAACCTGTTCGCCAACTTCCAGTTTGGAAGAATCACCGATCGTTGCCACAGAAATCTTCGACATCGTATCGCTTGAAATGCTGGAAAGCGGAACGGCTACAACTGCAAGGTCTTTATCAGAATCGGTTCCTTTGATCGTTGCCTCATAAGTTTCATTATCTACAAAGGATACCGAAACCGTCTCTGCGCCATCAATAACATGATTGTTGGTGGCGATCAGCAGTTCGCTGTCATTCTTTCCGATGATGATACCGGAACCGGCACTTTCGACTTCCTGCTGCTGAATGGAATTACGTCCGCCGAACATTCCGAAATAATTTTCCACTTCCTGAACTGATTTGCTTGTGATAGAAACGATAGAAGGCATTGCGGATTTTACAATGTCGGTCACATCCATCGTACCCTTTGAAGTTGTGCTGGAAGTTGTTTTCAGAAGACTGCTCTTTGTTGATGTCGTTGCCTGTGCCTCTGTCTGTGTGGAAGTTCCGAACAGAGCATTTACTCCCTGATAAGATCCTGCTGCAACGCCTCCGAAGAGAACGGCACTTAATGCAATGGCTCCGACTTTCTTTGCAAATTTTACCATCTTTGCATTTGGTTTTTTGTGGTTCGGTGTGTTGTTGTTTTCATCAAATTCATAGTGATTGAATCCATCGTGATTCTCGTTGTTGTAATTGTTGTTATCGAAGTTATACATATCTGACATAATGACTACCTCCTGTATTTGCTCATCCGGTTTTCCTTTTCAGAAACCTGATGTTTATTATTCTTTGTTGTTCTTGTTCTTTATGTCTAACAGTATATCTGCGATTTGTGTTTGAAATGTTGTAAATATGTGATGAGTCTGAGGTGATTTTGTGAAGAAAGTGTGCCCTGGCGAAGACATCACTAATAGTAAAACAGTCACCGTTCTGGAGACTAAAAAAACTTCAGACAGAGTGAGGTTTCACTCTGTCTGAAGTTTTTTATAAGAAATATTATGTTTTTGTATAATACTGTCCGGATTACATCTCTGCTACTACGGTCTCGCCTGCAACTGCATCCATACCGGACATCAGTTTTACCGGTGGGCACTCATCGCCGTTGGTAACAATCAGCATTGTCACGTCACGCAGACCATGTGCTGCGATTGCAGATTTGCTGAAACCGATCAGGTTGTCACCTGTTTTTACTTTATCACCCACGGTTACATATGGTTTGAAGCCTTCTCCGTTCATGCCTACCGTATCTACACCGATGTGAAGCAGTACTTCTACTCCATTGTCCAGTCTCATACCTACTGCATGGAAAGATCCGTCCATAACAACGGTGATTTCACCGTCAGCCGGAGCAGTCAGAACTTCGTTTTCCGGGATGATCGCAATACCGTCACCCATGATCTTTGCTGAGAAAACACCATCGTTTACTTCCTCAATCGGAATTACTTTTCCGGTCAGGTATGCTTTCATAGTTTTGCCATTTGCAGCTTCTTCTGATTTTGCAGCTTTTTTCTTGAAAAATGATAACATAATTTCCCTCCTGTTGTTTCATTAATTTTCACACTACTAGAGTAAATCATATCATAGATTGCAGAGAAGTTGCAAGACTCAATCCATTATTTGTGATATTTTCTTACTAAGTCGATGTAATGTTTTACCTGTTCCACGCATCCGTCCACACCGACACGGCTGCTGTTTACCACCAGATCATAGTTTCTGGAATCTCCCCAGGCGATCGGGCAGTAACGGTTGTGATACTGTTTTCTTCTTTTATCTTTTTCTTTCATGAAGCCCAGAGCATCTTTTTCGTTCATATTATAATATTTCATGATACGCTCTGCCTTCTGTGGCTTGTCACCACGGATAAAAATGGATACCATGCTTTCGTACTCACGAAGGATTGTCTCGGAACAACGTCCGACTACCACAAAAGACTCTCCTGATTTTGCTTTTTCTTTCAGGAAATCAAACTGCAGGTTTGCAACGTTCTGCTCCGGTGAACTGTTCAGTCCGCGAACAGTACGATACAGAAAGCGGTTCCATTTCAGTTCATCATATGCTTCGAGATCTTCACTTTTTAAATTTTTCTTTGTTGCGATCTCTTTTAACAGGTCATGGTCATACAGTGCAATGCCATAATCATCAGCAAGTTTCTGTGCGACTTCATGACCGCCACTTCCGAACTCACGTCCTACCGAAATAATTAATTGTTTTTCCATTTTGCTCAGCCCCCTTTTATAGGTATAATGTTAAAGCCAAATGATGTCATACGTGACCCTGGCATCATAAATATCTGACGTAGATCATCGCCAGAGATATTGCTACTACTATTATAGTAGCAGGAGCCATATATTTGCAATACTTTCCCCATTTAATAATATGACCTTCTCTTGCTGCGGTTGCGATACCTACAACGTTCGCCGATGCACCGATCGGTGTTGCACTTCCTCCGATATCGGTACCGATCGCCAGTGCCCATGCAAGAACAGTCAGGTTGACACCGGCTACATCGGATGCAAGATCCGTGATAACCGGGATCATGGTCGCTGCGAATGGAATGTTATCGATAAAGGCACTTGCCACTGCAGATACGATAATGATAATAGCAATCATAACAGCAATATTTCCGCCACTGACAGATCCGATAAAGCCTGCCAGAATTTCCAGAACACCGGTTTCCTCCAGACCACTTACGACAACAAACAGTCCGACAAAGAACAGCAGTGTTTTGTAATCTACTTTTTTCAGAAGTTCCAGTGCATCTTTTCCTGCCACGATCAAGGTTACGATTGCAATAGCAACACCGATCGTCGATACAGTCAGCCCCGTCTGTGCATGTGATACCAGAAGCACGACAGCACACAGGAAAATAATGCAGCTTGCGGTAAATCCGCGTTTGTCTGTGATTGCTTCCTTCGGATCTGGATAAGAAGCATGATCTTTTTTATTTGCCCCGTTCTTTTTCAGTTCTTTTCTAAATGCAAAGTAAAAATAGATAACGACAAATACTAGGGATACGACTGCCATCAGACCAGTATTGGTAATGAAGTCGGTGAAAGAATATCCCAGGGATGTACCGATGATAATGTTTGGCGGATCTCCGCACATCGTTGCCGATCCTCCGAGATTGGCACAGAAAATTTCCGATAAGATCATCGGAACCGGATCAAACTCCAGAAGCTGTGACAGTTCGATCGTAACTGCTGCCAGAAACAGGATAACGGTGATACTGTCGATGAACATAGCCAGTACGAAAGACAGCAGCATAAACGTCATAAAGATCGGAATAACCTGATATTTTACCATCTTTGCGATTTCCATGCAGAGCCAGCGGAAGAAACCGACTTTTGCCATACCTTCTACCATGATCATCATGCCGGCGATAAAAATGATCGTCTGCCAGTTGATACCGGAAGAAGCCTCGCTGGATTCACCTGCTGCATACCAGAATCCGGTTGTAAAGAAACTCTGTAAATTCAGGGTACGCATGATCGCCCCCATGCTGTGCATACCAAGCCCAAAGACCAGAAGCAGGGTCAGAAGACCGCACGCCAGCGTGATCCACTGCCTTTCCCAGATCTCCAGAATGATCAGCAGGAACATGGCAAGGAAAATGATGATTGCTAATACTTGTGCTAACATTTGTGTTCTCCTTTTTTCACATAATCGATATCCGCACCAAAAGCTTTGCAGATATCATCTTTCGTTTGTATCAGATGCTAAAAGCCAGTCTCCTGTGCTTTTGCCCATCCTGACTGTGAATATAGGAAATCACGAGATTTCGCTTTCTGGAACAGTGCTCATGTATGCTTCTTACATTTCGTTCAAAAAAGCAGAAGCAGCCGCACCAAATCGCTGACAGGAAAAACAGCATATGCAGACGCATATTGCCATCCCGAAACTCTCTGCTCCGCTCCAGAAAAATAAGGCGACTGATCCGCCTTGTATGTACTTCGTCTATTTCTGCAGACTCCTGTGCTCTTACAAGAGACATCTTCATAAGACATGTGGCTGTCTGGACAGATACCCTCTGCTGCTGAATCAACTCTGTTTTCATATGTGCCAGCCCGATCGTCGAAAAAATCAAAACTGCTACAACCACAAAAACCGGTATCACTCTTTTGCCAACTGACAGCCTCATGTCCTCACCTCCTGTAGTATGTCCGCTGTTTATCCGAAAATTCATCGTCAGTAAAGCGGACATTCACAATCCGCTTCTCTGCGTTCAAATTCCGTCATATTTTTCATGATATTTGACCGTTTTTGATGTTATTTTATTCCAGCAACAACTTTACAACTTTTTGAGGTATTTGACAATAGATTTTTTTAAGAAAATGGTTTATTTTTCTCATATAATTTGCTTTATCAAAAATTTATTTTATTTTAATTGACATTCACTATTTAAGCCTGCAAATAAAAAGTCAAGGCTAAATTGAAGAACATTGAAAATTTTATACAGGTTGAAAATTAGGTATCAAAATAAGACCACCACACCAGTGCTGGCCTGAAAATATTAGTGGATAATTAAGATTCTGGAAGAGATGAAAGATATTCTTTCACTCGTCCGTAGTAGATTCTTAGAAACTTGTTGGCACCTGCAGTCATATAGACATAGTAAGGCTTGCCTTGAGCACGTTTCTTATCTAAGAACTGATAAACAGGATCATCTTGCGGATGCGTTTTAATCAGGACATCCATTACCTGAAATAAAGTCTTTCTAAGATCAGAGGAGCCTCGTTTGGAAGTTGGAACACTTTTTTGTTCATAACTTCCCGATTCATTAACACCGGGATCTACACCGGCAAATGCAGTAATAGCACTTTTGTGAGTGAAACGGGAAACATCTCCGATCTCAGCTATCAACTGAGGACCAAGTGAAGTTCCAACCCCTTTCATAGCCATAACGACAGGATATTCCGGGAGTTTGGATGCAGTTTCATTCATGAGAGTGCGTAGTGACTCAACAGTTGTAGAGGCACTATTAAGCTGGTCTACAGCCTGCTTAATAATAAGCTTTGTAATGGCATCCTTTGAAAGTACAGGAACAAGTTCCTTTGCTTTTCCATAGATTTCCTCAGCTTTGGATTGGCTGAAGTTGTACTTCTTACGTTTGCACCAGTTTTGATAATGGTCGATAAAGGCATTCAGGGACATTTTACGGACACAGTCCACATGCCAGTATGTAGATGCAAAATCAACCCATTTCTGGCTGCCGTCACTGCGTGCAGGACTGTCAAAGTAAGTATTGACACCAGGATAGGTTTGGTCAAGGATGCCGATAAGATTATTTTTCATAGCCGTCTTGTGTTTTATGTAAAAGCCGAACTGACGGTTCATGGTTTTGAGCTGATTGCGTAATTCATCCATAACATTATACTGTTTAAGATTTTGCCATTTGTCAAGAGTATATCGGGCAATCTTAACAGCATCTGCTTTATCAGATTTCACTTTACGAAGAGAATCATTATCAAAGTCTTTGATAAGTTTTGGGTTAATGGCACTGACGAAAAGATTTGCCTCTGAAAGCTGATGAGCGAGGACTTCATAATAACGCCCTGTGTGCTCCATCACGATTCGGGACTCACCTTCAACAGAGTTGATGAGTTCTACAAGTGAATTGATACCACTGGCTGTGTGTTTGATTTCGAAAGGTGCGGAAACAATTTCACCGAAAGGTCG
>ERZ827104.2636-NODE-2636-length-13589-cov-2.856510_pt1 | contig 13589 bp, 10 predicted proteins | sample MGYA00519781_ERZ827104 | MGnify/ENA primary metagenome ERZ827104 (study PRJEB31778, sample SAMEA3449257) | human gut metagenome | biome: human gut; feature: human-associated habitat; material: faeces | place: United Kingdom | collected 2010/2012 ... | reverse complement strand
GTAAAAAAATTCTGAACGGCGACTTCGCCCCCGGCTTCTTCATGAAGCACTTTGTGAAAGATATGCGTCTTGCGGAAGAGGAAGCAGAAAACGCCGGGCTGGATCTGAATGTTTTGCAGCAGGCGCTTTCCAACTGTCAATCCTTGATCGACCGAGGCTGCGGTGATCTGGGCACTCAGGCTCTGATCAAATTCTACGAAAAATAACAGATGAACGCAGGAGGCACAGCGTCAATGCTGTGCCTCCTGTTCATTCCGTCTGTCAATCTGTCTCCTTGGGAACCGGTTGAATTTCCAAATAGTAATGGGGCTGGTTCAAGTCCAGCGTCACCTCCGTAACGCCGTTTTCCGGATCAAAGCCGAAGTTCTGACCTGTGATTTGGACGTTTTCTGCATGGGTAACGGAGGCCGTCTGAGCCGTGAAGGTCAGCGTGGAATCCAGCGTGGTCATCAGATCATATCCCTGCAAGTTCCGGCGGTCCGAACCGGAGCAGGCAAAGTCGAAGCTGGGGGCCTTCCAATACTGCGCCGTCACCTCCGCCGTACCGCCAGTCGGAACGGTAACCTCCGTTTTCAGATACAGTACCCGATCCACAGACAGCACCTCGTCCATCAGCTCATCCAGCCGTCCGCTGTCATAACGGTCCACCGGTTTATCCGACAACAGGCCGTATTGCTCCAACGCCCGCTCCGCCAGCAAGCAATAAGTTTCCGGGTTCAAAATCTCCGCCGCCTCGCTGAGCCAGCCGTAATAGTCAGGATTTTCTTCCATTGTGTCAAGGATCTCCCAGCACAGGGTCAGCAGCACCTCATGAAGCGTAGTCGCACTCCGGGTAACGGTGCAGGAAACACCGTCGATCTCCTCGCCGGGATCGCAGCCGCCGTCCCGATAGCCTTGTAATGTGTAGCCCGTCAGGTCCGTCCCGATCACGATCAGCTTCTTGTCGGTTTTACTCCGCCGCTGCCCGTCAGGTACAAAATAGCTGTAAGTGACCTCTCCGGGGCGTTCATCCCAGCCGTACCCCTCAAAGCCGTAGGACAGCACCGTGGTGCGGGCTTCATCCGCTGTAAACGTCACCGCCTGAGTAGCCGCCTGATACTGTTCCGTAGGCGCTTCAAAATCCGTAAAGGTGTAGACTGTGACCGGAATATCCGCCGGTGTATGCGTCCCGGCGGCTGCTTCCCGGTAACCGCCGCCGTCCAGAAGCGTCTGATAATCCGTCCATTGGCTGGGATACCGCAGATTCAGGGTAGAAGTGTCACCGCCGCCGGCGCCGCCAAAGCCGCCCGCATAATCGCCGATGACCAACTCCTTCTCCGCTTTCTCTCCGTTCACCGTCACGCTGGGATCTATGGAAAGCAGATCCTTGATCCCGCCCACAATGGGATACAGCAGGGTCAGCGTCACATCCGTATCGGTTGGATTGCCGAGGATATAACCGTCCGTTATCGCCGCGCCCCACTGAGAATCGTACCCCTCCGGGTCTGTCCGGGGGGTAAAATCCCAATCCGTGTGGCGTTCCGCCGTCACGCCGGGGGTTTCTTCTGCTGTGGTCAGGGGCAGCACCGGCCCGGCATACGACATAAAGGTGACGGCGTCTGCAGCGCCGCCCGCGTTGTTGATCCCGCTGCCCCCCGCACTGGCCCCATAGCCGCGAAATCCGCCGGTGATCAGATAGGCGGCTCCCGCCCCGCAGAGCACCATCAAGCAGGCCGCTGCAGCCGCATACCGCCGCCAGACGGGCCGCTTTTTCGCAGGGGTCTCAGCGGCCGCCTCGATCAGACCCTCATCCACCAAACCGATGGCCCGGAACAATCGCTCTGCTTTCATACCGTGATCCCCTCCTTTTCCAAAAATGCCCGCAGGGCCTTTCTCGTGCGGAACAGGGCAGATTTTACCCGGCTCTCGCCGCAATCCAGACGCTTTGCGATGGCGGCGATATCCTCGCCGTACCAATAGCGCCGCAGGAAGATATACCGGTTATCCGCCGTCTGTCCCCGCAGAAACGCGCTGACACATTCCGCCAAAACCCGCTCCTCCGCCGCCTGCTCCGGTCCCCGATGGTCGGGGATGCACTCGTCCAGTTCCCCCAGCAGCGTCTCCATACCCGCGCCCCGGCTTTGGGTCCGCCCTGCCTTCCAGCGGTCCAGTGACAGGTTCCGGGTGATCCGCCCCAGCCATGCCCGCAGTGCACTTGGCCGCTCCGGCGGCATGGCGTTCCAGGCCCGGAAATAGGTATCGTTGACGCACTCCTCTGCATCGTGATGGCTGCGGAGGATATTCCAGGACAGAGCGTGGAGAAAGCTGCCGTACTTCCCGGCGGTAGCCGTAATGGCTCCCTGATCCCGGTCCCAATAGAGGTCAATGATCTGCGTATCGTCCATAGCCGTGCCTCCTTTTTGTCTCTCTGCCCATATAGACGAGAAATCTGTGCGTTCCGTCGCGTAGAAAACAAAAAATTCTCCGGGGAATCTTCCCCGGAGAATATGGTATCAGATTTTCATACCGGCATCAACCGTTCAGCGGCCCGCCGCGTTCTGATAAGGGTCCAGAAAGGGGGTCGGTGCCTTCCGATAGGTAGCCAGACTGACTCCAACCAATGCAGCAGCGCAGGCAATGGCGCCGGGGACCGTAGGCCCGAGGCCGAAGGGCACCCCCGCCAGCTTCCAGCCTACACAGACCGTGAAACCCGCCACCATACCGGCGATGATGCCGGCCTTGGTAGCCTTTTTCCAATACAGCGCCGCAAATGCCGGCAGTCCCGCCGCCGCTGCATAAAAGCTCCACGCGAACATCAGGATGCTGTAAGCGTTTTTGATGTACAGGGCGATCACCAGCGCTCCCAAGGGTAGGATCACCGCGAACACGCGGGTCAACCGCAGTTCCTTTTTCTCAGAAATATTGGGATTGAACACCTTATAAATATCGTGGACGCAGGTCTGCACGGAGACGATCAGATAGCTGTCCGCCGTCGACATGATGACGGACAGAATCCCCGCCAGTGCCAGACCCGTCAGGCCCACCGGCAGGATCTCAATGGCCAGAGCCGGGACCACCGCGTCCGTAGAGCCGTACTGGGCCAGCTTTTCCGCCGGCACCAGCTGATGTGCCACCACGCCCATGAACCACACCAGTGGAATGGTAAGTCCATAGGCCAGAGTCCCCAGGAACAGGCCCTCCTTGGCCGCTTTCTGGCTCTTGGCAGCGAAGGCCCGCTGCCACATTTCCGCTCCCGCCAGGGTAAAGACGAAATAGGTAATGATATCGCCCACGATGCCGCCATCCAGATAGGGCTTTGCCAATTCCGGAGCAAGTCCCTCCAAAAAGACGGACAAGCCACCCAGCTTAACCAGAGATGCCGAGGGGATCAGAATGTAGACAAACAGGATCAGCATGACAAACTGGAATACATCCGTATAGATCACGCCGAACAGGCCGGAGGTGGCCGTATAGACTATAAACACGACACAGGCGATGAGTGCGCCCATCTCGTAGGAAATTCTGATCTCATTGCCCAGCATATTGATGATGGTGGCGGTGGCCGTCACATGGGAGGCCACGGTGCCCATCATGGTGAAGGCAATGAGACAGCCCAGGATCACCTTGGTGGTCTTGCCGAAGCGCTGCTCAAAAAGGTCCGGGATTGAGGTCACATGGAACGTGGTGCCCACTGCGGAGATCCGCCCGGCAAAGCCGGAGAAAATAAACATACCCAGAAGATAGGGCAGTGCCGTCATAATGGCCTTGAAGCCGCTGGAATAGGCCACGCCCGCCCGGCCCATAAGGCCGCTGCCGCCAATGATGGTGGCGCACACGGTAGCCATCAGCACCAGTGGACCGAAGGACCGGCCGCCCAGATAGTAGTCGTCCATGCTCTGAACTTTCTTGACCACCACCACGCCGATCAAAACCATGGAAATCAGGTAGGCTGCGATGATGATGAGGTCGATTGCGTGAAGTTGATTGTGAACCATAGGCTGCTCCTTTCCGATTAAGGACCCTTGCCGGATCCGGTTTCCTGCTCTGTGTTCAGGAAGCGTTCCACCGCCTCCTTCGCTTTCTTTTCGCCCACAAAAATAACGGTATCCCCAGCGTACAGCTCCGCGTAGGGGCCGGGGGAAAGAATATCCGTGGTGCCCCGGCGGATGGCAGCCACCGTAGCGCCGGTAGCCTGCCAGAATTGCAGGTCACCCAAATTTTTTCCGATGCCGTACCAGCCATCCGGCACCCGGCAGCTAAACGTAGGCAGCGTCTCCGCCGGTTGAACAGGATAGAGGGTATCCTCCAGAATACTCTGGCACAGCTCCCCCATGCGGCGGTTCAGCGCCTCCTTTTCCTCGATCAGTTCCCGCAGCTTCCGGCGTTTGCTCATCAGATCTGCCCTGTTCTCAAAGTTTTGCAGATAGCGCTTGGCGTTGTCCGCAGAGAGCACATATACGCCGCTCTGCTCCTTCACCGCCACCACCCGCATATCACTGAGAAGTTGGATGGCCCGCCGGACAGTCTCCGGCGACACCTCGTATTCCGATGAGAGCTTGGACCGACCGGAGATTTTTTCTCCTTCCCGCAGTTCTCCCGCCGCGATTCGCTCAGCCACAGAGATTGCGATTCGCATATACTGGGTCAATCCGTCATTGTCCATAAAGCTCACCCCTTTATTCATACGCCTATTATACAAACTGACAACCTTGATTGCAAGAAAAGTTTTTAGTTTTTACAAAATTTTTACATCACTTTACGCAACACGAATCCATTTCAATTCCCGTTTTACATGGTTCTTATAAAACGTGCCCAGCCCCAAAGGCTGTCTTGCCGGTCATACGCCCGTCATTGCAAAAAGCAGAGGTATGCGTCAAATCAACGCATACCTCTAAAATTAAATAGGTGTCAGCGGACGCCAATCAGGGCCTTCCGTCTTTTGATCTTAAAGCAATCATGCCTCATTTTCCACGGTTCCGGGCCCGGCGGGCCGTAGAGGAACCGATTCCCAGCTCGATCCGGTATTTTGCCACGGTGCGGCGGGCCAGAAAAATTCCCTCCTCCGCCAGCAGGTCGCAAAGTGCCTGATCGCTGAGAGGATGGCTGGAATCCTCATCCTTGAAGCGAAGCAGCATCCGCTGCTTCACCGCCTGACGGGACAGCCCCTGCTGTCCCACCGCCCGACTGAAAAAGTATCGCAGCGGATAGATTCCCTGACGGCATTGCAGGTATTTATCCCGCACGGCCCGGGAAACGGTGGAAGGGTGCAGGTCCAGTGTCTCCGCCAGAGAGGACAGCTTCATAGGTGACAGTTCCACAGTCTGTCCGGAAAAGAAGGATCTCTGCGCATCCAGGATGGCCTGCGCGCAGCGGCGCAGGGTGTTGCCCCGGCGTTCCAGGCTGTCCAGCAGCCATTTGGTCTGCCGCAGCTTCTCCTTTAAATAAGTGCGGGCCTCCGGATCGTCACTCTCCTTGGCCATACTGCTGTAATAAGGGTTCACAGTGACCTTTGGAAGATAGTATTCGTTCAGCAGCACCTGCAATTCCCCTTCCAACTCCACAATGAACACATCCGGCCGGACATAGAGGGTCGGTTCTGCCGGCTGAAACGCCTGACCGGGGTGAGGATCCAAGGCAGCGATGGCCTTCTCCGCCGCCTGAATTTCAGAGATGCTGGCCCCAAGTGCCTTGGTGATGGGTCCATAGTGGCTGCGGCTCAGTTCCGTGAGGAACCGTGCGGCAATGTCCATGGCGTAGGGGACGTTGTCCTTCCGGCGGCTCAGCTGAAGCACCAGACACTCCGACAGGTCCCGGGCGCCCACGCCGGCAGGCTCCAAGGACTGAATCGCATCCAGCGCCTGATCTACCATCGTCTGGGGGATCTTCATTTCTGTCAGGCCGTCCAGATCCTCCTGTGTCAGATATCCGTCCTCGTCCACCAGCTCCGCCATATATTTACACAGGGCCAGCATGGGCTTCGGCAGTCGTTTCCGTTCCAACTGATCGCAGAGAAACGCAGACAGGCTGTCCAGTTCCTTATCAGTCGCCCCCGGCTCCGGGGGACCGTCCTCCTCATGGGCAAAGGAGGTCCCAAAGGTCCCCGCGTCCAGCCAACTGGCTTTCTGCCGCAGCTCCGCATAGGCAGAGCGAAGCTCCGAGGCCTCCGAAAGCTCCAAGGTGGGATTCTCCTCGGAGAGCTTCCCCAGATAGTCCAGCAGCTCCTGAGAATTCATCTGCAAGACTTCCATGGATTGCAGTAGCTGCGGCGTCAGCTTCAGCTCCTGCCGCAGTTCTGTTTTTAAAGAAATGAGATTCATAACAGCTTCATTCCTTCCGGTCCTTCACATATTTGGCGATTTTCCGGACAGCGGTGGCCTGAGAGATGCCCAGTTCCTTCGCCACGGCCACCGTGGTGCCGCAGCGGCGGTAGGAATCCCGGATGATCTGTCCCTCGAAGGCATCCATCCGCTCCGCCAGAGTCCCCTCCTGAGAGGGGAGGTCCGGTGCGCTGCCGCCGCTGTTGTATTCCAGCGGCAGGGCCGTAATGTCCAAAATCGGATTCTGGGCGGTGATGACCAGCCGTTCCATCAGGTTTTCCAGCTGACGCACATTACCGGGCCAGGGATATTGCTCCAGAAAGGCCACAAACCGGGGACTTAACGCCAGCTGCTTGCCGTATTCCTTGCAGAACCGCTCCAAAAACTGATGCGCCATAGGCAGAATATCCTCAGGGCGCTGCCGCAGAGGGGGAATGTGGACCCGGATGACGTTCAGCCGGTAGAAAAGGTCCGAACGGAACAGCCCCCGCTGCACCTCCTCCTCCAGATTGCGGTTGGTGGCCACCAGCAGACGGAAATCCAACTCAATGCGCTTGGTGCCGGACACCCGCTCGATGGTCTTTTCCTGAATGAGCTGCAACAGCTTAGATTGAATATGAGGCGGCAGCTCTCCGATCTCATCCAGAAACAGGGTGCCGTGGTTGGCCAGTTCGATCTTACCGATCTTGCCGGCAGAGGCCGCGCCGGTAAAGGCTCCCTTTTCATAGCCGAACAGCTCGGATTCAATGAGGTTTTCATGGAGCACCGCGCAGTTGACCTCGATAAAGGGGCCGTTGGCCCGGTTGCTGATGGCGTGGATGGCCTTGGCCACTGCGCTTTTGCCCACGCCGGTCTCCCCGGTGATGAGAATATTGGCCTTCGTGTTGGCGGTATTCAGGATCAGTGTCCACAACCGCTGCATGGCAGGGCTCTTCACCACCAGATCCGTGGCGGTGGCCCGGAGCCGCAGTTCCGCGATCTCCTGCGTATACTGCTGCAAGGAGTCCTGTAAATGCCGGTAGTTCTGCTGAATGGTGTTGATCTGCTCCATGGACACCGTGTTGAAGCACACGGCATATTTCAGCACACCGTTTTGGTCAAACAGCGGAATTCCCACCGTCATGACATTTTTATGGGTGTGGTTGATGGTCTGGGTGGCGGTGATCTTTTTCTTCTGCCGGATGACCTCTGCAGTGATACAGGGCCGGAAGGTCCCGTTCGCTTCCAGATCAAAAGCCGACTTACCCACGATGGAATCGTGGGTAAAGCCAAAGTTCCGCTCATAGTTCTCACTGACCCGGAGAATGATGCCGTCTGCGTCAGAGAGCATCATATCGTCTGCCAGGACCAGATTGTTTTTGGGGCTGAGGATGTCGAAAAGTCCCTCCAGATTGATATTTTCCTCAAAGAAATGAGGAAGGTCAGGTGTATGCGCCATGAGAGTACCTCCCGCGTGTGATCTATTCATTTTTGATTATAGCATATTCAAAAACGAATAGAAAGGGCCAGTGCCAAGTTTCTTCTGTATCTTTTGTAAAAAAATAACCGTCGGCTTTCGTGGTTCTTGCCGAAAGGATGTCCTGCGCAGGGAAAAATATATGCGCATCCAGCCTATTCATTTTTGAATAGGCCCCGAATGAGGTCGCTGAAAAGAGGAAAATTCCGCCGAAATCCCCCGATTTTTTTGTCAAACCCGCACAGTTGTCAGCCCTATTTTTGTGAAAAACAGATTGCCAATCTTGGCACATAAATTGCTATATTATCTGCTGTACAACCATGAATAGGCTGACGGGTGCAGCTGGACCCACATCTCCGTCAGCACAGACGCTTACATATTATTTTTGAGGAGGAATCTACTATGTATCAGACCCTTCGTTATGAAAAGCAGGAAAACATCGGCATTCTCACCATCAACCGTCCCGAGGCGCTGAACGCACTGAACTCCACCGTCATCGGCGACCTGGAGCAGGCCATCACCGAGGTGGAGAAGGACGCCGAGCTGGGCGCTCTCATCATCACCGGCGAGGGCCGTTCCTTTGTGGCCGGTGCCGACATCGGCGAGCAGCTCCCCCTGGATGTGGCCGGCGGCCGCAAGTGGGGCCAGCGGGGCAGCGCCCTGATGCGCCGCATTGAGAAGCTGGAGATCCCCACCATCGCTGCTGTCAACGGCTTCGCTCTGGGCGGCGGCTGCGAGCTGGCCATGAGCTGCGACATCATTCTGGCTGCCGGCCCCAATGCTGAGGGCAAGGGCGGCGCCAAGTTCGGCCAGCCCGAGGTTGGCCTGGGCATCACCCCCGGCTTCTCCGGCACCCAGCGCCTGCCCCGCCGCGTGGGCATCGCCAAGGCCAAGGAGCTGATTTTCTCCGGCAAGGTCATTGGCGCTGCCGAGGCCAAGGAGATCGGTCTGGTCAACGCCGTGTATGCTCCCGAAGAGCTGATCCCCGGCGCCGTTGCCATGGCCAAGTCCTTCACCGCCAACGCTCCCATTGCTGTGAAGTATTCCAAGGCCTGCATTGACCGCGGTATGCAGATGGACATCGACGACGGCATCGCTCTGGAGAACGAGCTGTTTGCCATGTGCTTCGCCACCGCCGATCAGAAGGAAGGCATGGGCGCATTCATGGAGAAGCGCAAGGAGAAGCACTTCCAGAACAAGTAAAAAAACGGCACTTGCCATGCTGCCCTGTAGCGTATGGAACGCAAAGACATTTTGAAATTCTTATGAATTATGAATGAGGAATTTGCAATATGAAAAAAGTACGTGTTATTACTGCTGAGGAAGCGGCACTGATGGTCAAGGATGGCGACACCGTCTCTACCGGCGGCTTCGTCAGCTGCGCCTGCCCCGAAGCGCTGACCAAGGCTCTGGAAAACCGCTTTGTGGAAACCGGCCATCCCTGCGACCTGACGCTGTTCTTCGCAGCCGGTCAGGGCCACCGGGACGGCACTGGCGGCGACCACTTCGGCCATGAAGGTATGTGCAAGCGGGTCGTCGGCGGCCACTGGGACCGCGCCGCCAAGCTGGGCGAGCTGGCTCTGGCCAACAAGCTGGAGGCCTATAACCTGCCTCAGGGCGTCATCACCCACATGTACCGCGACATCGCCGCCCACAACATCGGCACCATCACCCACGTTGGCCTGAACACCTTCGTAGACCCCCGTCACGAGGGCGGCAAGCTCAACGAGTGCACCAAGGAAGACCTGGTGAAGCTGGTGAACATTGACGGTGAGGAGCGCCTGCTCTACAAGCCCATCCCCATCAATGTGTGCCTGGTCCGCGGCTCCTACGCCGATGAATACGGCAACTGCACCGTCCACCGCGAGATCGGTCCTCTGGATGTCACCGCCCAGTGCCAGGCCACCAAGAACTCCGGCGGTATCGTCATTGTTCAGGTGGAGAAGATCGTCCAGGGCGGCACCCTGGACCCCCGCCTGGTGAAGATCCCCGGCATCTATGTGGATGCCATCGTCGTGGGCTCTCCCGAGGACAACAACCAGTGCCTGGGCATGCCCTATGACGGAGCTCTCTCCGGTGAGTTCCGCATCCCCGTGGACGATATCCCCCCCATCCCCATGGACGCCAAGAAGATCATCGCCCGCCGGGCCGCTATGGAGCTGCCTCAGGACGCCATCGTGAACCTGGGCACCGGCGCTCCCGAGAAGATCGCCAACGTCTGCGCTGAGGAGGGCATCTCCAACAAGATGACTCTGACCGTGGAAGCCGGCTCCATCGCCGGTGTGCCCTACGGCGGCACCCAGTTCGGCGGCGCAGCCAACTCCATGGCCATTCTGGACCACAACGTCCAGTTCGATTTCTATCAGGGCGGCGGCCTGGACGTGGCCTTCCTGGGCCTGGCCGAGACCGCTCCAAACGGCGACCTGAACGTCTCCAAGTTCGGCACCCGTCTGGCCGGCGCCGGCGGCTTCATCGATATCACCCAGAACGCCAAGAAGGTCGTTTACTGCGGCACCTTTACCGCCAAGGGCCTCAAGACCGAGTGCAAGGACGGCAAGCTGGTCATCACCCAGGAGGGTGCCAAGAAGAAGTTCGTCAACAAGGTGGAGCAGATCACCTTCTCCGGCGATTACGCCAACAAGGTGCATCAGCCTGTTCTGTACATCACCGAGCGTGCCGTGTTTGAGCTGCGTCCTGAGGGCGTGACGCTCATCGAGATTGCTCCCGGCATTGATCTCCAGACTCAGGTTCTGGATCAGATGGAGTTCATGCCCAAGATTGCCGATGACCTGAAGCTCATGGATGAGCGCATCTTCCATGAGGGCCTGATGGGTCTGGCCAACGATTGACCCTGATTGAAAGGATTCCGGGCGGGAAACGCCCGCCCGGAGCCTTCTCTGAATTTGCAGACCACCCCCAAAATAAACAGGAGGATAAGATAAAATGGCATTGATGACCCCCGAAGAGTACATTGAGTCCCTGCGGAAGCTGAACACCCGTGTGTATATGTTTGGCGAGAAGATCGATAACTGGGTGGATCACCCCATGATCCGTCCCAGCATCAACTGCGTGGCCATGACGTATGCCCTGGCCCAGGACCCCCAGTACGCCGACCTGATGACGGTGAAGTCCAGCCTGACGGGCCACACCATCAACCGTTTCACCCATCTGCACCAGTCCCCGGAAGACCTCATCAAGAAAGTCAAGATGCAGCGTCTTCTCGGTCAGAAAACGGCCAGCTGCTTCCAGCGCTGCGTCGGTATGGACTCCTTCAACGCCGTATACTCCACGACCTATGAAATCGACGAAAAATACGGAACCCATTACCACGAAAACTTCAAGAAGTTCCTCATCTATGTCCAGGATAAGGATCTGACCGTAGACGGTGCCATGACGGATCCTAAAGGGGACCGCTCCAAGGCGCCTCATGAACAAAAAGACCCGGACGTCTTCGTCCATGTCGTGGAACGCCGTCCTGACGGCATTGTCGTTTGCGGCGCCAAAGTCCACCAAACAGGTTCCATCAACTCCCATTGGCACATTTTCATGCCCACCATCGCCATGAAGGAAGCCGATAAGGATTGGGCCGTCAGCTTTGCCTGCCCGACCGACGCCGAAGGCCTGTATATGGTCTATGGCCGTCAGTCCTGCGATACCCGCAAGCTGGAAGACGGTGCCAACATCGATCTTGGGAACGCAAAATTCGGCGGTCAGGAAGCCCTCGTTGTCCTCGACCACGTCTTCATCCCCAATGACATGATCTTCCTTAACGGGGAAACGGAATTTGCCGGCATGATGGTTGAACGTTTTGCTGGTTACCACCGTCAGTCCTACGGCGGCTGTAAAGTCGGTGTCGGCGACGTCCTCATCGGTGCTGCTGCCCTTGCCGCTGAATATAACGGTGTTGAAAAGGCAAGCCATATCAAGGATAAACTCATTGAAATGACCCACCTTAACGAAACGCTCTTTAGCTGCGGCCTTGCCTGCTCCTGCGAAGGCTGCGCCACGAAGGCCGGGAACTACCAGATTGACCTGCTGCTTGCCAACGTCTGCAAACAGAACGTCACCCGCTTCCCCTATGAAATCGTACGTCTTGCTGAAGACATTGCCGGCGGTATCATGGTCACCATGCCAAGCGAAAAGGACTTCAAGTCCGAAATGGTTGTCGGCAAAAATGGGGAAACCATCGGAGAAATCTGTAGGAAGTTCTTTGTGGGCCGCGATGACATCCCGACGGAAAAACGGCAGCGCATCATGCGCTTCATCGAGAACATGTGCCTTGGCAGCGCTGCTGTCGGCTACCGCACGGAATCCCTCCATGGAGCCGGTTCTCCGCAGGCCCAGCGCATCATGATTGCACGCCAGGGAAACATCGCCCAGAAGAAGGAATTTGCTAAAATCATTGCGGGAATCGTCGATAAGGATTAAAATAGTAGAATAAGCGTCGTGATACGTTTTAAATCCATTTTTAAAGCGTGACATGATCCTGCGCAAATAAGGCAGACCCGCACCTACGCCTTTGTAGGTTGGGCCTGCCTTCCCGTTGCAGGCTGTACAGTCACAAAAGGAGAGATCATGCCTAAGAAGTTTGAAATCATCCACAAAAGGGTCCTGAACCCTGAAATGAGCTCGATTTCGGTCTATGCTCCCTGGATTGCCGCCAAAGCAAAACCGGGCCAATTCATCATCCTCCGTTCGAACGAAGAAGCAGAACGGATTCCTCTCACCATTTCCAGCCATGACGACGGACTCATTACGGTCATCTTCCAGAAAGCCGGTGCAGGCACGATGGAACTGGACCTATTGAATGAAGGCGACTGCCTGGCCGATATGGCAGGTCCCCTTGGCAAACCGACCCCTGTTGAAGGCTATGGCCGTGTTGCTGTTTTAGGCGGCGGTCTTGGCTGCGCCATTGCCCTGCCGGTTGCCCGCGGTCTTCATGAGGCCGGCAACCAGGTTGATCTCATCGCTGGGTTTAGAAATGAAGAACGCGTCATTCTCCAAGATGAAATGAAGGCAGCCTGTACCGATCTTCACACCTGTACTGACGATGGTTCCTTCGGCTACCATGGCTTTGTCACCAATAAACTTGAAGAACTCATCCAAAGCGGCGTCAAGTTCAATCAAATCTTTGCCATTGGGCCCCTTCCCATGATGAAGTTTGCAACCCTCATGGCCAAGAAATATGATATTCCCTGCATGATCAGCATGTGCCCCCTTATGATCGATGGAACGGGCATGTGCGGCTGCTGCCGCGTCACCGTTGGCGGTGAAACGAAGTTTGCCTGCGTCGATGGACCGGACTTTGACGGCTATCTGGTTGACTTTGATGAAGCCATCGAACGCAACCGCACCTACCAGACCTTCGAAACGGAGCGTCGCGAGGAAGAAGCAGAACACATCTGCAATCTCACAGGGGAGGTCCGCAAATGAGTATCAATATGCAAGCTGAAAAGACGCCCATGCCGACCCAGGCACCGGACGTTAGAAACCATAATTTCAAGGAAGTAGCCCTGGGCTATACGGAAGAACAAGCCATCAACGAAGCCAAACGCTGCCTGCAGTGCAAAAAGCCGCTGTGCGTCACGGGCTGTCCTGTCGGGATTCCTATCCCCCAGTTCATCGCCAAAGTCGCTGAAGGCGATTTCCGCGGTGCCTTTGACATCATCTCTTCGGCCAACGCCCTGCCCCGCATCTCGGGCCGCGTCTGCCCTCAGGAAACGCAGTGCGAAGGAAAATGTGTCCGCGGCATCAAGAATGAACCGGTTGCCATCGGCCGCCTGGAACGTTTTGTTGCTGACTGGGCCGCTGAACACGCAGCCGACATCATCTGTGTG
>ERZ827104.2634-NODE-2634-length-13592-cov-3.051267_pt1 | contig 13592 bp, 10 predicted proteins | sample MGYA00519781_ERZ827104 | MGnify/ENA primary metagenome ERZ827104 (study PRJEB31778, sample SAMEA3449257) | human gut metagenome | biome: human gut; feature: human-associated habitat; material: faeces | place: United Kingdom | collected 2010/2012 ... | reverse complement strand
ACCCGGACGAAGCACTGCATCTGCTGGCAGAACAGGGCGTCAAGGTGCGCAAGGTGATCCGGGAAGACGAGGAATAATAATCCCAAACACCCAAAGTCCCGATGGCTCCGGTGGGAATTTCCCGCTGGAAGCCACCGGGACTTTTTTACAGAAAATTCAAAAAACAGCCTCAAAATTCTATGGTTTGCCCGGTAGAATAAGCCGTGGGAAAAACCACCATATACAGCTGGCGCTCCGGCGCAAAAATTGACAGAAAAACCAGCTTGCATAAAACCACAGTTATGTTACAATTAGTTTAGAGAAAATCACAGGAAGGAGTGACAGGCAGATGTCAGAATTTACAGATATGCTGGTTCGGCAGATTTCCCTGTTCGGCATCACCGATCTCATTGATATCTGCGTTGTTGCGTATGTGATGTTCCAGCTCATCAAGCTGCTCCGGGAAACCCGGGCAATCCAGCTTGTCAAGGGCCTGCTGGCACTGGTGGCTGTCTATCTGGCGGCGCACATCCTCCAGCTGCGGAGCATCAGCTTCCTGATGCAGAATGTCTTTCAGATCGGTGCCATCGCCCTGATCGTCCTGTTCCAGCCGGAACTGCGCAAGGTTCTGGAGCAGGTGGGACGCACCCGGGTTTCGGCACTGGGTTCGGTATTTGCCCCCACTTCGGACAATGAGACCGACATCATGCACCGCTGGGAAGAAACCATCAATGCGGTGTGCGATGCCTGTGCCACCATGTCCCGGCAGAAGGTGGGCGCCCTGATGATCTTTGAGCGCTCCACCCCCCTGGGCGATGTGATTGCCACCGGCACCATTGTGGATGCCCAGCCCAGCTATGAACTCATCAACAATCTCTTCTTCAAGAACTCCCCGCTGCATGACGGCGCCGTGATCCTGCGGGATGGACGCATCCATGCGGCTGGCTGTGTACTGCCGCTCTCGGCCAACTTCACCATCAGCCGGGAACTGGGTACCCGTCACCGGGCTGCCCTGGGCATGAGCGAAAACTCCGATGCCCTGGCGCTGGTGGTATCCGAGGAGAACGGCAAGATCTCCCTGGCGGAAAACGGCGTGCTCAAGCGGGATCTGAGCATTGATGAACTGCGCAGTGAGCTCAAGAACGGGCTTATCATGCAGAAGAAGGCCGAACCCCGCCGGCTGAACTTCCGGCTGATCCGCAAGGATGCGGCACAGCTGAGAAAGGAGGCGGACGCACCGGATGAAAATGCCTAAACTCAACTTCAAAGTGCTGTTTGACAACGACAAGTTCCTCTGGTTCCTGTCGTTCCTGTTTGCCTTCATGCTGTGGTTCACCGTAGTCAATACCATTGATACCACAGCGGACCGCTCCATTACCAATGTCCCGGTGTCCTTTGATTCCAGCAGCGAAAGCCTGGAGGCCATGGGACTGGATGTGGTGCTGGATGAACCCATCATGGTCAAGGTGGACATGTCCGGCGAACGGAGCGTAGTCGCCAATGTGGACCGTCAGGACCTGCTGGTTCAGGCTGACCTCACCGGCGTCACCTCTGCCGGGGAATATACCGTCCATCTCTCGGTCACCGACCGCCTGGGACGGGACTTCGATAACCTGTCCACCACCCCCAAGGAAGTCACAGTCCGGTTCGACCGTACGGTGAAAAAGACCCTTTCGGTGACTGTGGACCTCTCCCGTCTGACCTATCCCGACGGCTATGTCATCGGCGATGACTATGTCAATGTCCAGAGCGTGACCATCAGCGGGCCGGAGAGCGATGTCTCCAAGGTAGCCAGCTGCGTGGTGCGTCCGGAAAAGGCCGGCGGCATTACCAAGACTGAGGTGCTCACAGCCGATCTGATCCTGCTGGATGCCGAGGGCAATGAAGTGCCCTCCGACTATATCACCATGAGCAGCGATACCGCTTCGGTAACTGTACCGCTTCTCAAGACCAAGCGGCTGCCCATCACCGTGGACTTCCTGAATGTCCCGGAGGACTTCCCGCTGGATGAGCTGCGCTATACCCTCTCCAAGGAGGATCTGCTGGTAGCGGGACCGGAGAGCTCCATCAATTCCATGACCGAACTGAGTGTGGGCTATATCGACTTCCGGGATCTGGACGGCGGTGAATACAACTTCAACCTCAATCTGCCGGCAGGCTTCATCAATCTGGAGGGCGATGAGAGCATTACCGTGAGCATTGATACCACCGGCATTATCTCCCGGACCATGTCGGTATCGGAGATCCGGCTGGAGAATGTGCCTGACGGATATACGGTCACTCCGGTGACCACCGCCATCCGGGATGTGACCGTCTACGGCCGCAGCGATATTATGGAAACGCTCACCGAGGAGGATCTGGTGGCTGTGGTGGATCTTTCGGATATGGATCTCTCCGAAGGCACCAGCAGTGCCATTGCCAATCTCTCCGCACCGGGCAAGGGTCTGGTGTGGTGCAGCGGAACCTATCGGGTACAGTTCAGTGTCCAGTCGACCGACTGACCCATCCCAGAACAACAGTACAGCAGAGCTGCCGTCAGCCGGCTGAAAAGCCAAGCCGCGGCAGCTCCTTTTGTGTAAAGAAAGGCAGGAACAGCAGATGTCCATTCTGGTATCCTCGATCAGTGTCCCGTTTCAGAAGGGCGAAGCGGCAGCCATAGAGCTTGCCCTGCGCCGGGCCGGGGTGAAAAAGCCGAAAAGTGTCTATATTGTCAAGAGCTCGGTGGATGCCCGCCGCCGCAGTGACATCAAGTTTGTCTATACCGTGGGGATCGAATGTGACCATGAGGAGGAAGTTGTCCTCCGGGCCAAGGATTCCAATGTGCGCATCCGGAAATCCCATCTCCCGGAGTTTGTCCCCGGAGAACGGAAACTTCCCACCCGTCCGGTGGTGATCGGCTTCGGGCCTGCGGGTATGTTTGCAGCGCTGACCCTGGCACGGCTGGGCTATGCCCCGCTGGTGCTGGAACGGGGCGGCGATGTGGACAGCCGTGTGGCAGCGGTGGAGGGCTTCTGGAAAGGCGGCAGTTTTGATACCCGCTCCAATGTCCAGTTCGGCGAGGGCGGCGCCGGTACCTTCTCTGACGGCAAGCTCACCACCCGCATCAACGATCCCCTGTGCGAAACAGTGCTGGAGATCTTTGCCGCCCATGGGGCCGACCCGTCCATTCTGAAGAAGGCCAAGCCGCACATCGGTACCGACTACCTGCGCCGGGTGGTGAAATCCATCCGGGAGGAGATCATCCGGCTGGGCGGCGAGGTTCGGTTCAATACCCAGGTGACCGGATTTTCCACCCAGAGCGGACGGATCACCGCTGTCCGTACAGAGGCGGGGGAAGTGCCGGCGGAAACAGTAATCCTGGCAGTGGGACACAGCGCCCGGGATACCTTCCGGGCGGTGCGGGAAGCCGGGGCGGAGATCCAGCCCAAGCCGTTTTCGGTGGGAGTGCGGGCCGAGCATCTCCAGAGCGAGATCGACCGGGGCCTCTACGGCGACTTTGCCGGAGATCCCCGGCTGCCGGTGGGGGAATATCAGCTCTCCTACCGGGAGAACGGACGGGGTGTCTATACCTTCTGCATGTGTCCGGGCGGTTTTGTGGTACCCTCCTCTTCGGAAGAAGGCGGCGTAGTCACCAACGGTATGAGTGAGTACAGCCGTTCGGGCAGAAATGCCAACAGCGCCGTTGTGGTGAGTGTGGACAGCAGCGACTTCGGAAATGACTGGGACAGCGGCATCCGCTACCAGCGGGAGTTGGAACAGTCGGCCTTCCGGATGGGCGGCAGCAGTTACCGGGCGCCGGTCCAGACAGTGGGACGCTTCCTGTCCGGTCAGGCCGGGGCCGACTTTGGACGGGTGGAGCCCACCTATGCCATCGGCGCCGAAGCCGGGGACTTTGACCGGCTGTTTACCGCCGGAGTGGCGTCCATGCTGCGCAAGGGGCTGGAGAACTTTGCCCGGAAGCTGCCGGCCTATGCGGCGGCAGACGCGGTGCTCACCGCCCCCGAGACCCGGACCTCCTCGCCGGTGCGCATCCCCCGGGGAGACGACTTCCAGGCGGCAGGACTGCGGGGGCTCTATCCCTGCGGCGAGGGCGCGGGATATGCCGGCGGCATTATGAGTGCGGCAGTGGACGGCATCCGCTGTGCCGGGGCCATCATCGGGGAATATGCCCCCATCCAGAAATAGCGATGAAAAAAGAGCCTTCCGGTTTTCCGGAGGGCTCTTTTGGATCATGGTCAGAAGGGGACGATTTCAGTGGCGGTGCCGTGGCGTCGGATCAGTTCCGCCAGCTCCCGGGTTTTCAGCCAGACGGTGGCGGTGTTGTCATTGGGGTGAATCCCGATGATCCCCGGCTCTTCCAGGAAATCCTGGTCCAGATAGAAGCGGACCCGGCAGGCGGTATCGTGCAGCAGGCCCAGCGGGGTCACAGCGCCGGGGGTGAGCCCCAGCAGCTCCAGCAGTTCCTCCTCCGAGGCGAAGGTCAGCGGACGGGTGCTGTGCTGCCGGCGGAAGTCCTTGAGGTTCACCCGCTTTTCACCCCGTACGGTGATGAGGTAGTAGTTCAGCCGTTTGTCGTCCCGGACAAACAGATTCTTGGCATCCAGATGGGGATAGGGCAGATCCACCTCTGCCAGCTCTGCCATGTTGTACACTGCCTTGTGCTCGGTGAGTTCGTAACCGATTCCCTCCCGGTCCAGGCAGTCCAGTGTTTCCTGTCGGTTCATTGACGCTCCTCCTTTTTTCCCTGCTTTCCGGAAAGCAGGGGTGCTCTTCTGACAGTATACCATCCGTCCGGCTGTTTTTCCAGCTGTCCGCCGGGGCTTCCCGGGCAGAATGTGCGCAGACTATGGAATTTCCCGGCGTTTTATGGTATACTGTACTAATAAAAATGTCTGCGGTCGCCTGGAAAACGGCTGCACCAGGAGGAAGAAATTGGAACTCGAACTGCTTCGCTATATCCAGAGTGCGGCTTCCCCCGTGCTGGATGTATTTTTTATAGGGATCACCATGCTGGCAGAACCCGCCCTCTGGGTGGTGGTGCTGGCCTGGATCTACTGGAACAGCGATAAAACCGCCGGACGGTTCATCTCCTATGCGATGTTCACTTCGCTGTGCTTCGGCAACGCGCTCAAGGAGATCTTCCGGATGCCCCGTCCCATCGGAGAGCCCGGCATCCGCACCATCTACGCGGATACAGCCACCGGCTATTCCTTCCCCAGCGGTCACAGCCAGATGATGGCCACAGTGGGAAGCGCAATCCCGCTCTGGTACCGGAAAAACAGCCTGTGGTACTTCTTTATCCCGCTCATGTTCCTGGTGGCGTTCTCCCGGATGTACCTGGGGGTTCACTATCCCAGGGATGTGTTTGTGGGACTGCTGCTGGGTGTGGGCATCAGCTGGCTCTGTGCCAAGCTCTGGGACCGGGCACTGGGACACAGCGGCCTCTTTGCTGCCACCTTCGGGCTGATGAGCATCTTCCTGTTTGTGGCACGCTCCCATGACTTTCTCCAGCTTTATGGACTGTTCGGCGGATTTGCCGCCGGCTGCGCCTATGAGGAGCGATATGTGCGCTTTGGCATGCGGGACCGTGCTTCCCGGAAAGCAGCCCGGTTTGTGCTGGGGCTTTGTGTGATCGGAGTGGTCTATGGTCTGGGCAAGCTGCTGCCCGGCCTGCTCTGGCTGATCCCGATCCGGTACTTCTTTGTGGCATTTGCGGGCTATGGACTGGTACCGATGCTGTTTAAGAAGCTGGGGATCTGAGGAACCCCGGGAAAATTTTTGAGGAGAGGAACGGCGGAAGGATTTGAGCATCAAGTTTTGGAATACAGCCAGCCGGACAGCGGACCCGGAGGCACTGGCTTCTCTGCAGGCGGCAGGACTTTCGCCGCTCTGCGCCCGGGTACTGAGTGCCCGTGGGGTACGCAGCCTGGAGGAGATCCAGTCGCTGTACGGGGAAAAGGACACCCTGTTTGATCCGTTTCTGCTCCGGGATATGGACCGGGCGGTGGAACGCATCCGCCTGGCGATGGAATCGGGCGAACTCATTGTGGTCTACGGCGACTACGATTGCGACGGCGTCACCTCCACAGCGCTGCTGTACAGCTATCTGGAGGCGGTGGGCGCCAATGTGATCTACTATATCCCCGACCGGGAACAGGAGGGCTATGGCCTCAATACCGAAGCCATCGACTTTCTGCACAATGTCCGGGGGATCGGGCTGATCATCACAGTGGACAATGGCGTTTCTGCCCATGAGGAGATTGCCCATGCCAACAGCCTGGGCATTGATGTGGTGGTGACCGACCATCACCAGCCCCGGGAGACCCTGCCCGATGCAGTGGCGGTGGTGGACCCCCATCGCCCCGATTGTCCCAGCCCGTTCAAGGGGCTGTCCGGCGTGGGTGTGGCATTCAAGCTGGTCTGCGCCCTGGAAGGGGACGACGGCTATGAGATGATCGAGCACTATGGCGACTTGGCGGCACTGGGTACCATCGCCGATGTCATGCCCCTGACCCATGATAACCGCACCCTGGTGCGCCATGGTCTGGAGCTGCTGGCGGACAGTGCCCGTCCGGGTATCCGGGCGCTGGTGGAACTGGCAGGGCTGTCGGGACGCCCGATGACTGCCGTGTCCGCCGCCTTTGGGCTGGCGCCCCGGATCAACGCTGCCGGACGGATGGGCGATGTCTATGACGCATTGGAACTGCTCCTCTGTGAGGACGAGGGCACAGCCCGGGAAAAGGCGGAGATCCTCTGCGGCTACAACGACCAGCGCAAGAAGATCGAAGCGGAGATTCTGGCGGAGGTAGCGGCGAAGATCACCGCTGATCCGTCGCTGGTGCAGGAGAGGGTCATCGTCATGGACGGCGCCGGCTGGCATCATGGCGTAGTGGGAATTCTCTGCTCCCGCCTGGTGGAAAAGTACGGGCGTCCGGCCTTCCTGATCTCCACCGATGACACCGAGGGCCGCTCCTCCGGACGGGGCATTGACGGCGTTTCGGTGATCGAGGCGGTTTCGGCCTGCGGCGATCTGCTCACCCGCTATGGCGGGCATGCCCAGGCGGCGGGCTTTACCCTGTTGAAAGAGAATCTTCCGGCATTCCGGGAGCGTTTTCTCGGCTATTTCCGGGAACACTATCCTATCATGCCCTATTATAAGCTCACGGCTGACTGTGTGGTGGAGCCCTCGGAGCTCACTGTCCCCATGGTGCAGAGCCTGTCCCGGCTGGAGCCCTTCGGTGAAGGGAATCCCTCGCCGGTGTTTGAGCTGGACGCTGTACGGCTGGAACGCATCCAGTCCCTGTCCGGCGGCAAGCATCTCAAGCTGGCCTGTTCCAAGAACGGCACAGCCTTCCAGGTGCTGCTGTTCGGCACCGGCCCGGATCAGTTCGGCTATCAGCCCGGCGACCTGCTGGATCTGCTGGTATCGGCGGAGATCTCGGTGTTCCGGGGCGAAGTGAGTGTGAGCCTCCGGGCGGCGGATCTGCGCCTGACCGGAGTGGATCAGAATGCGGTCTGCTATCAGCAGCGCATCTATGAAAACGCCCGCCGGGGTGAACACAGCCCGGCAGAGGATCAGCTCATCTGTCCCACCCGGGAAGATGCGGCGATTGTGTACCGTTTCCTGAGCAGTCAGGGCGGATTTCCCCATGGGCCGGAGCTGCTCTATCAGCGGCTGATGGCTTCGGGGATCGGATATGGCAAAATGCTGGTGGCACTGGATGCCCTGATGGAACTGGGGCTGATTGCCCGGGAAAAGAATGGGTTCCGGATGCTGCCGGTTCATGGAAAAGTAGACCTGATGAGCGCGCCGGCCATCCGGCGGCTGAGTGAATCGGAATGAGGTGACAGGAATGGAGAAAGTTTATACGATTGACGATCTGATGCAGGCGATCAAGGAGAGCGGACGCAGCTATGACACCGACCGGATCATGGCTGCCTATCAGGTGGCAAAGGAAGCCCACAAGGATCAGCGCCGCCGGTCGGGCGAGCCCTATATCAGCCATCCTGTTGCGGTGGCGATCATTCTGGTGGGGCTCGGCATGGATACCGAAACCCTGGTGGCTGCCCTTCTGCACGATGTGGTGGAGGATACTGCCACCACCGGCGAAAGCATTGAAAAGCAGTTCGGCGAAGATGTGGCCCTGATGGTAAACGGCGTCACCAAGCTGGGTCAGGTGCCGTTTTCCACCCGGGAGGAGCAGCAGGCGGAAAATGTCCGCAAAATGCTGCTTGCCATGGCACAGGATGTCCGGGTTATCATCATCAAGCTGGCGGACCGTCTGCACAATATGCGTACCCTGGAATCGATGCCGCCCCAGAAGCAGCGGGATAAATCGCTGGAGACCATGGAGGTCTATGCGCCGCTGGCACACCGTCTGGGCCTGAAGCTGGTCAAGGAGGAGCTGGAGGATACTGCCCTGCGCTTCCTGGACCCGGCTGCCTATTCGGAGATCGAATCCCAGCTGATCCTGCGCAAGGACGAGCGGGACAAGTTCCTTTCGATGATCCGGGAACGGCTCACCGAGCGGCTCAATGCCGAGGGAATGCACTTCTACCTGGAAAGCCGGGTCAAGAGCATCTACGGCATCTACCGCAAGGTGTATATCCAGGGCCGGGATTTCGATGAGATCTTCGATGTCTATGCCCTGCGGGTTATTGTGGACACCGTCAATGAGTGCTATAACGTCCTGGGCGTGGTGCATGATATGTTCCGTCCCATCCCCAACCGGTTCAAGGACTACATCTCCACCCCCAAGGCCAATATGTATCAGTCGCTGCATACCACCGTGCTGGATAAGGAGGGCATCCCCTTCGAGATCCAGATCCGCACCTGGGATATGCACTACATCGCAGAATACGGTGTCGCGGCGCACTGGAAGTACAAGGCCGGCCTCTCGGGCAAGGACAGCCTGGAAGAGAAACTGGCCTGGGTGCGTCAGCTGCTGGAAGCCCAGCAGGAGAGCGACGATGTGGAAGACATCGTGCGCACCATCAAGACCGATATTGCCCCGGAGGAAGTGTTTGTATTCACCCCCAAGGGCGATGTTATCAGCCTGCCGTCCGGCTCCACCATCATCGACTTTGCCTATGCCATTCACTCGGCGGTGGGCAACCGTATGATGGGCGCCAAGGTGGACGGGCGCATCATGCCCATCGACACAGTGGTGAAAACCGGCATGATCATCGAGATCATCACCGGCAATACCAAGGGCCCGAACCGTGACTGGCTCAAGGTGGTCAAGACCAGCGAGGCCCGCAACAAGATCCGGGCCTGGTTCAAGAAGGAGAAGCGGGAGGAGAACATCGCCGCCGGACGGGAGGAGCTGGAGAAGGAATTCCGGCGCAGCTCCATCAGCCTGACCGAGCAGCAGGAGGAAGAATTCCTCGCCTATCTGGCAGAAAAGCAGCAGATGAAGAATGTGGATGACTTCCTGGCTGCCATCGGCTATGGCGGTATTTCGCTGGCGAAGATCGCTCCCCGCATCAAGACCGACTATGTGAAGATGTTCCGCACCTCCGAGGCGGAAAAGGCCGCCCAGGCCCTGCCCAAGCTGGTGCAGAAGAAGTCCAAGGTGTCCAGCGGCGTCATTGTCGAGGGGCTGGACAGCTGTCTGGTAAAGTTCGCCCAGTGCTGCAACCCGCTGCCCGGCGATGAGATCATCGGCTTTATCACCCGGGGTTCGGGCGTGTCCATTCACAAGCTGGACTGCCCCAATGTCATCAATTCGATGAAGGACCCCGAACAGCAGAGCCGCTGGGTTGCCGCCGAGTGGGCAGATACCACCCAGCGGGAGGTATTCAAGTCCTCCATTGAGCTGCTGGCCCGGGATCGCGGTCTGCTGCTGGCGGAGGTGAGCATCACCCTCAACAATATGCATGTGCCGCTGCACGCGCTGCAGGCCCGGGAGCTCAAGGACGGCATGACGTCTGTCACCCTGACACTGGGCACTGTGAATGTGGAGCAGCTGACCAATATCATGTCCAACCTGCGCAAGATCGACGGTGTCGTCGAAGTCAAGCGCGCGAATCAGTAAGGAGGAGCCTGTTAAGATGAGAGCTGTGGTACAGCGGGTAGCCGCATCCCGTGTGGAGATCGGCGGCGAAACAGTCGGAGAGATCGGTCAGGGTCTGATGATCCTGCTGGGCGTATCCGGCGAGGATACCGAGGAGGAAATGCGCTTCCTGGCAAAGAAGATTGTGAATCTGCGCATCTTCACCGATGAAAATGACAAGATGAACCTCTCGCTGATGGACATCGGCGGCGAGGCGCTGGTGGTTTCCCAGTTCACCCTGTATGCCGATACCTCCAGCCGAAGACCTGGATTCACCGGGGCGGCCAGACCCGACCTGGCGGTCCCCCTGTACGAGCGATTCATGGAGCAGTGCCGCCGGCGGGGCTTCCAGGTGGAGCACGGGACCTTCGGCGCGGACATGCAGGTGGCGTCGGTGAACGACGGACCAGTGACCATTCTGTTCGATACGGACAAAAACGGAGCGGGAAGGGCGTAAAGCGCGGCGCGGTCCGCGCTTTGGCTGTCCCCGCCGGACTTTGACCCAAAAGAGGTGTTCTAACGATGAAAGTAAAGCTGCTGCGGGTGGGGCCCATCGGCACCAACTGCTATATTCTGGAGGACGACCAGACGAACCTGGCCGCCGTCATCGATCCCGGCGACGAGCCGGAGCTGATCCAGGAGGCGCTGGAGAAGGAGGGGGTGGAGGTCCGGTATCTCCTCCTTACCCACGGCCACTATGACCACACCACGGCGGTGCCAGCCCTCCACCGGGTGTATCCCCAGGCGGATATCTATATCCACCAGGCTGACGCCAACGGGGCGGGCAGTACCTTGTTCCCCCTGGCCGGCGAGGTGGACGATCTGAAGCTCTACGACGAGGGGGATGTGATCCGCCTGGGGGACCACGAGATCCAGGTGCTCCACACCCCCGGCCATTCCCCCGGCTCCGTCACCCTGAAGGTGGAGGACGTGCTTTTCACCGGGGACACCCTGTTCGCCGGCTCCTGCGGCCGCACCGACCTGCGGGGGGGCAGCTATGAGCAGATCATGCAGTCCCTGAAGCGGCTGGGGGAGCTGAAGGGGGACTTCCACGTCTGTCCCGGCCACGAGGCCACCTCCACCCTGGAGCGGGAGCGGAGGAGCAACCCCTTCCTGATGGAGGCCATGCGGAGCTGAGGGGGCGCCTGCCCGAAGATTTTTCTCGTGAGGAAGGTGGACTATGAAGCTGTATCTGGATCTGGACAACTATGACTACCAGCCGGAGCGCTATAAATACGCGGTGGAGCAGATGATGCTCACCCTCTTCCCGGAGGAGCGGCCGGAATATCCCCCCCGGGAGGGCCGTACACTGAAGGGGGAGACCAACGCCGCCCGCTTCACCCTGCGCCGCAGCCCCGTGTGGACCACCGTCCGCGCCCAGGTGTACCGGCCCCAGGGGATGGGGCAGGCTGCGGTCCGTGTGGGGAGCGGGCAGCTGGACCGTCCGCCGGAGCAGGTGTACCACACCCTCCAGCACGCCCTGAAGATGGCATTTTACCAGGCGGGCACCGCCCTGCTGGGGGGCGAGCCACCCTGGGGCGCCCTCACCGGCGTCAGGCCGGTGAAGCTGCCCACCCGGGCCATGCTGGCGGGGGCCACGGAGGCCCAGGCCTGCCGGGAGCTGGAGCGGGAGTACCACGTCTCCCCCCGCCGGGCCCGGCTGGCGGTGGAGTGCGCCCGGGCCAGTCTGGCGGAGGACCGGCAGCTGGAAGAGGGACAGGTGTCCCTGTATATCGGCATCCCCTTCTGTCCCACCCGGTGCGCCTACTGCTCCTTTGTCTCCGCCGACGTGGGTCGGGCCCTGAAGCTGGTGGACCCCTACGTGGAGGCGCTGCTGGAGGAGGTCCGCCGCACGGGACAGGTGCTGGAACAGGCCGGGCTGCGGGTCCGCACCCTGTATGTGGGGGGCGGGACTCCCACCACCCTCTCCGCATCCCAGCTGGACCGCCTGCTGGCGGCGGCGGAGGCCCATCTTCCCCTGGCGGGCTGCCGGGAGATGACGGTGGAGGCGGGGCGGCCGGACACCATTACCCGGGAAAAGCTGGAGGTGCTGCGGGAACACGGGATCGAGCGCATCTCCATCAATCCCCAGACCATGTCGGACCAGGTGCTCCAGGCCATCGGCCGCCGCCACACCGCCCGGGACATCCGGGAGGCGTTCTGCACCGCCCGGGAGGTGGACTTCGCCTGCATCAACATGGACTTGATCGCCGGCCTGCCCCAGGACAGCGTGGAGGGCTTCCGGGACTCTCTGGAGGAGGTGCTGGCCCTGAGGCCTGAAAACATCACCGTCCACACCCTGGCCATGAAAAAGGGGTCCAGGCTGATGGAGGAGGGGGGCGCGCTTCCTTCCGGTGAGGAGACGGGCCGAATGGTGGACCTCAGCCTGGAGGCCCTGGAGGGGGCAGGCTACCGGCCCTATTACCTCTACCGGCAGAAGTACATGTCAGGCGGGCTGGAAAATGTGAGCTGGTGTTTACCGGGAACGGAAAACCACTATAATATCATCATGATGGAGGAACTGCAGAGCGTCCTGTCCCTAGGGGCTGGCGGGGTCACCAAGCTGGTGGACCGGAGTTCGAGGCGGATCGTCCGCCTCACCAACCCCAAGTATCCCCATGACTATTTGGCGATGTCCGCCAAAGTTCTGGAGCAGAAGGACGAGATCCTGCGCTTCTACCGGGAGGTTTGAACCAATGGCCTATCAACTTCAGGAGATCAACCGAAGGATCAAGACCGATGTCACCGAGTTTCTGGAGGAGTGCGACCAGGCGTATGCCCAGCGGGTGTCCCTGGCCGCAGACCGCATCCTGAGCAATCTGGACAAGAGCCCCGTGGTGCTGCTCTCCGGGCCCTCGGGCTCGGGCAAGACCACCACCGCCATGAAGATCGCGGAGGAGCTCCAGCGCCGGGGCGTCAATACCCACGCGGTGGCTATGGACAACTACTTCAAGAGCCTGAACCGCAAGACCGCGCCCCGCACCCCCGAGGGAGACATCGACTACGAATCTCCCCAGTGCCTGGATATGGAGCTGCTGGACCAGCACTTCGCCGCCCTGAGCCGGGGGGAGGAGATCATCATCCCCAAATTTGAGTTTGCCCGCCAGATGCGCAACGACGCCCGGGGCACCCCACTGAAGCTGGGGAAGAATGAGATCGCCATCTTTGAGGGCATCCATGCCCTGAACGACGACATCGCAGGTCCTCACCCGGAGGCCGCCAAGCTGTATATCTCCGCCCGTTCCAATGTGAACGACGGGGCGGCCCTCCGATTCAAGGGGACCTGGATGCGGCTGACCCGGCGGGCGGTGCGGGATTACAGCTTCCGCGGCACAGGTGTGGCTGACACACTGGAGATGTGGGCCAACGTGCGCCGGGGGGAGAAGCTGTATATCTCCCCCTATAAAAACCGGGCGGACATCATCTTCGACTCCTCCCTGCCCTATGAGGTGTCGGTGATGAAGAATTTTGCCCTGCCTCTGCTCCAGGCGGTGCCGGAGGAGAACGCACGGCGTGGCGAGCTGCTGGAGCTGATCGAGGCGTTCCAGTGGTTCGAGC
>ERZ827104.2633-NODE-2633-length-13593-cov-6.439873_pt1 | contig 13593 bp, 10 predicted proteins | sample MGYA00519781_ERZ827104 | MGnify/ENA primary metagenome ERZ827104 (study PRJEB31778, sample SAMEA3449257) | human gut metagenome | biome: human gut; feature: human-associated habitat; material: faeces | place: United Kingdom | collected 2010/2012 ... | reverse complement strand
TTTCATCTGGTGCTTGTCAAAGTTTCGTTGTTTAATTTACAAGGTGCACGCTCCAACCGCGGAACAGGTGTTATCTTAGCACGTACCTTACCGTTTGTCAACACCTTTTTTCAGATATTTCCAAATTATTTTTTCTATGGTGCATAGAGACAAATTCCACACAGCATGCTATAATATAGGAATCGTTTCATTTTGGAGGTATTTCCCTTGGATTTCCAACATATCGAGGCCACTTTCGGGAAGTTGGAGCACTGCTCGCTCTCGTTTTCAAGCGGTCTTAATATCATAGAAGCGCCAAATGAATCCGGAAAATCGACACTGCTCGCCTTTCTCCGCGTAATGCTCTATGGTTTTCCGCCGCGCGAACGCGGTGTGCTGGCAGACAAGAACCGCTATGCCCCCTGGTCGCTCTCTCCGATGCGCGGCACGCTGTCTCTCTCCTCTCAGAAAGGCAACATCACGCTTCAGCGCGACACCGCGCGAGCAAATAGCCCCATGGGACGTTTTTCCGCCATCTACACCGGCAGCGGCGAGAGCGTTGATGGCCTGACCGCCGCTGACTGCGGTGAGACGCTGCTCGGCATCCCGTGTGAGGTTTACGAGCGCAGCGCTTTTATCCGCCAGAGCAGCCTGACGGTCGACGCCAGCGCTGAGCTTGAGCGGCGCATCGCAGCACTCATCACCACCGGCGAAGAGGGGCAGTCGTTCAGCGAAGCTTCCGCCGCGCTCAAAAAGCAGCTCAACGCGCGTAAATATAATAAGTCGGGCCGCATTCCCGCACTTGAGGCAGCGGTCGCTGCACAGGAGCGATCTCTCGCCGAGCTTTCCCAGCTCACGCGCAGCAGGCAGGAAGCCGAGGCCGCGCTTGCCGCCTTTGACGCCGAGGAAGCTTCTCTCCGCGCTCAGCTGCGCGCGCACGACATTTGTGACGCGCAGGACATTCGCTTTGCCGCCGCGCAAGCGCGACAGCGTTGGCAGACTGCCGAAAGCAGCGCTGAGCAGCTGCGCCGCACGTTGATCGAAGAAAGCATCCCTCCGCGCGACGCGCTGGAGCTGGGCCGCATGCGCCTCAGCGCCCTTTCCTCGCTCAAGGCTGACGCCGCAGATGCGCAGCAGCGATGCCGCGACGCCGAGGACGCGCTTGCCGCCTTTGACGCAAAGCCGGTCGAACGGGTACGCTCGCTATTACCTTATATAATAGTAAGTGCCGTTCTATTTGCCGCGCTTATGCTCATTCAAACGCTGCCGGCCGCTGTCGCGATGGCCGGGCGTGTTCTCTCCGCCACTGCGCTGCTCGTTCTCCTTATTATAAATGCGAATAGCCGCCGCAAAGTCTGCCACGCACACGAGGAAAAGCGCCGTGCCTTTGAGCAGGCTCTGCGAGAAGCGCAGTCCGATGCCGCAGCGCAGCAAAAACTCTGCGACAGCGCCGCGCGGGAGCTGCTTGTGCTGATCCCGGCAGGCGACATTTCCCGCGTCAGCACCTATCTCGATACCGCGCTGCACAAATATGCCGAGTTGGATACCTTGGAGCGTGAGGCGCGCGAGCTGTCGCTGCGCTGTGAGCTTCTTTCCGCGCAGCAGCCGCAAAGCGACGTTCCCACCGAGCCCGCCGTCCGTCCGACTCGTTCCCGGGCAGAACTGCAAAGCGCGCTCGACGCGCTCGCGCGGTGCCGCCGCGAGGCGCAGAGTACCTTCGACTACACCTCCGGCCGCTGCCGCGCCATCGGCGACGCCGCCGAGCTCGAAGCCGCACTCACGCAGAAGCGCGACGAGCTTGCACAAAAACAAGCGGAATACGACGCCATCGCTCTTGCGATGGAAGCGCTGCAACACGCGAACACCGCGCTGCAAAGCCGCTTTTCCCCCGCGCTCAGCCGCCGGGCAGGCGAGCTTTTCTCCCGTTTGACAGGCGGAAAATATGAAAGCGTTCTGCTCGACCGCACGTTCTCCGCGCAGGCGGGCGAAGCAGGCGAGAGCATCTCGCACGACGCGCAGCTTCTGAGCCTTGGCACGCTCGACCAGCTCTACCTTGCCGTGCGCCTCGCGATCTGCGAAAGTGTTCTGCCCGAAGGTGATCCCCCGCCTATCGTGCTGGACGATGCGCTCGTTCGTTTCGATGATGCGCGCTGCCGTGCCGCACTCGACCTTTTGCTGGAAGAGAGCAAATCGCGCCAGATCCTGCTCTTCACCTGCCAGCACCGCGAGAGCGCTTACCTCGCCGGACGCGACGGTGTCACGCTTCTTTCCCTGTAATCCATTCTGAATAGAAAAGGAGATCCTTCATGTCCACTCTGCAAGCCTTGCTCCTCCCCAGTGACTTTATCGATCTTTGCAACCTGTTCCTGCTCTACATTGCCTACAGCACCCTCGGCTGGTGCGGCGAAATGCTGTACTGCTCCATTCCCAAGGGGCACCTGTGCGAAAAGAGAGGTTTTCTCAACGGTTTTCTCTGCCCCATCTACGGCCACGGCGCACTGCTCGTGCTCTACTGTCTGCACGGCGGTTTCCGTAACCCGGTGCTGACATTCATCTTCGGTGCGATCGTCACGTCGATCCTCGAATACTTCACGAGCTGGATCATGGAAAAGCTCTTCCACATGCGCTGGTGGGACTACTCTCATTATAAATTCCAGATCAACGGCCGCGTCTGCCTGCTGAACTCCGCGTGCTTCGGCCTTGCGAGCGTTCTTCTGTGCCATGTTGTGCAGCCGTGGCTCTGGGCGCGCATCACAGGTCTCGGCGCCGCCATCACCGTCCCGCTCGCCTCGTTCATCTTCGGCATTTATCTGATGGACACCATTCTCTCCGTCCGCAGTGCCTTCCAGCTCAGCTCTCAGATGGGCAAGCTGCGCAAACTGCAAGCCGAGCTCAAGGACTACGTCGCCGAAAAGCGCGAGGAAAACCAGGAGCGCAAGGCCGAGCGCCGCGCCGAGGTTCGCGAGCGCGCCCGCGCGCTGCGCGACAGCGCCGATATTTTCGAGCGCCGCCTGCTCCATTCCCATCCTGACATTCGCAAGTCCCGTGAGGATCTGCTTGCCGCCATTCGCGCCCGCCTGAACGAAAGCGAGGCCGAGGCCAAGCGCGCCGCCGACGGACTTTTCAACGAGGACAAGAAGGATTGATCCGCCAAGCGCGCGGTTGACTTCCTCGTTTGAACGGTATAAACTAAGTTGCGCCGCCAAGCAAACGGCGGCGACCACGCAGCAAAGGAGAATTCTGATCTATGAGCGAATGCACCCATAATTGCTCTACCTGCGGTGAGAGCTGCTCTGAGCGCACAGCGCCGCAGTCCCTGCGTAAGGCTCCCCACCCCGAGAGTCACATCGGCAAGGTGTTCGGCGTTGTTTCCGGCAAGGGCGGCGTCGGCAAATCCATGGTCACGAGCCAGCTCGCCGTCACCATGCACCGCCGCGGCTTCAAAGTCGGCGTCATGGACGCCGACATCACCGGCCCCTCGATCCCGCAGGCCTTCGGCGTACACGATAAGGCCGTCGGCACGCAGACGGCGCTTTACCCCTGCGTCAGCCGCAGCGGCATCGAGATCATGTCCATCAACCTTCTGCTCGAAGACGAGACCGACCCCGTCATCTGGCGCGGCCCCGTCATCGGCGGTGTCGTCCAGCAGTTCTGGACGGATGTTGCCTGGGACGTGGACTATCTGTTCGTCGATATGCCCCCCGGCACGGGCGATGTGCCGCTGAGCGTGTTCCAGTCCATCGCGCTCGATGGTATTATCGTTGTTACCTCCCCGCAGGAGCTTGTCTCCATGGTCGTGGAGAAGGCCGTGAAGATGGCGGAGAAGATGGACGTCCCCATCGTCGGCGTCGTGGAGAACATGAGCTACGTCGCCTGCCCCGACTGCGGCAAGAAGATCTACCTCTTCGGCGAGGGCAAGAGCGAGGAAGCCGCCAAGCGTCACTCCCTCCCCCTGCTCGCCCAGATGCCCATCGACCCGAAGCTCGCCGCCCTTGTGGACGCGGGCAGGATCGAAGAGTTCGAGGGCGCATGGCTCGATCCCGCCGCCGACGCGATCGAAAAAGCCGAAAAGCGCGCCGAATAACATCGCAACGACAAAAAGCAGCGCATCTCTTGCGAGATGCGCTGCTTTTTGTCTTTCGTTCAGTCGTTGGAATAGTTGTCGAAGTAGCCCTGAATGTAAACGATGGGCGTACCCTTGTCGCCGCTGCCGCTCGTCAGGTCGCAGAGAGAACCGATGAGATCGGTCAGGCGGCGGGGCGTCGTGCCCTCGGACACCATGTTGCCAACCAGGCTCTCGTCCGTTTTCTCGCGGATGCGCTCTTCAATGGCAGCCTTGAGCGCCTCGCCCTTGAGATCACCGAAGTCGTTGTCGGCAAGGTACTTGAGCTTCAGCTCGTTCGGCGTGCCGACCAGACCCTTGGTGTAGCCCGGGGAAACAACGGGGTCAGCCAGCTCCCAGATCTTGCCGACGGGATCCTTGAACGCGCCGTCGCCGTAGACCATCGCCTCGATGTGCTTGCCGCTGGCCTTGCTCAGCAGCGCGCTCAGCTCCTCGGCCACCACCATGCAGTCGCGCGGGAAGAGCTTGACGGACTCCTCGGTCGCCTTGTTGGAGCCGAGCAGGCCATATTCTTCATTGTAGCCGCTGCCGTCCACGCTCTTCGTGAGCAGGTCGTCAAGACCCAGCACGATCTTCGCGCCGCCGGCCTTCAGCAGGCGCTTGCTGCGCGCGCGGGTGTGAATATCGCAGGTGATGACAGCGTCCGTGCAGCCGCACAGCGTCTGCACACGGTTGCCGAAGAGGACTTCGACCTCGGCGCCGGCGCCGGTGATGATGCCGGAATAGAAATCGATGTAGTCAACGCCGGTGAAGGGGTGCACCGCCGCGCCGAACTTCTCGCGGAACTGCTCAAGCGTCAGAACGTCGCTGTACGGGTCAACGCCCGCCTCGTCCAGCTTGTCCCAGTCGACAAGGCCGTTGCCCACCTCATCAGAGGGGTAAGAGAGCAGCAGCACGATCTTCTTGCAGCCCATGGCCATGCCGCGCAGCAGCAGGGAGAAGCGGTTGCGGCTCATGATGGGGAATGCAACGCCCACGGTGCCGCCGCCGGTCTTTTCGCGCACGTCCTTGGCGATCTGGTCGAGCGTTGCGTAGTTGCCCTGCGCACGCGCCACAACAGATTCCGTGATCGCAACCACGTCGCGGTCATGCGGCTCGATACCGGCCTCTTTCCATGCTTCCATCACGGAAGCGGCGGCGACCTCAGCAATGTTATCTCCTTCGCGGATGATAGGTGCGCGCACACCGCGCGCGACAGTTCCGATCGTTCTCATGGCAAACTCCTTTATTTTTAATCAGCGCAAAAGCGCACTCTTGCAAAAGCATGCAGTGTTGTATTATAATCGCCTCAGAGCGATAAGTAAAGTATCGTTTTTTGATGATAGGCATAAATTTTTCTTATGCCTTTTGTTTTCAAGGGGAGGCTTTCGAATGGTCAAGTTGGAGCTTTACCGGGTCTTCCGCGAGGTTGCCGAGGCCGGCAACATTTCCCTTGCGGCAGAGAACCTCTATCTCTCGCAGTCCGCCGTCAGCCAGAGCATCAAGCAGCTTGAGCAGCAGCTCGGCACGCGTCTTTTCCTGCGTTCGCCACGCGGTGTCGCGCTCACCGAGGACGGGCGGCTCCTATTTGAATATGTACGCAGCGCTATGGGCCTTCTGGAAACCGGCGAGGATAAACTCCAGCAGTCGCGCACGCTGCAAGCCGGCACGCTCGTCATCGGCGCAAGCGACACCGTAACGAGCCAGTTCCTGCTGCCGCACCTTGACGCGTTCCACCGCTCGTATCCGAATATCCATATCCGCATCATCAGCGGCCGCAGTTATAAGGTGCTCGGCCTTCTCCGCGCGGGGCGGGTGGACGTTGCCTTTGCCAGCGCCCCCGGCGATGCAGAGGATCTGGAGCATGTGCCCTGCTTTGAAACGCATTCCTGCTTTGTCGCCTCTCCCGACTATCCCTGCGACTTTTCCCGACCCTACACGCCCGAGGAGATCGCCGCCTTTCCGCTCATTCTGCTGGAGAAAAAAGCCTCCTCGCGCACCTACCTTGAAAAGTTCTTCCTGCAAAGCGGCATCAAGCTCACCCCCGAGATCGAGCTCGGCGCGCGCAGTCTTCTTGTCGATCTTGCCAAGATCGGCTTCGGTGTTGCGGGCGTCACGCGGGAATTCGTCTGTGACGAGTTGGCCGCAGGTGAGATCCGCGAGCTTTCCACCGCCTTTTCCGTCCCGCCGCGCACGGTCGACCTGTGTATGCTGCGCAACGTTTCGCCCAGTGCCGCAACCGAACGTTTTGCCCACGATGTGCTTGAAAAAATACAGGGCAGCGGCGCTCCCAATTAACTTTTGCGCAGGTTCCGTCATTATGCACATCTCAGTCGCCAAATCTTTATCACTTTCGCCGATTCGATTTTCTTGACAAGATTTTTGCGGCATGTTACCCTCTTTTTCGCTGCAATAAGCGAAGATACACGGTTTTCAGGATTTTTTGAAACTGAACGCTATTGGAACCTCTGGAGAACTCATTCAGTTGGGTGCCGAAGGGGCAACGCCTTGACTGAAAAATGTTAAGGCCGAATCTCTCAGGCAAAGGGACGGAGACACCCCGGCACAGCGCCGGTTCTTCCGTCTTTTGCTCATTCTCCTTTGTTTTTTTAGCTGCCGATCTTTCGTCTTGATCGGCAGCTCTTCTTTTTCTCTATTCTTTTTTAATACCGAGGAGAACATAATGGCAACAATTACGGAAGCTTCAATCCTGTCCGCCGTTCAGACCATCAATGAATACCTGAGCAACTATGTTCTGGTCTTTCTGCTGCTCGGCGTCGGCATCTGGTACACCATTAAGACAAAATTCGTGCAGATCCGCTGCTTCAAGGAGGGCTGGAACCGCGTCTTCGGCAACATCTCCCTCAACGGCAAGAAGGGCGGCGGCGGTATGAGCTCGTTCCAGGCGCTCGCCACCGCCATCGCCGCGCAGGTCGGCACGGGCATCATCGTCGGCGTTGCCGGCGCGATCCTCACCGGCGGCCCCGGCGCGGTGTTCTGGATGTGGGTCATCTCGTTCTTTGGCATGGCCACGATCTACGCCGAGGCAACGCTCGCGCAGGAAACGCGCGTTGTTGGCGAGGACGGCTCCATCAAGGGCGGCCCCGTCTACTATATCACCGCCGTCTTCAAGGGCCGCTTCGGCAAGTTCCTTGCCGGTTTCTTTGCCACCGCCATCATTCTGGCGCTCGGCTTTATGGGCTGCATGGTGCAGTCCAACTCCATCGGCGCAACAATGGAAACGGCCTTTGGGATCCAGTCCTGGGTCGTCGGCCTCGTCCTCGTTGCCATCTGCGCGTTCATCTTCCTCGGCGGCGTACAGCGCCTCGCTTCCGTTACGGAGAAGGTCGTCCCCCTGATGGCAGCTGTCTTTCTCTTTGGCGGTCTCATCGTGCTCGCCGTTCGCATCAAGTATATCCCCGAGACCTTTGCCATGATTTTCCGCTACGCCTTTGAGCCGCAGGCCATCATCGGCGGCGGCTTCGGCTACGCCATCAAGCTCGCCATCTCGCAGGGCGCCAAGCGCGGCCTGTTCTCCAATGAGGCCGGCATGGGCTCCACGCCCCATGCCCATGCGCTCGCCAACGTCAAAAACCCCCATGAGCAGGGCACCGTCGCCATCATCGGCGTGTTCATTGATATGTTCGTTATCCTCACGCTTAACGCGCTTGTCATCATCTCCACGCTCTATGCGGGCAACGGCCCGCTCTCCGGCCGCGGCGCAGCAGCGCTGAGCAGCACCTTCAACAAGACGAATCTTGCCCAGTGCGCGTTCGGCACGGTGTTTGGCTACAAGGCCGGCAGCATGTTCGTCGCGGTGTGCCTCTTCTTCTTCGCCTTTTCCACGATCCTCAGCTGGAACCTCTTCGGCAAGATCAACATGACCTACCTTTTCGGCGAACGGAGCAACGGCGCTTACACCTGTCTCGCGCTGATCTTCATCTTCCTTGGCACCACGATGTCCAACGACCTCGTCTGGGAGCTGAGCGACATGTTCAACCAGCTCATGGTCATTCCCAACGCCATCGCCCTGCTCGCCCTGACGAGCCATGTTGTCAGGCATTCCCACACCCCTGATCGCCTGTCTGACCGAAAAGGCGGCAAATAATTGCGAATTTCCTCAAAAAAGTCACGGCTGACAACTTTTTGTCAGCCGTGTTTTTTTATGTGTTCCGGCGTGATTCCTTTTCGAAAGTGCATTCCATTTCCTATTCATTAAAAATATAAAAGTTCGTCATCAATGTGCATAATAAATTGGATAAATCTTTGTCTGTTTTGAAGCAACCGCCTCTCTTGACTTCTTCTTTACGGCGTGTTAGGCTTTTACTGCTGAAACAAACGAATATCTACCAATGAAGCTTTCAGGATCACGAAGACTGAGAGCCGAGGAAACTCTGGAGAACTCATTGAATTGAGTGCCGAAGGTGCAAGACCGTTCGCGGTCGAATCTCTCAGGCAAAGGGACAGAGGAGCAAAGACGATTTTTCGTCGCGCGCCGTTTGTTCCCCGCACTTAATCAAATGTTTCTTCCGGAGTTGCTGATTTTCGTATCGGCAACTTCTTTTTTGTTTTTTTAGGAGAGAGAATTATGATCGCATCTATCGAAGCCACGCTATACCCAATTGCATGCAAGATCAACGAGTATCTGAGCAACTACATCCTTGTGTTCCTGCTGCTCGGCATTGGTTTTTGGTACTCCATCAAGACCCGCTTCGTCCAGATCCGCTGCTTCAAAGAGGGCTGGAACAGCGTGTTCGGCAACCTGTCGCTCAACGGTAAGAAGCACGAGAGCGGTATGAGCTCCTTCCAGGCGCTCGCCACCGCCATCGCCGCTCAGGTCGGTACGGGTAACATCGTCGGCGCTTCCGGCGCCATCCTCACCGGCGGCCCCGGTGCCATCTTCTGGATGTGGCTGATTGCCTTCTTCGGCATGGCCACGATTTACGCAGAAGCGACCCTCGCCCAGGAGACCCGCATCGTTGAAGAGGACGGCAACATCAAGGGCGGCCCCGTCTACTACATCACCACTGCCTTCAAGGGTGGCCTCGGCAAGTTCCTCGCCGCCTTCTTCGCCATCGCCATCACGCTGGCGCTCGGCTTCTTCGGCTGCATGGTGCAGTCCAACTCCATCGGCTCGACGATGCAGACCGCGTTCGGCATCCCGTCCTGGATCGTTGGTCTCGTGCTCGTCGCCATCTGCGGCTTCATCTTCATCGGCGGCGTGCAGCGTCTTGCCTCCGTCACCGAGAAGGTCGTCCCCATCATGGCTGCGATCTTCCTGCTCGGCGGTCTCATCGTTCTCATCGCGCGTATCAAGTATGTCCCCGCGACCTTCGGCATGATCTTCAAGTATGCCTTTGCTCCGCAGGCCATCATCGGCGGCGGCTTCGGCTATGCCATCAAGACCGCCATTTCCCAGGGTGCAAAGCGCGGCCTGTTCTCCAATGAGGCTGGTATGGGTTCTACCCCCCACGCCCACGCTCTCGCGCATGTCAAGACCCCGCACGACCAGGGCGTTGTCGCCATGATCGGCGTGTTCGTCGACACCTTCGTCGTCCTGACCCTCAACGCGCTCGTCATCATCTCCACCCTCTACACTGAGGGCGGCCCCCTCCACGAATGCGGCGCTGCCGCTGCCAGCACCACGCTCGGCAAGGCAAACCTCGCCCAGACTGCCTTCGGCGTCGTCTTCGGCGAGACCGCGGGCAACATGTTCGTCGCAGTGTGCCTGTTCTTCTTCGCCTTCTCCACCATCCTCGGCTGGAACCTCTTCGGTAAGATCAACGTTGCTTACCTCTTCGGCAAGAAGAGCGTCCTCGTCTACACCATCCTCGCGCTCATCTTCATCTTCCTCGGCACGATGATGGCCAACGACCTCGTCTGGGAGCTGAGTGATATGTTCAACAACCTCATGGTTATCCCCAACGTTATCGCCCTCTTCGCCCTGACGAACCTCGTGACCAAGCACTCCAATGACCCGGTGCACGACCTCAAGAAAAAGTAATTTTCCTAAAATCCTCTGATAAACTGGGGAAAGCGTCTCCGAGTTCTTCCTTCGGGGGCGCTTTCCCTTTGTTCTTTTTTCAAAAGCAACGCGCCGACTTTCCCGGCTTGCAGCAAGCGCCGCATCAACCGATGCGGCGCTTGCTTTTTCTCTTCTTTTATGTTTCCAGCAGTTCCAGAAACGCGAGGCTCAGTCCCTGCGTCAAAAGCTCCTGTGGGCTCGCGCAATAAGCGGTCATTTTCTGTGCCAGCAGCTCTCCTGCGCGGCCATGCAGCCATACGCCGAGCGCCGCAGCCTGCGCCGCGCCCGCCCCCTGGCAGAGGAGCGACGCGATCAGCCCCGTCAGCACGTCTCCGCTGCCGCCTTTCGAGAGCGCAGAGCAGCCGCTCGTATTGACAAGCATCTGCCCGTCCGGCAGCGCAACGAGCGTCCTGTGCCCCTTGAGCACCAAAATGCAGCCGTGTTCGCAGGCAAAGCGGCTTGCAAGCCCCAAGCGCTCGCTCGACGCGATCTCCCGAAGCGTTTTCCCCGTCAGGCGGGCAAATTCACCGTCGTGCGGCGTGAGGATCGTCACGCGGCCGCGGCGGTCGCAGAGCCGCTCCGTGCAGCCCTGCAAGGCGTTCAGTCCGTCGGCGTCCAATATGAGTGGCTGGCGCACCTGCCATAAAAGCGCGCGGACGAGCTTTTCCGTCTCCTCTCCCCGGCCAAGGCCCGGGCCGAGCGCAAGGGCATCGCAGCCGTTCAATTTCTCCTGCATGGCATCAAGCGAGGCAAGGCAGAGCTTTCCGTCCTTTTCCGGCAGTGGAAACGGCATCGCGCTCACGCACTTTTGCGCCTCGACCGCCCAGATGCTCTCCGGCACGCCGAGATACACGAGCCCGCAGCCGGAATGCACCGCCGCACCCGCCGTCAGATACGGCGCGCCCGTATAGCCCACGCTGCCGCCGAGGACTAAGAGCTTGCCAAAGTCGCCCTTGTGCCCGTCTTCCCTGCGTGCCGGCAGGAGTGTTCTTGCATACGCGCGGTCGACGATCGTTTCACGCATTGTGCCCTTCCTCCGTCAATTTAAGTTTTTTCGCGCGCGGCAGCTTTTTGATGGCGGCCTCGCGCCGCAGCGCCGCGCCCTTGTCGGAAAACTTTTCGCGGTACACTACCGCAAGGGGCGGATGCGAGCGCGTATACTTTGCCCCGCGCCCGCTTTTGTGTTCTTCAAAGCGGCGCTCCACGACCGCTGCGATTCCCGTGTAGAGCGAACCGTCCGCACAGCGCAGCATGTAAACGTACCAGCCCATCTCAATCCTCTATCACGCCCGTCGTGCGCAGCGCGCGGCAGAGCGCCGCCGCAGCCTGGCCGCGCAAGATGGGTGCCTTGGGCTCGATGTCCTCAAAAGCGGTACAATACAGGTTCACGGCGTTTCCGTCCTCACCAAAGACCGAGTTGGTCAAAAGTTCCACACTGCGGATCGCCCAGGGGGAGAAACCCTTGTATTTCGGCAGCGGCTGCAAAATCGCCAGTGGCTTCTTGTCGAGGAACGCCCGCGCGTCCAGATTCACAAACTCCACAAGATTTCCCAATACGGTGATAAATTCCTCCTGCGTCATCGTCGCATTCGGGTCGAACTTTCCGCCGCCCACACCGGAGACGAGGCCGATTGCCGCCATCGCATTCACGCTCGGCGCATACCAGCTCTCCTTGGCAACATCGGTAAAATACCCGTCTGCGCGCCAATAGAGGTCGAGCGCCTGCGCGAGCAGCGCGCAGACCTCCGCGCGCGTCATCGTGTCGTCCGGCCGGAATTTTCCCTGATTGCCGAAAACAATGCGGCTCGCCGCGAGCGCATTGATCTCCCCGGCATATTCGCTGCCCGCCACGTCGGTAAAGTCCAGTGCAGAAGCTGCGGCAAAGCCGCACTTTTCACGCGCCTGCGCAGGAGTGAGCGCCGTTTCGCCGCCGTTTTCGCCCCAGTAAAGCACCGCGGAGGGCGTCAGCGCCATTAAGATCGCCTCCAGCGCGGTGGAAGAGCTCTCCTTCGCCGCAGGAATGTCAATGTAGAAGCCGCAGCCGTTCAGCACGAGGTGGAGATACTCGCCGTCCTTCGTCTTTTCGCCGCTGAGCAGGCGCGCCGCAGCAGCAGCCTGCGCCTGCGGGAGATAGAGCGTCGGTATCACGCCGATGCGGTCGGTCGTGTTGCCGCCCGCGCAGTAGAAGCGGTATGCCGTCACCTTCACGGCATCGCCGTGCAGATACGGGCAGTTCGACTCGTCGAACAAAACCTGCGCCACGCCCTTGCCGTAGCTGCGCGTGCCGATGACGATGCCGGAGGACGTACCCAGAATGCCGCCGGCAAAGATCTCCGACGCGCTGGCGCTGCCGCTGTCCACCAGCACGATGGCAGGCTTGTCCGTCAGGTCTTTTCCGTCATAGCGCTGCGCGCTGCTCTCGCCGCTCTGATCGACAAAATAAACAAGCTCTCCCGCGCCGGAAAATGTGCCGAGCGCCGTCACCGCCGCGGAGGTAAGTCCACCGCTGTTGCCGCGCAGATCCACGATCCATGTGCGCACGGCGCTGTCATATTTGCGCACGCCGTCCTGAAAATAAGTCCCCGTCTGCGTGCCGAAGCTGTCGCAGTCGATATAGCCCACGCCGTCCGCCGCGCTGACTGTCGTATTCGCCTGCACAACGGCGGCGCGCGTAATGATATAGTCCTCCTCGCTGCCGTCCGTGTGGCGGACGGTGACGCGCACCTGCGTGCCCGCCTCGCCGACAAGCCTTGCGCGCTGCTCTTCACTGCCCGGCGCGCAGGACTCGCCCTCGATGGCGATGATCATATCGCCCGCTTTGAGCCCCGCCTTTTCCGCGCCGCCGCCTTTCAGCACGGAAACGATCGAGATTCCCTCCGGTGCATAGGTGATCTCCGCGCCGATACCGGCAAAGCTCACTTCACCCTCCACGCTTGAAAGAAACGTCTGATACTCCTCTTCCGTCATGTAGCAGGTATAGTTATCGGTGTAGGAGAAAAGCTCGTCGAGCGATTCCGCGTCCTTCGCCGCGCGCGGCAGCCGGTCAACATAGCTGCGGCGCAAAATATCGTAGGCTTCCTCCACGCTCAGTGCCTGCGCGCTTGTGGTTATTGTCATCGCCGCGGCGCAGAAAAGCGCGCCCAGACGCAATCCCTTATGTTTCATGGAAATTCTCCTTTGCTCGTTGCTGTTCCCTCATTATATCGCGGCTGGAACAAAAAGCAAATGAAATTCCCCGCGTCTGCCGCCTTGCAAGGCGGCAGAAAATAGGCTATACTGTTATTTTATAATGAGAAATAATTTGCTTTTGGAGGATCTTATGGACGAACAGAAGACCACAGGAACCCTTTATATCGTCGCAACGCCCATCGGCAACTCGCGTGACATGTCCGAGCGCGGCCGCGAAATTCTCTCCACCGCCGACATCATCGCCGCCGAGGACACCCGCCGCAGCGTAGTGCTGCTCAACAAGCTTGGCATCCGCGGC
>ERZ827104.2627-NODE-2627-length-13622-cov-3.278691_pt1 | contig 13622 bp, 19 predicted proteins | sample MGYA00519781_ERZ827104 | MGnify/ENA primary metagenome ERZ827104 (study PRJEB31778, sample SAMEA3449257) | human gut metagenome | biome: human gut; feature: human-associated habitat; material: faeces | place: United Kingdom | collected 2010/2012 ... | reverse complement strand
AGGACGAGAACATCGACATCATCGGTCAGTTCGGCGTGGGCTTCTACTCCGCCTTTATGGTGGCGGACGCGGTCACCGTCATCTCCCGGGCCTATGGCGCGGAGGAGGCGTGGATGTGGCAGTCCGCTGGCACGGATGGCTACACCGTCACCCAGTGCGAGAAGGAGACGCCGGGCACCGATATCATCATGCACATCAAGCCCAACGCCGACGAGGAGAACTACGATCAGTATCTTGAGACCTATAAATTACAAGAGCTGATCAAAAAATACTCCGACTATATCCGCTATCCCATCGTGATGGAGGTGGAGGACTACCGTCAGAAGGAGAAGCCCGCCGACGCCGGAGAGGACTACAAGCCCGAGTGGGAGACAGTGAAGGAGTGGAAGACCCTCAACTCCATGGTGCCCCTGTGGCAGCGGCAGAAGAGCAAAGTGAAGCCGGAGGAGTACAACGCCTTCTACAAGGAGAAATTTGGGGACTGGCAGGACCCCCTGACCGTGATCCACACCAGCGCCGAGGGCGCCGTCACCTACAAGGCCATGCTCTATATCCCCTCCCACACCCCCTACGACTTCTATACCCGGGAGTATGAGAAAGGGCTTCAGCTTTACAGCTCCGGCGTGCTCATCATGGACAAGTGTGCCGACCTGCTCCCTGACCACTTCCGCTTTGTCAGGGGCGTGGTGGACTCCCAGGATTTCTCCCTGAACATCAGCCGGGAGGTGCTCCAGCACACCCGCCAGCTGAAGGTCATTGCCTCTGCCCTGGAGAAGAAGATCAAGGGGGAGCTGATGAAGCTCCAGAAGGAGGACCGGGAGAAGTACGAGACATTCTGGAAGTCCTTCGGTACCCAGATCAAGTATGGCGTGGTAGCCGAGTACGGCCAGCACAAGGAGCTGCTCCAGGATCTGCTGCTGTTCTGGTCCTCTAAGGAGGGGAAGGACACCACCCTGGCGGAGTACCGGGAGCGGATGCCAGAGGATCAGCCCTATTACTACTACGCCTGCGGCGAGAGCGCTGAGAAGATCGCAAAGCTGCCCCAGGTGGAGCGCATTTTGGACAAGGGGTACGAGATCCTGTACTGCACCGAGGACGTGGATGACTTTGTCATGCGCGGCCTGGGAGAGATCGACGGGAAGGCGTTCAAGTCGGTGAATGACGAGGATGCCCTGCCCCAGAGCGATGAGGAGAAGAAGACGGCCGAGGAGAAGGCGGAGGCGGGCAAACCTGTGCTGGAGGCTGTCAAGGAGACCCTGGGCGAGGAGGTGAAGGAGGTCCGTGCCTCCTCCATCCTGAAGTCGGGGGCGGTGTGCCTGACGGCTGACGGCCCGGTCTCCCTGGAGATGGAGAAGTATATGCGGAAGGTGGATGGGGACCGCGCCGCCCGGGCCCAGCGGGTGCTGGAGCTCAACCCGGATTCCGCTCCCTTTGCCGCGCTCCAAAAGGCGGTGGAGGCAGGGGACAAGGATACGGTCTCCAAATACGCCAAGCTACTCTACGGACAGGCTCTCCTGCTGGCAGATCTGCCGCTGGAGGACCCGGCGGAGTACGCGCAGCTGGTCTGCTCCCTGATGGTGTGAGCCGGAAGGCTTTCCCCAAGTTCCAAGTCTCGATCTGTTTTTGAGTCCCCGCCACCGGGAGATGGGGACACCGGGGGAGGGCTCTGTCCCGGGAGTGCGATCGAGATCAAGAAAACTGAAAACGCACGATTTTTGTGCCGGCCGGCGCAGCCAAAGAGCTGCGCCGGCCGGTCTGTTTTCCTTCAGGGGACATCGGAGGACGGGAGACCGGCTCCCCCCAAAAAAATCAGTAAAAAAACGCTTGACTTGAAGTGGACTCCAGGGTTTATGATGGGTCCGCAGATGCAGCAGAACAGGAATAAGGAGGAATGAATATGTCAAAACGCATTTTGGTCATCAGCACCAGCCTGAGGGAGAAGAGCAACTCCCAAGCCCTGGGGGACGCCTTTGCCGCTGGCGCGCGGGAGGCGGGTCACCAGGTGGAGCAGATCTCCCTGCGGGGAAGATCCATCGCCTTCTGCACGGGCTGTCTGGCCTGTCAAAGCGCCGGCCAGTGTGTGATCCAGGACGACGCAGTGGAGATCGCGGAGAAAATGGGCCGGGCAGAGGTCATCGCCTTTGCCACCCCCATTTATTACTACGAGATGAGCGGGCAGATGAAGACCCTGCTGGACCGAGCCAATGCCCTGTTTGCGTCGGACTACGCCTTCCGGGACATCTATCTGCTCACCGCGGCGGCGGAGGAGGATGACCAGGTCCCGGCGCGGGCGGAGAGCGGCCTGACCGGGGGGATCGACTGTTTTGAAAAGGCCAGACTGGCAGGGACAGTCTTTGCCGGAGGGGTGAATGGACCGGGGGAGACTGCCGGGCATCCCGCCCTGGAGCGGGCCCGGGCCATGGGCCGTCAAGTATAAGGAGGAACTGTCATGCTGGGAAATTTTACTTACTGCAACCCCACCAAGCTGTACTTTGGAGAGCAGTCGCTGGAGGGGCTCCACAAGGAGCTGCCAAAATATGGGGACCGGGTGGTCCTCATCTACGGCGGGGGCTCCATCAAGCGCAACGGTATCTATGACGCCGTGCGGGCCATTCTGGACCAGGAGGGAAAACAGGTGGCGGAGATCGCCAGAGTCATGCCAAACCCCACCCTGGCCAAACTGTATGAGGGCATTGGGGTCGCTCGGGCGCACCGGGCTGACCTGCTGCTGGCGGTGGGCGGAGGCTCGGTGTGCGACTATGCCAAGGCGGTCGCTGTGTCGGTCCACTGTCCGGAGGACCCATGGGAGAAATACTATCTCCGCTTTGAGGAGCCAGAATGCCCCATCCTGCCGGTGGGCTGTGTGCTCACCATGGTGGGCACTGGCTCAGAGATGAACGCCGGCTCGGTGATCACCAACCAGGAGACCCGGCAGAAGATCGGCCACGTCTTTGCGGACGAGGCGGTGATGCCCCGCTTCTCCATTTTGAATCCCCGCTTCACCCTCACCCTGCCCCGGGAGCAGATGGTCGCGGGTATCTACGACATCTTCAACCACATCTGCGAGCAGTACTTCTCCGGGGAGGATGACAACACCAGCGACTATCTCAGCGAGGGGCTGATGCGCTCCCTCCTGTGCTCCAGCCGGGCTGCCAACCGGGATCCCCAGGACTACGAGGCCAGGAGCAACATCATGTGGACCGCCACCTGGGCGCTGAACACCCTGGTGTCCCGGGGCAAGTCCACCGACTGGATGGTGCACATGCTGGGCCAGGCGGTGGGGGGCTACACCAACGCCACCCACGGCATGACGCTGGCGGCGGTCTCCCTGCCCTACTACCGGCACATCCTCCCCTATGGGCTGGACAAATTCAAGCGGTTCGCCGTCCAGGTGTGGGGAGTGGACCCGGCGGACAAGACCGACCTCCAGACGGCGGAGGAGGGGCTGGCGGCCATGGAGGGCTGGATGAAGGAGCTTGGGCTGACCATGAATACCAGTGCGCTGGGCGTGACGGAGGACATGCTGGAGGGGCTGGCTGACGTAACCATCCACCTCACCGGGGGCTACAAGGATCTGGATCGGGAGGAGATCCTTCAGATCTTCCGGGAGAGCCTGGGCTGACCAGACAGAAAGCTCTGCAAATAAGGCGCAGCGCCCGGAGTATTCTCCAGGCGCTGCGCTTTTTTCACCATCCCTTCCCCCGTGGTCCAGGGGCGGGGAGTGCGCCCTCGTCGGGCTGGAATTCCGTCATAGTGCCCCAGAACCGCTTTGGCATGTTGGTCATCCGGCACCGGGGATTTTCCCGTTCCCGGATGGCGATGGTGTCATAGAACCGCCTCCACAGACGCCGGTAGGTCACCTCCTCCTGCCCCGGCGGGGCAGGGGCAAAGTCTTCCGCGGGCAGAATGGCCCACCGACTGGGCTGATGGATCAGCAACTCCCGGTGGGTGCGGTCGTAGATGAGGAAGTGCTCCCCGGAGTACCGGGTGCAGAAGTGGGGGCGGAGGAGGGGAAGCACCCGGTTTTTGGGCTCGATCTCCCCTACCAGCACCCCCTGCTGATCGGAGAAGCGGAGGAACCCCTTGAGCAGATGGGCCTCGCTCCCCAGGTGCTGCACCGCCTTCCACAGCACGTGGACCCGGTCGTCGGTGAGATCCCGGGTGATGTCCGCCCCCCGTTGGTAGCCCAGCCGCAGGAAACGGTACATGTGCAGCTCCCGCTCGGGCAGACAGGTGAGAAAAGCCTGGGTCACCAGCCGGCAGGCCTGGGGGGAGATCTTTTTGGACAGAGAGCGGTACACCCGCTCCGCCTTGGCCTGGTCGGTGTCCACATGCCGCTCCGGCCAGAGGGTGAGGCGGTCCTCTTCCGGTGAGGTGAAGCAGACGGCCTCCTCGCGGTGGGCATAGCTCTCAAACACACAGGAGAGAAAGCCGGGATAACTGCCGTCATAATCGAAGCAGACCTGCTGCCAGCTCATGAGGCCCCCTCCTCTCCAAAGAGGGAGAGCTGCTCCGGCTGGATCTGGGCCAGGGCGGGGCGCTCCAGGGCAGCCAGATGGGACAGGATGCCCTCCTCCCGCACTCGCAGACCCTCCAGCATGCGGCCGGAGCAGGTGATGAAGTACTGGGCCCGCTTGAGGACCACCCCCAGCTTTTTCAGGCCGGAGAAGGACAGGGGGCCGGCCCGCCGGGCTGTGAGGATGCGCTTGGCGCTGGTGACCCCGATGCCGGGCACCCGGAGCAGGGCCTCATAGTCGGCCCGCTGGACCTCCACAGGAAACTGGTCCAGGTGGCGCAGGGCCCAGCCGCACTTGGGGTCCAGACGGAGGTCGAAGTCGGGCCGCCCCTCGTCCAGCAGCTCCTCGGCCCGAAAGTGGTAGAAGCGCAGCAGCCAGTCCGCCTGATACAGCCGGTGCTCACGCAGCAGGGGCGGCTGAAAGCCCTGGGGAGCGGGGAGCAGGGAGCTGGAGGAGACGGGGATATAGGCGGAGTAGAAGACCCGCTTCAGATGGTACTTGTCGTAGAGCCCCTGGGTGAGCATCAGGATGTGGCGGTCACTCTCCGGCGTGGCACCTACGATCATCTGAGTGGACTGGCCCGCCGGGGCGAAGCGGGGGGCATGGTGGTATTTGGCCAGCTCCTGCCGGGACTGGGTGATCCCATCCCGGATCTGGGCCATGGGGGCCAGGATACCGGCCCGGCCCTTGTCCGGGGCCAGCAGGGCCAGGCTTTTGGCGCTGGGCAGCTCGATGTTGACGCTGAGCCGGTCGGCCAGCAGGCCCAGCTGCTGGGTGAGGAGGGGATCTGCACCTGGGATGGCCTTGGCGTGGATATAGCCGCCGAAGCCATAATCCTGGCGGAGCAGGCGCAGTGCCTCGATCATCCGCTCGGTGGTATAATCCGGGTCCCGCAGCACGGCGGAGGAGAGAAAGAGCCCCTCAATATAGTTGCGGCGGTAGAACTGGATGGTGAGTTCGGCCAGCTCCCGGGGAGTAAAAGCAGCCCGGGGCGGATCGTTGGACCGGCGGTTGACACAGTACTGGCAGTCGTAGGCGCAGATGTTCGTATAGAGGATCTTCAGGAGGGAGATGCACCGCCCGTCAGCGGAGAAGGAGTGGCAGCAGCCCGCCGCCATGGGGGGGCCCAGCCGGCCCGCCCGTCCGGCCCGGTCCAGTCCGCTGGAGGTGCAGGCGGCGTCATACTTGGCGGCGTCCGCCAGGATGGTCAGCTTGTCCATCAGGTCCATGGGGTCTCCCTCCCTTGAAATCGAACATATGTATTATAATAAACCAAACATATGTTTCTGTCAAGGGGAGAGAACATGCCAAAACCTTTCCAATGGGGGAAGGTGATACGGTGCCCATATTGGAGGAGCGCGGGGCCCGATCTGCGGATCGGGCCCCGCGCCCTTTTAGTGCTCTGGAGTGCCATGGAGAGGGGAGAAGTCCGCACGGAGACACCGGGGGCCGGCGGAAGTGACCTCCGGTGCGCCCCGGTAATACACCTGAAGAGCGGCGAGGAGAAAATGAGTCAGTTGGGCCGCCTCCGATCCGCTGAGGGGCAGCGCACCCGAGGGCAGGAGGGGCAGACGCCTGCGGATCTGGAGGCGGCCCAAGTTTCCAGGAGAAAAGAGACCAGCCCGGAGCAAGAGGTCACGGTCCTTGATCTCAATCCAGCACAGGTCCGTCGTGCCGGCGTCCAGCGCACTCCCGGCGGCCCAGTCCCGCCGGTTATCCAGGAAGACGATGGTCTCCTCCAGGGCCTGGCGGAATGCCGGGGGTATCTCTGAGTTTCCATGAAAAAAGTCTCGGGTCAGCGGCCCATGAGCCGCCCTCCTGTGGGCGATATAAGAGGCACTGTGAGAAAGGACCCATCCTCCCACCCCTAATATCATCAAAAGCAGAATGACGGACTTCATCATAGACGGCGGCCTCTTCGTCTCAGGTATCTTTTTTAGTTATCTTATAGATACTATGCTAGCACTCTTTCAGATAATTCGCAAGGGAAAAGATTATCTGTAAGATAACGGAGAGGGAGTTGTCAGAAATGAGCATGGAAACAAGGGCCCTGGGGGATGCAATCCGCGCGGCCCGCATGAAGAAGGGGCTGACTCAGGATGCGCTTTCGGAGCTTCTGGATATCACGCCCACTCATTTGAAGAATATCGAGGGCTCCCGTCGGAAGCCCTCGGTGCCTCTTCTGTTCCAGATGATGGAGCTTCTGGATCTCTCCGTGGATGCTCTGGTGTTCCAGAGCAGGGAGGAGAGCAGGTGCCTGCGGATGGACGGCCTTTCGGAGCGGGAGGCGGAGGCGCTGGAGCGTCTGGTGGACGCCATGCGGGAAAAATAGAGCACCGGCTTGGGCGTGGGCCTGAGCCGGTGCTCTTGTTCTGGAAAGTGTTCAGAGGGGGAGCGCGATGATGGCGGGGACCAGCACTGGGACGGCTAGGGAGAGAATCAGTCCCGAGGCAAAGGAGTAGATGGCCATGCGGTCGGCAGTGGCGCTGACTACCACCGGTAGCAGGGTATCCATAGCTGTGGCACCGGGGAGGGCCACCGCCTCGATATAGCCCAGCTTCTGGGCCACGATGGGGACGGCCACAATGGAAAACAGCTCGTGCATGATGTTGGACAGGAAAGCGGTGGCAGATACGGTGAGGGAGTACGGAGCCAGCAGGGTGGGGGCCAGGGAATACCAGCCGAATCCGGCCGCTGCCGCTACGCAGTCCTTGGGGCCCAGGGGCAGGAACAGCCCTACCAGGGCCGTCACCGCAAAGGTGCCCGCCATAACCGCCAGCGGGACCAGAAGGACCCGGAGCCCGGCGGCCCGAATATCCCGGATCAGGCTACCCTGCCGGCCCATATCCAGGCCCACCAGAAAGAGGAGCAGGTACAGCCCCCAGCGGATGACCGTGCCACAGTGGGCTACGGCGGCGTCGGGGAGCAGGAAGCGGCCCGCCAGAATGCCCGCCGCTACGGTGAAGACGATGGCGAAGGTCAGGCTGTGGTCCACGTGGACCGCCTCCCCGGAACCCGGGTCGCTGTCCTCCGGTGCCTCCTGGCAGGAACGGCCCTGAGCGTTCAGCTTCAGCAGATATTTTCTCAGGGCGTGGACAGACAGCATGCTGCCCACCATGGAGGTGAGGGTGACCGCCAGGGCGTTGAGCCCAATGGTGCCCAGGGAAGAGATGATCTCCTCGTTGGCCCCCAGCTCGGCCCCCAGGGTCACGATCAGCAGCAGCAGAGCCGCCGTCTGAAACCGGCCCAGCCAGGGCATGGGAAGGGACTGGATCTGGGGGCGGGAGCCCAGAAAGGCCCCAAGAGCCACCAGAGCCAGATAGAGGATCAGATCAAGAAGGGTGCCGGACATCTGCTGCAACGGGATCACTCCTGACATGAATAGACGAAAAGAAACGGAGGGCGGGTCTCCTGCCCTCCGGACGCGGACAAAAAATTATTATAGCATGGGTGAAGAAAAAAGTCCAGAAAAATGGGGAAAGTCCCCGCGGCCTGTTGATTGTATAGTGAAGTGCGAAAGAGGTCGCAAGGCCTCGGACGCACTTCACTTTTTTATTTTACACGAAAGGAGGCCGGAGAAATGGGTCAAAAACTCCGATACCTCGGGCCGGAAGATCGGGCGACTATTGAGCGGCTCCACAATGACCGGGCCCCGGTGGCCCTCATAGCCGAGAAAATCGGCGTCCACCCCGCGACGATCTACCGCGAATTGAGGAACGGTTACACCGGGGCCGTAGACAAGTACGGTTTCCGCGTGTATAGCGCAAAGGTCGCGCAGATCACCGCCGAGCGGAATTTCCAGAAGTCCCGCGGCAAACGACAGGCGGCCCTATAAGGCCGACCACCCGAAAGGAGATTACCATACCATGACGAACAAAGAATTGCAGGACGCATTAAACGGACGCCTCGAAAAGTTTGACGGAGAGAAATATACCGGGAAAGAGGCGTGTACCCCAGTTTATCACCGCTGGTATATGCACGAAATCGAGTCGGAACTCGAGTCCCGCGGCATTGAAATTTTCCGGGCCGCTACCTGGAAAATCGTCGCCGAGATCGACGGCCCCGGCGATTTGCGAGTAGGTTATGAGCCCGTCGCCTCGGTGAATGTGGAGATCAAAAGAGATAAGCGGTATAAATTCGGCGGCCCCGGCGTGGTTAAGTCGATCCGAGTACAGTTCCGCGAGGATTTGCAGGGCTTGACGATTGAGGAAACCAGGGCCTATCTCCTCAAGGCCGACCTCAAAAACCGTCTCGAATATTGGCGCAAGGAGCGGGAACGTCTCTCGGCGGAGCTCGACAAGGCGGCGGAAAAGATCGCCGATCTCACGAGTATTTCTATCGAGGAGGCGGACGTATGAAAACGGCGGCGGAACTATGGGCCGATACGATCAAGAAACAGCCTATCGACGATCTCACCATAAAGCGTACTTGCGAGTCGATAGAAGAACTCATAAATAAGAAAACGACGGGCGTCCGCCTCGCTGGCCTCCTCTCGCGGGCTGAGGCTATTATTCTCCGTCAGCGCAAGGAAATAGCCGCCATCCACAAGGCGGCGGAGGTAGAGCATGAGTAAGGCCCTCACTCTATCCGGCCTCATGGCCCTACTCCTCCCGAAAGAACGCCTCTTTGTGATCCACCACCTCGGAGCCGATATTTCCGAGGCGGTGGCCGGAGGCACGGTCGAGGAGCTCAAAAGAACGCGGTGTGTCGAGGTGTGCGGAAATAATATCGTCGAACGGATCGCCGTTGACGTGGACGACTGGCCGGACACTCCGGCCCCGATCCTCCTCGTCACCATCGGCGGAAAGGTAAAAACGCATGAATAACGAGGTTATAAAGTGGCTTGTAGGGACTCCGGCAAGCGACATGAATTTCAAGACGAACCTAAAAAGAGCCACGGCGGCGGAAATCCGGGAAACTCTGAAAATCATTGAGGGCCGCCGCGAGGTCAAAACGAAAGAAAAAGCTCTCCGGGCCGAGCTACGGAGAAAGGAAAAATGAAAGGAGATCGCCATACCATGAAAAGCCTGATTTTAACTACCCAGGACGCCCGGGAGCTGGACAAGCTCGGCGGGCTCACCATTACGAAGCCCATTAAACCCGCGCCGCGCTATATCGAGGGCGCCTCGTTTTCCCGTGAGGCCGATTGCGCCGACATTTGGCACCTCGTAGGCCAGGACGGAAACCGTCTCGGAGCGGGAGACGGCGTCGCGGACGTGTTCGCCTCTCCCGTCGAGGTCTCGGACGTCGTATTTATCCGCGAGCCCTGGTATCGCCTCAAGAACCCGCAGGGCGGAGAGTCCGAGCGCGTGATCCTGGCCGCCGACTCCGTCGTTCAGCCGGAACAGGCCGCCTATAAGTGGGCCTCCCCGGTTTCTATGCCGCAGGACGCCGCCCGCCGCTTTGCGCGGGTAAAATCTATCGAGCCCGCCTACGGTGAAAATGTAACGCCCGCCTGGTTGATTGAGCTCGTGGCGATCACGAAAGAGGAGGCCACGGCGGAGGACGGGGCGCCTCTCTCCACCTCGGACGTCCCGGAGGAGGCCTCGAGCTATTACGCCTACGCCGGAGACATGAACGCAGAGGATCGCGACCGCATGATCGCCAAGATCGACGCCGACCGCGCCCGTTTGGCCGAGGTGCAAGATCGCCTCATTCGGATTGATCTCCGCCGCCGCGATCTCTCCGCCCTCATGTTTGAGGAGCGGGACAAGGTCGATCCCAACGACCGAGACGCCATCGACGCAGAAAATACAGCTCTCGACGAGGAGCAAGGAGACCTCGCCCGCGAGGAGGCCGATCTCCGCGCCGCCCTCGAGGACGCAAAGGCCCCGGCCCCGACCGTCGAGGAACACGCCAGGGAGAAATACACCAACATTTCCGCGATCCTCTCCGGTCCGTCCGACGCGATCCCGACCCTCGGCGACTATGACGCCCTCAAGGCGGAGGAGCAAGTGCTCGCCCGATACATTGAGCAATACGACAAAGCCGCCGCCGAACCCGATCCCGCTCCTACGGAGGAGGACGAGGAGATCGGATCGTTTAGGCTCGGAAAGTGCAAGTATTGCGGGCGTGAGTGGGGCGTAACCCTCGAGGGCGCCCGTGAGGGCGGTTTTCCGACCCAGCGAACCGCGGACGCCGCCGCTACTCGCCTTTGCGATTGTGAGGAGGCCGTCGCCAACCGGGCCCCGGTTATCGGCGTCGCTATGGCCGTCACAACGGGCGCTTGTCGATATTGCGGCCAAATCCAGGAAGTCGGGCCCCACCCGTCCCAGGCCGCCGCGGACGACACGGCGACGGAGGTTTGCAACTGCCCGACCGCACGGCAAGAACGCCGCGTACATGAACAGGTGGCGGACGCTTGCGAGCGTGTGCAACGTCTTTTCGGCGACGATGCCGAGAGTCTCGGTTTTAAGCCGATCCCCGACGAGGCGGTCGGCCTCCTCGAGAATGTGGTCGAAATGATCGCCCGCGGCCCGATCTCCTCCGCGAGCCTGAACGTCCGCGGGCGGTGCAAGGCGAAATTCTCCGTCACGAGCAAGGGAAAAATCAAGGTCTCCCGGAGCGAAACCCGCTCTTGCGACCTTGAGGACGGAGAGTGAGGCGGGGTATGGAAGTTACCGTAAAAATGTACCCGGAGGAATACGACCTTTTCCGCGAGTATCAGAGAGAAAAAGCCTCTCTCGAACGAGAAATGAGCGCAGATTACGACCGCTTATGCGAAAAACATGGGAATTTGTGCAAAAAAATCCTCGACGCGACCACCGTTTCGGAGGCAACGATTTACGCCGAAGATAAGCCCGTAGAGGTAGAAAAGGTGATTTCAATAGCAGACCACGCGGCCATGATGGACGCCCGAAATCTCGCCGAAGAATGGTTTTCTTGAGCTTGAGGAGGAGATAAAAGGATGAAAAGCCCTGTTTATCGTTGGAAAATATCTCACCCGGCCTATGGCTCCGTCGAGGTCACGGGCCCGCGGAAATACGAGGCCGTGATCTCTGCCGCGAGAAAGTGGGCCGCCCGCTGGACGCAGATCGCCCGCGAGTGTACCTTTGAGCGCCTCGAGGAGGTGGCGGCGGAATGATGGACAAGCCAGAGGCGGCGGAGGTCGAACTCCCGCCACCGTGCCACGATTGCCGGAGCCTACATAAAAAATACGGCTCTTGCCTATGCGCTCGCCGACAGGCCCGTTATTGGTGGCTCTCGGCGTGGAACCTGATCCCGGGCTTGAACCGCCTCCTCCCGGCGTGGGAGTGCGATCTCCGCAAATACGAAACGGTCGAGGACATAGAAAAGGAGGAAAAGTCTTGAGACTCTACACGACGAAGCACCCGCGGGAGCGTTTCAATATCAGGTGGAACCGCCGCAAGAGTGCGTTTCGGCTGGCCGCCCGCGGCCTCGCCCTTTATATCTATCCGGGCCCGCTGATCGAGTGGTCGCTCGTGATCCTGGTAACTCTGACGGCGTTTCGCCTGGGCGTGATTTACGCCTATCTCGAGCGGGGCTATCAGGCCCGCGGCGGAGAGTATCTCCTCCTCCTGATCCCGCCTATCTACTACGCCGCGAAAAGAACGCTCCTCGACTGGATCGCAGACCTCCGGCGAGCCAAGGGCCGCCGAGAAAGGAGCGCAGAAAGTGAGTACACCCTTTAAGGAGTGCCCGTCTTGCGGGGCTCACCTGGACGCGGGCGAGCGGTGCGACTGCAAAGAGACCGCCGCGGCGGATCGGGCCCAGGCCAACACCGCAAGGATCACGCCTCCCGCCCGTGCCTATTATGTCGGCGTAGACCTTGCGGACGGAAAAGACTATACCGCGACGACCCGCGGCCTCGTGGAAAACGGGTAAAAGAAAAAGCCCCCGACGCTTGACGAGAGCGTCGGGGGCGCAACCACCCGGAGGGAGATTGCCATACCTTTATTATATTATCACCTCCGGGAAGAAAATGCAAGGGGCCTCGGCCCTACGCCCGAAAGGCGGTTTTTGATATGCAACGAGTGAAACGACGCACATTCTCGGGGGTCGTTTGCGAACAGGAAGTTTATAACGTCCCGGATCGGATCAAGAGCCTTGAAAAGGCAGAGCCCCGCCCGCGCTTCAAAAATGAGGAGGAGCGGGAGCTCCACAGGATCGGCATTTCGCGGCGGAAACACGCTCGCCTCATAAATGAGAATTACGGTCCTACCTCATTATATAGCACCCTCACGCTCGACAATGAGAGCGAAGTACATACATTTGACGAGGCCCGTCGTATTCGTGACCTCTACGTCCGGCGCCTGAAATACCACGCGCCCGACGCGAAGATCAATATTTACATGGGCCGCGGCAAGACGACTTTCCGCATACATTTTCACATGATTTCCGAGGGTGTCTCGGAAAAGCTGATCCGCGATCTTTGGGGCCTCGGCGACGTGTTGAGGATCGAGCACCTCAGAGAGCACAATTATTATAATGGTGTAGACTATGGCCGCGATTATACGGGCCTCGCAAATTACCTTTTCGACCATTGGACGCCGGAGCAGGGCGGCCACCGCTGGAAACAGACGAAGAACCTCAAGCGCCCGGAGCGCGAGGAGCCGACCGTCGTAAAACGGAACTACTCAGCGACGCGCCCTCCTCGCCCGCCGAAAGGCTATGTTTTAGTCGAGAGCAAAGAAACTCAATGGGGCTACCTCTATTTTAAGTATGTGTTGACGCCGCCGAAGCATGAGCGGCGCCGAAAACGACCGATTGAGTGATCGGCCTTTTATGGCCTTGTAAATGCGTAAAGTTTGGGAACGAAGCCCAGGGAAAGGAGCGCAAGCTATGAATATTAACGAGCTCGCAAAGGAAGTCCACGAGAACGCGGTCAATCATGGGTGGTGGGAAAAGCCGCCCTCTCTCCCGGAGGCCCTTTGTCTGATCCATGCCGAGCTGTCCGAGGCTCTCGAGGAATACAGAAACGGGAGCCCTCTCGTCTACGGGACGTGTGCGCTCTCGCCGGACGATTGCGATTTTGCCCTCACTTGTGAGAACGTGGGCCACCCTGACGCCGGAGGGGAAAAGGCCGGAGCCTGCAAGCCGGAGGGGATCGCGGTCGAGCTGGCCGACGTGATCCTCCGAACCCTT
>ERZ827104.2622-NODE-2622-length-13641-cov-5.252760_pt1 | contig 13641 bp, 13 predicted proteins | sample MGYA00519781_ERZ827104 | MGnify/ENA primary metagenome ERZ827104 (study PRJEB31778, sample SAMEA3449257) | human gut metagenome | biome: human gut; feature: human-associated habitat; material: faeces | place: United Kingdom | collected 2010/2012 ... | reverse complement strand
TATATCATTACTAGTTACAGGTGGAGTTATAACCATGTTATTATTCTCTATATTACCGTTAAAACACTGCAATTACTGTGGTGAGATGTATAACTCATTAAGTTACAAAGGTACTACTAGGGGTGAATGTGCTGTGTGCTATGGATGGCAAGAACACGAGTCAAGAAAAAAATAATTAGTAATAAATATATTAAATAACTTGACGCAGTTAGAAAGATATGTTAATATTAATATAAGGTTAGATAAGAAAAAATTTGAAGGGGTTGAGGTCATGGAGAAAAATTGTTTGAACTGCAAATACTACTATAGCAAGACTTGTAATAATTGCAACTTAAATATTCAAACTGAACTTAATACAACGGATGCAGTACATGTATACACAGAGGAGGGCTGTCTACATGAGGATGTTATAGAAAAAATTGAAATGGATGATATAACAAAAATATTATATGAGAAAATGATTGAAGAAAATTATATTAAAAAGAACATGATTGACAAGCTAAATAAAATTGATACATATGATATAGAGTGTGAACTACATGAGATGATAGAAGATATAATATTTAAAACTGTATTACCAATGACAAGAAAAGAAGTTATGAGAAGTAGAATGACTATTAATGAGCCAGAGAATTTTTATTGTAGTAATTGGGAATAAAGGTTCAATAAAAATATTAAATAAATAGGAGGAGTTATTGTGGTTAGATTCATATGGCAGTTACCAGAGGATACCCAAGAAAAAATTAGGATAAAAGTTATTGATTATTTAGAAAAAATTGAAATTGGATTAGCTTGTAAATTAGATGATCTAGGATATAAAAATATTGATAATATAATGAATGATACAATATGTAACTTAGAAGGTACTGGAATATTAGAAGGTACAATATATTAAATAAAAGACATATTTTATAAGCCCTTAAATGGGCTGTACATATCCAATATTAAGAAAATTTAAGGAGTGAATAGATATGAAAATAACAATTTATAACAGTTTAAACAATTGTAATGTTGATAATAAATACACAATTCAGTATGAAGAAAATTCAATTGTATCAGGTGAAAAGGAATATTATAACGAGCAATGTGAAATTATTAAAGAGCCTATAAGCGAATATGACATAATGTTAATAGGACGCATTTTTAATCTATATACATTTAAAGAGAAATTATGGTCTGCTGAAGAAAATAATAAAAAATCATTTACATTCAGTCAAATTCCTTCAGCTAGTAAAAAATATAAAGAATATAAAAATATTAAGTTAGAAAAAATAAAAAATATAAAGAAAAGATTTATATTTTTTTATAACAGGGAGTGTAAGGATGAATTATACAAATTTAATAGAAAAAGATAACACAATAATATTAGAAAATGTAAAAGACTTTAATATAAAGCAAATACTTGAGTGTGGACAATGCTTTAGATGGGAAAGAATTAGTGATACAAATTATGTAATAATTGCATATAGAAGAGTAATTGAAGTAATTCAAAATGGAAGTACAGTAACAATTATTAATACTAATATGAAGGATTTTAATGAAATTTGGAAAAATTATTTCGATTTAAATGTTGATTATGAAAAAATAAAGGAAGAATTATCGAAAGATGAGCTTTTAAGAAAAAGTGTTGAATTTGGATATGGTATAAGAATATTAAATCAAGATCCATTTGAAATGTTAATAAGTTTTATAATTTCAGCAAGAAATAGTATTCCTTCAATAATGAAGACAATTAAAAAAATATCTGAAAAATGGGGAGATAAAATTGAGTATAATGGGAATGTATATTATGCTTTTCCAACCCCTGAACAATTAAAAGAAGCAACTTTAGATGAAATAAAAGAAACAGGTGCATCTTTTAGAAGTAAATACATAGTAGATACTATTGCAAAAGTAAATGCTGCAAATGAAGCTAAAAGGAATGGAACATTAAATGATGAATTACAACAATTTGATTTAGAATATATAAAATCATTACCTGTTGATGAATGCCATAAGGCACTTCAAAACTTTATGGGAGTTGGAGCAAAAGTGGCTGATTGTATAATGTTATTTTCAATGAGTAAGCATTCAGCATTTCCAGTAGATGTTTGGATAAAGAGGGCAATGATACATTTTTATTTAGCACCAGATGTGTCATTAAATAAAATAAGAGTCTTTGGTAGAGAAAAGTTTGGAGAGTTAGCAGGACTTGCTCAACAATACTTATTTTATTATGCAAGAGAAAATAATATAAAAGTAGAATAGTGTTGAATTAAGCGTATATTATTGGAATAATAGGGTAAATATAAAGTGAAGTAACATATTTATGGGAGGTCACTATGTATTTAGGAAAAAGGTTAATATCATTAATTTCTAGTGTATTAATAGCAAGTTTAATTTTTACTGGATGTGGAAGTAATTTAAGTCAAAGTGTACTTAGTAAAGGTATATTAACAAAAGAACAAAAGATTTATGAAGAGCCTGGTAGCAATGCAGAAGAGTTAAATATTGAAGCAATAATGAATGAGCTTACTAGTGAAGAATATTTATCAAGACTAGTAGGAACTGATGCAAATACTAAATCAGCTCAATTTATACAAAATTATTATGAAGCAATTGGATTGGAGCCATTTAATGATGAAAGTTATCTTGAAGTTGTTGATTTAAATAATGAAATGAGGTCTTTTTTTAATCCTGCTGGGGATAATAAAAATGAGGTTGATAATATAATTGGAGTGATTAAAGGTGAAGATAGTTCTAAGGCAATTGTAATTTCGGCTCATTTTGATCATGTAACAATAAGAAGTAAATTAGAAGAAGCTGCTACTAATACTGAGTCACAACAAATTTCAGTTAATAAAATACAAGGAGCAATAGATAATGCATCTGGTGTGGCTACTTTACTTGAAACAGCCAAGGAATTATCAGCTTATTATAATGATAATAAGCCGCCTTATGATATAATTTTTGCTGCATTTAATGCTGAAGAGCTTGGATTAATAGGAAGCAGAAAATTTGTAAGTGAATTTAGAGATAAATATGATAAATGGTATGATATAAATATTGATTGCATTGGGGTTAGGGGAAATAATGGATTAGCAGTAAAAAATAATGATCCATTATCTCAAGAGTTATATGATGATTTTATTGAAGTTTTAGATGAAAATGAAGTTTATTATGAAATTGTTCCTTATGCAATGAATGAAGAGGGTGTAATTGTTGGAAGTAGCGATCACATGTCATTTAGAAGGGCAAATGATGCTTCATTAATAATAGGGCAGGATGGAATTACAGAAATTGTACATACTGAAGATGATAATATGTCTATAGTTGATTGTAAATTAATTGAGAATATAAAAGATGCATTAGTTGATTTTATAATAAAAAATGATAATAAAATTTATTAAAGTTTTAAAACTAGATAAATTAAAGTTATTTTAAATAATTAGGAAAAAGTAGTAATGAAAAATTTGAAATACTCCTTGTTAAGTAGATAGGGGGCAGTTGAATTCAAAAAATCATTGCTACTTTTTTTATTAATTAATTAGTAAAAAAATAAATATTTGATGATTAGTGTTGAAGTTTATATGTAAAAATATTTATTAAGACATCATTAAATAGATGGAATAAATGGTAAAATATTGTATAATTAAAAGTGGTATACAATACAGGGGGAGTGGTGAGATGTTTAAGTTTGAAACTCAGCTTAAAAAATTAAAACATGAAGTGTTAACAGAAGTTGCAAGACTTGCAAAAAATGATGAAATTAGTTTAGAAAGTATTGAAAAGGTCCCTTATGAAGTTATTAAGGGGGATGTTGCACAATATAGATGTTGTGTTTATAAGGAAAGAGCTATTGTTTTAGAAAGGGCAAAGCTTGCTGCAGGATATTTAGCAAATGGTGATAATCCAGAACCGGATTTAATTGATATTAGACCAGATGAACAAATTATATATGTTATTGAGGCAGCATGTGATAGATGTCCTATAAATAAATTTAATGTAACAGATTCTTGTAGAAATTGTCTTGCTCATAGATGTCAAGAAGCATGTAATTTTGGGGCAATTACAATTGTTAATGGAAGAGCATATATAAATCAAGAGTTATGCAAGGAATGTGGTTCATGTAAAAAAGCATGTCCATATGATGCAATATCAGAAGTTATGAGACCCTGTAAGAGATCATGTCCAACAGGAGCATTAGATATTAATCCTAATGATAGACGAGCTATGATTAAGGAAGAATTATGTGTTAATTGTGGTTCTTGTATGAGAGCATGTCCTTTTGGAGCAATTTCAGATAAGAGCTTAATTGTTCCAGTTGCAAAGAGACTTGCAAGAAAGAGAAAAATGTATGCTGTAGTAGCGCCTGCAATAACAGGACAATTTGGTCCAACTATGAATTATGGTAAGATTAGAAATGCTATTAGAACATTAGGATTTGAAGAAATGATAGAAGCTGCATTAGGTGCAGATGCAGTAACTGTTCATGAAGCAAATGAATTTGTTGAAAGAATGAAAAGAGGAGATAAGTACATGACTAATTCTTGTTGTCCTGGATTCTTAAATTTTATTGAAAAGATTAATCCAACTGAAAAAGATAAAATTTCAGGAACTGTATCACCAATGGTTGCAGCTGCAAGATATATAAAGAAAAATGAACCAGATGCTAAAGTTGTATTTATAGGTCCTTGTACTGCTAAAAAAAGTGAAGCTGTTAGATTAGGAGTAAGTGATGCTGTTGATTATGTTTTAACATTTGAAGAATTACTTGCTTTGTTTGAAGCTTTTAATGTTAATCCATTTGAATGTGAAGAGGAAAATGTTAATGATGCATCTGTATTTGGAAGAAATTTTGGTGCTTCTGGAGGGTTAACTGCTGCTATTAAAAATTATATTGCTGATAGTGGTGTTGATGAAGTTGAATTTAAACCAATACCAACATCAGGACTTGACTGTAAGAAAACTATGATGCTTGCTAAGGTAGGAAGACTTCCAGGAAACTTTATTGAAGGAATGATGTGTGAAGGTGGATGTATAAATGGTGCGGGTGTAATTGCACCACCAATGAGAGCTAAAGTTGCATTTACTAAAATAAATAATGGAACTACTATAAAGTCTGTACTTAAAAATAAAACTCTTGAGGAGTTTGAAGGAGTAAATTTAGAAAGAGAATCTGATTTAGAAAAATAATTTTAAGATATTAAATTTTTATAAATTTAAACTAAATACTGTATTTTACAACTAAATAAAATATTAATATATTAGTAGTAAAAGTAATAGTAAGAAAAATAATGGAAAACAAAGTAAATTAAAAATAAATTAGTCTAATTAGTAATATTTGGCCTTAGTAAGGTAATAATATAGAAAGTAATTGTTGAAAGATTACTTTATAAATTATATTATAAATATAAAGGTATTAGCACTCTATATTAGTGAGTGCTAAAAAATAATATAGGAGGGTTTATTTATGAATATAAGACCATTAGGTGATAGAGTAGTAATAAAAAAATTAGAAGCGGAAACAACAACAAAAAGTGGGATAGTTTTAACTGGAAGTGCTAAGGAACAACCACAAGAAGCTACAGTTGTTGCAATAGGACCAGGGGCATTAGTTGAAGGAAAGAGAGTGCCTATGGATGTTGAAGTTGGAAATAAAGTATTATATTCAAAGTATGCTGGAACAGATGTAAAGGTTGAAGGCGAAGAATATATTATATTAAAACAAGACGATATACTAGCAATAGTAGAGTAATTTATTAGGAGGTAATTTTTTATGGCAAAGATGATACAATTTGGTGAAGAAGCTAGAAGAGCAATGCAAGTTGGTGTTGATAAACTTGCTGATACAGTAAAGGTAACTTTAGGACCTAAAGGAAGAAATGTAGTTTTAGATAAGAAATTTGGTTCACCACTTATTACTAATGATGGTGTTTCAATAGCAAGAGAAATAGAATTAGAAGATCCATATGAAAATATGGGAGCTCAGCTAGTAAAAGAAGTTGCAACAAAAACTAATGATGTTGCAGGTGATGGTACTACAACAGCTACTCTTTTAGCTCAAGCTATTATAAGAGAAGGGTTAAAAAATGTAACTGCTGGTGCAAATCCTATGTTACTTAGAAATGGTATAAGAATGGCAGTTGAAGAAGCTGTTAAGGGAATATTAGAAATATCTAAGCCTGTTAATGGTAAAGAGGATATAGCTAGAGTTGCTGCTATTTCAGCTGCAGATGATGAAATAGGTAAGCTTATTTCAGATGCTATGGAAAAGGTAGGAAATGAAGGGGTTATTACTGTTGAAGAATCTAAATCAATGGGAACTGAATTAGATGTAGTTGAAGGTATGCAATTTGATAGAGGATATATTTCTCCTTACATGGTAACTGATACAGAAAAGATGGAAGCTGTTTTAGATAATCCACTTATATTAATAACTGATAAAAAGATAAGTAATATACAAGAAATATTACCTGTATTAGAGCAAATAGTTCAAGCTGGTAAGAAGTTATTAATAATAGCTGAAGATATTGAAGGAGAAGCAATGGCTACATTAGTAGTTAATAAATTAAGAGGAACATTTAACTGTGTAGCTGTTAAAGCACCTGGATTTGGTGATAGAAGAAAAGAAATGCTTCAAGATATAGCTATATTAACTGGTGGTCAAGTAATTTCTGAAGAATTAGGAAGAGACTTAAAGGAAACTAGTATAGATATGCTAGGCCAAGCAGAAAGTGTTAAAATCACTAAGGAAAATACTACAATAGTAAATGGTAAGGGTGATAGCAATGCTATCAAGGAAAGAATTGGTCAAATAAAAACTCAAATAGAAGAAACTACTTCAGAATTTGACAAAGAAAAATTACAAGAAAGATTAGCTAAGCTTGCTGGTGGTGTTGCAGTAATTAAGGTTGGAGCTGCTACAGAAACTGAACTTAAGGAAAGAAAACTTAGAATAGAAGATGCTTTAGCTGCTACTAAGGCTGCTGTTGAAGAGGGTATAGTACCAGGTGGTGGAACTGCTTATGTTAATGTAATCAATAAGATTGCAGAATTAAAATCTGATGTTGCTGATACTCAAGTTGGTATCAATATTATAGTTAGAGCATTAGAAGAACCAATGAGACAAATTGCTACTAATGCAGGACTTGAGGGTTCTGTAATTATTGAAAAAGTTAAGAATAGTGATGCAGGAATGGGATATGATGCATTACATGATGAATATGTAAATATGATTAAGGCAGGAATTGTTGACCCAACTAAAGTTACAAGAAGTGCACTTCAAAATGCTGCTTCTGTAGCATCTACATTCTTAACAACTGAAGCTGCAGTTGTAGATATACCAGAAAAAGAAGCTCCAATGCCAGGTGCACCAGGAATGGGCGGAATGGACGGAATGTATTAATTTAAATAAAAATTAATATTTAAAATAAGGTTGATATTAACTTAAATAGTGTTAGTGTCAACCTTATTTTTATTTTTTTGTTTTATTATTTTAAGAATGGTTATAATATAAAAAAATAATAAAACTAATGATAAAAAATTTGTGAGGTTATTTTTAGGAGGAATAATGGAAATCTTTTTTATTATAATTTTAGGGTTGGTAATAGGAAGTTTTTTAAATGTATGTATTTATAGGATAGCAAGTGAAAAATCAATTGTGTTTCCAGCATCACATTGTACTAAATGTGGATATGAATTAAGGAAAGTAGATTTAATTCCAGTAGTGAGTTATATTTTTTTAAAAGGAAAGTGTAGAAATTGCAATGAAAAAATTTCAATTCAATATCCTATGATTGAGGTGCTAAATGCAATTTTATATTTATTAATTTATTTTAAATTTGGATTTACATTAAATTTATTTAAGTTTTGCTTATTTATTTCACTTTTAATAGTAATAGGAATGATTGATTTGCAAACTAAATATGTTTATAATTCAACAATTATTTTTGGAGTAATATTTGGAGTATTATTTGCATTATTAAATTCGAGTGAAAGTGGAGTTATACCATTGGATTATATACTTGGAGCATTTATAGGATTTGGAGTTATATATTTTATAGTGCTTTTAACACAAGGAATGGGAAAGGGTGATATTGATATTTCTTTTATATGTGGATTATTTTTAGGTGAAAGAGGAATTATAGTTACCTTATTCTTAGCAATAGTTTTATGTGGAGTAGTAGCATTAGTAATTTTATTTTTAAATTTAAAAGATAAAAATGATGAAATTGCTTTTGGACCATATTTAGCAATTGGTGCGACAGTAGCTTGTTTATATGGAAGTACCTTAGAAAATATTTATTTAAGTATGTTTTAATTTATTATATTGACAAGGGAAATTTCATAAATTATAATAATAAAAAATGAAAAAACACGAATAATAAAATGACTCATATAAACCTTGGATATGGCAGGGTGTTTCTACTGAAAACCTTAAATTTTCATCTATGAGTGAATTTGATATATTTACTTATATACGAATAATATATAGGTTGAATGCATATTAATGTTCACTTGTAAATAATGAACTTAATATGCTTTTTTATTTTGGTTAAGCTTCATAATTAGTAATTATATATAAAATAAATTTATTAAATATATATAGATAAAAATAAGTATGATAGGAGAGTGTGGAAATGGCAAGAATATTAAAAACAGCGTATACATTTGATGATGTATTATTAGTACCAAATAAATCAGAAATTTTACCAAATCAAGTTTCATTAAAAACTAAATTAACAAAAAAAATAACATTAAATATACCGTTAATGAGTGCAAGTATGGATACAGTTACTGAATCTAAAATGGCAATTGCAATGGCTAGAGAAGGCGGAATTGGAATAATACACAAAAATATGACCATTGAAGATCAAGCTAAAGAAGTTGATAAGGTAAAAAGACAGGAAAATGGGGTAATAACAGACCCGATATTTTTAAATGAAGATCATACTGTAAGAGAAGCATTAGAATTAATGTCTCAATATAGAATTTCTGGTGTTCCAGTAACAAGGGGAACTAAGCTAGTTGGAATAATAACTAATAGAGATATAGTTTTTGAAACAAATTATGACAAGATAGTATCGCATGTTATGACTAAAAGTCCATTAATAACAGCTCCAGAAGGAACTACATTAGAAGAAGCTTTAGAAATATTAAAAAAACACAAAATAGAAAAATTACCTTTAGTTGATTCTGAAAATAATTTGAAAGGGCTTATAACAATAAAAGATATAGAAAAAGTTAGGGCTTATCCAAATGCAGCAAAAGACTCAAGGGGCAGATTACTTTGTGGAGCATCTGTTGGAGTAACTAATGATATGATGGAAAGAGTTGATGCATTAGTTAATGCACAAGTAGATGTTATTACATTAGATACCGCACATGGTCATTCAAAGGGAGTTATTGATGGTGTTAAAAAAATAAAATCTAAGTATCCTGAACTTCAAGTAATTGCTGGTAATGTTGCAACAGCAGAAGCTACAAGAGATTTAATAGAAGCAGGTGCTGATTGTGTAAAGGTTGGTATAGGACCAGGTTCAATTTGTACGACTAGAATAGTTGCAGGTGTAGGAGTTCCACAGTTAACTGCAGTTATGGATTGCGCAGAAGAAGGAAGAAAATATGGAATTCCAGTAATTGCTGATGGAGGACTTAAATATTCAGGAGATATAGTAAAGGCGTTAGCAGGTGGAGCATCTGTATGTATGATGGGATCGATGCTTGCTGGATGTGAAGAAGCTCCAGGTGAAACGGAAATATATCAAGGAAGAAGTTATAAAGTTTATAGAGGAATGGGTTCTTTAGGAGCTATGGCAAAAGGTTCTTCTGATAGGTATTTCCAAAATGGAACTAAGAAATTTGTTCCAGAGGGTGTTGAAGGAAGAGTTGCATATAAGGGTCCAGTAGCTGATACATTATACCAATTAATTGGAGGAATAAAGTCAGGTATGGGATACCTAGGGGCTCCAACTTTAGAAAATTTATTTGAAAATGCAGGATTTGTTGTTCAAACAGCATCAGGAATAAGAGAAAGTCATCCACATGATATAAATATTACTAAAGAAGCACCAAATTATAGTGTAAGAGAAAACTAGAAAATAGTTAGAAATTAGTGGCAAGTGATAAGTGATAAGTTAAGGAAAAAATTCAGATTGAGCTGAATTTTAGAAAGTATAAAATTTAAGAAATTCATTAAGGAGTTTCATCATTAACTTGTCATTTGCCACTTATAACTTGTCACTATCTATAAATTAGTTAAATGTTTATATTTTTGTTGAAAAATGTATAATTTTACGAGATAATAAAGAAAAAACATTAGGAGGGTTCTAATGAATAGAGAATTAGTATTAGTACTTGACTTTGGTGGTCAATATAATCAGTTAATTGCAAGAAGAGTTAGAGAATGTAATGTATATTGTGAGGTTCATCCTTATAATTTAAGTGTTGAAAAAATTAAGGAAATGAATCCAAAAGGAATAATTTTTACTGGAGGACCAAATAGTGTATATGGAGAAAATTCTCCTTTATGTGATAAGGCTATATTTGAATTAGGAATACCTATACTTGGCATTTGTTATGGTTCTCAGCTTATGTCTTATGTACTAGGAGGAAGTGTTGCTACTGCTCCAGTAAGTGAATATGGTAAGACTGAAGTTGATGTAGATGTTGAATCAAAATTATTTGAAGGTGTTGCACCATCAACAATTTGTTGGATGAGTCATACTGATTATATAGAAAGAGCTCCAGAAGGTTTTAAAATTATAGGGCATACTCCTGTTTGTCCAGTAGCTGCTATGGAATGTGCAGATAAACATTTATATGCAGTTCAATTCCATCCAGAGGTTATGCATACTCAAGAGGGAACTAAGATGTTATCTAACTTTGTTTATAACATTTGTAATTGTGTTGGAGATTGGAAAATGGATTCATTTGTTGAAAAAACAATTGAAGAAGTAAGAGAAAAGGTTGGAAATGGTAAGGTATTATGTGCTTTATCAGGTGGAGTTGATTCATCTGTTGCAGCTGTACTTTTATCAAAAGCAGTTGGTAAGCAATTAACTTGTGTATTTGTTGACCATGGACTTTTAAGAAAAAATGAAGGTGATGAAGTTGAAGCTATATTTGGTTCAGAAGGACAATATGACTTAAACTTTATAAGAGTTAATGCTCAAGAAAGATTCTATGAAAAGTTAGCAGGAGTAGAGGATCCAGAAACTAAGAGAAAAATTATAGGTGAAGAATTTATAAGAGTATTTGAAGAAGAAGCTAAAAAGATTGGAGCAGTTGATTTCTTAGTTCAAGGAACAATTTATCCAGATATAATTGAAAGTGGATTAGGTGATTCAGCAGTAATTAAGTCTCACCACAATGTTGGAGGACTCCCTGATTATGTTGACTTTAAAGAAATAATAGAGCCTTTAAGATTATTATTTAAGGATGAAGTTAGAAAAGCTGGATTAGAATTAAACATACCTGAACATTTAGTATATAGACAACCATTCCCAGGACCAGGACTTGGAATAAGAATAATTGGTGAAGTAACTGCTGAAAAGGTAAGAATTGTTCAAGATGCAGATGCTATATATAGAGAAGAAATAGCTAAGGCTGGGTTAGATAAATCTATAGGACAATACTTTGCAGCTTTAACTAATATGAGATCAGTTGGAGTTATGGGTGACGAAAGAACTTATGATTATGCAATTGCCTTAAGAGCAGTAACTACAAGTGATTTCATGACAGCTGAATCAGCTGATCTTCCATGGGAAGTGCTTGGAAAGGTTACAACTAGAATAGTAAATGAAGTTAATGGTGTAAATAGAGTATTCTATGATTGTACAGGTAAACCACCAGCAACTATTGAATTTGAATAATTAATATTATTAGATAAGCATAATATTTATATTGAATATTATAAAGTAGGTAGGAGAAATTCCTATCTGCTTTTTTTTTAAGTAATGGAAAAATATGAGCGAAAGTATTATTATAATAAGAGATAAGTAAAAAAAATAATATTAGTTAGGAGGCAGGTATGGATATAAAAAAGGGAGAGAGTACATTAAATATAATGCTTATTTCCATAATTATTGTTATTGTGGTTTCAATTGGAATTGATAGTGTGAAAAAAAATGAAATAAATATTAACAATTTGGGAAAATTAAATAAAAACAATGAAAATCAACAAGAAATTTTATTATCAAAAGGAGATATAAGCTTAAAAGAAGAAGAAAGTATACGAATAGAAATTCAAAAGTTACAGGAAATTTTAAATAATGAATTATTTATACTTGTTAATCAAAATAATAAACTTGAAGCTGATTATGAACCAAGCACATTAGTTAAAGCTGATATTCCATTTGAAGATTATATTGAATGTAAGAAATTAGATAAGAGAACAAATGAAGCAGTAATGAAAATGTTTGATGATGCATTAAATCAAAATATTAATATGATAGCAGTATCTGGATATAGAAGTTATTATGTTCAAGAAAATTTATATAATTCAAGGATAGAATTAAAAGGATTAGAAAAAACTAGACAATATACAGCAGAACCAGGAGCATCTGAGCATCAAACAGGATTAGCAATTGATATAGCTGAAACAGATTATCCTTATTTAGATGAAGGTTTTGAAAATACAGATACATTTAAATGGCTTGTTAATAATTGTTATAAATATGGATTTATTCTTAGGTATCAAAAGGGAAAAGAAAATATTACTGGATATAACTATGAGCCATGGCATTTTAGATATATCGGAGATATTGATATAGCAAAGGAAATTATGGAAAGGGGAATTTGTTTTGAGGAATATATTCAAGAAGTTAAATCTAAAATAGAAAAATTAAAAAAAAGTATTAATTGAAACTATTAAAAATTTAAGGGGTATAATATTATGGGAAAGTATAAGAAAGAAAGTAAAGAAGAATTTAAGGAATTAAAAGATAAGGAAAATGAAAATATCGATAAAATTGAAACAAAAAATTTAGATAAAAATAATGAATGTGATGATGGTGATTATAAAGAAGATGATGAATATGAAGAAAAAATAGCAAAGGGTAAAAAGGCTATAATGATTATTATTATACTAATATTATCATCTTCTATAGTTGCTGTTTTATTGATAAATGGATATGAAATTGTTAATTTTGCAGTAAATAAGGTTTCTCAATCGTCTAATCAATCAAAAGATACTTTAAAGAATAATACAAATGAAAATATTCAAGGTGAAGAAAGTGTACAAAGTCAACAAGTAGATATTAATATAGTATATGAAGAAGTTCACCGTATGGCAAATACTATAATAATACCTGAGGACGGGAATAAGTGGGGTGAAGATGAAATAACAAAGGAGCGAATTGAGAAAGTTTTATATGAGTTAAATGGAAGAGATGATTATCTTAATAAAGAATTAAATAAATGGAATAATAGTGATTTTTCTAATGGGGTAAAAGTTCATAATTATGTATGGTCAAAATTAGGAGGAACAATTGGAAAAGCAAAGTCATTAAATGATGTAAATGTACAAAAAGCTATAAATTTATTAAATAATTAAAAGTAGAATAATTTCAAATTTGCATTAATTTAAATGAATATTTAAATTATATTTATCGATTAATTCAAGCTGTAAAATTCTAAAAGGTTCTCCTTCGTTATATC
>ERZ827104.2619-NODE-2619-length-13654-cov-14.498125_pt1 | contig 13654 bp, 10 predicted proteins | sample MGYA00519781_ERZ827104 | MGnify/ENA primary metagenome ERZ827104 (study PRJEB31778, sample SAMEA3449257) | human gut metagenome | biome: human gut; feature: human-associated habitat; material: faeces | place: United Kingdom | collected 2010/2012 ... | reverse complement strand
TGAAGCCGTCGCCCTTCATCTCGACGGTGTCAACGCCGACATGGATCAGCACCTCGACGCCGCCTACACCCATAATGCCCAGCGCATGGCCGCTGTCCGGGGCTTGGGTGATTTCGCCGTCGACCGGGGCAAAGACCTTGCCCTCGGTGGGTTCGATGCCGCAGCACTTGCCCAGGATGCCCTGTGCAAACACTTCGTCGGGGATGTTCTCCATCGCTACAACGGTGCCCTTGGCGTCAGCCGCCAGGGTCAGGGGGAACGTCGGCTCCGCAGGGGTAGCCGGTGCAGAAGCCTTTTTCAGAAAATCAAAAAATCCCATGGTAATCTCTCCTTCTTAAAGCCCCACAAGGGGTTCGTTGTAAGTTTATTATATCCCGCCGCGCCCAAAAAGGCAAGGCTGGCAAGCGGAAATTGCCCGGGTCAAATCCGCTCTTTTACAGCGCGTATGGCCTGCCAGGTAATGCGGGCGATCTCTGCCGGCGGCAGGTCAAACCCAGCCTCCTGCCAGGCAACGATGGTACCAAAGCAGCCGTTCACTGCAAAGACCAGCGTATATTTCTGCTCCTCGGTGCCGCCGCCCGGCGCGAACTCGCCCAAGCAGCGCTCGGCAATCAGCTTTTTGGCGTTGCGGGTAAACTCCGACTCCCAGCTTTTGCCGTAAAGCGCTGTGCAGAGGTCGGGGTTCTCGGTCATGTAGGTGAACAGCGCCACCAGGGCAGGGGGAACCTCCTCCTGCGAGATGCCGGGCAGCAGACTGTCCATCAGGTCATTGAGCCGCGCCAGCTGGGCAGCCTCCATCTGATCCATCAGGGCATAGATATCGGCATAGTGGAAATAGAACGTCCCACGGCTGATCCCGGCCAGCTCAGTAAGTTCCCGGACCGTGATCTCCCGCAGACTTTTCTGCTGCAACAGCGTAATAAGCGCCTGGTAGAGCCGCTGTTTGGTCATGCGTACACTGCGGTTGGCGTCTCCTTTGGCGTTCATCGTATGCACCGCCTTCCTCGCAAATTTCTACTTTAAGAATAGCCGTTTTCGCGGACATTGTCAAGGATTTTGTACAAAAATGTAGTCTGCTGTTGATGAAATTTTATAAACAATGCAATTTGCGCCCCGGTGCAAATATGCTACAATAGAGGCAAGGAAGTGATCATTATGAAAATCGACCGTGCCCGCGCACAGAAAGCCTTTGCCGACTACGCCGCGCACTACAACGCCGACGACCCGAAAGTCAAGCTGAAAATCGACCACACCTACCGCGTGGCCGCGCTGTGTGACTGCATTGCCAAAAGCCTGACCCTGCCGCCGGAGGATGCGGATCTAGCCTGGCTTTCCGGTATGCTGCACGATGTCGGCCGCTTTGAGCAGCTGCGGCGGTACAACACCTTCATCGACGCCCAGTCCACCAACCACGCTGCATTGAGTACAAGCGTGCTGTTTGACGAGGGGCACATCCGCGACTATATAGACGATGCCGCCGAGGACGCCTTGCTGCGCACGGCGGTGGCGTGGCACAGTGCCTTCCGCCTGCCGGAAAAGTTGGACGACCGCACGCGGATGTTCTGCCAGATTTTGCGGGATGCCGATAAAATCGATATTCTGCGCGTCAACGTTGAAACGCCGATGGAGGAAATCTACAACGTCAGCACCGAGGCCCTGCGCCAAAGCCCAGTAACGCCCGCTGTGCTGGACGCATTTTACGAGCACCACTGCATTTTGCACAGCCTGAAAAAATGGCCCGCCGACAATGCGGTGGGCCATGCGTCGCTGGTATTTGAGCTGTGCTATCCCGAGAGCCTGCGCATCGTGGATGAGCAGGGCTGGCTGTGGCAGCTGCTGGATTTTAAGACGGAGAACGCCGATACAGCGAAAGCCTTTGCCGCTATCATTGCAGAGATGAAGCGGTGGATAGGCGAGCATATGTAATAAACGGCAAACGGGCAAAACGAGAGGGGCAAGGGAGGGCGGCAGTCCTCCCCGTCCACGGCAGCTGCGGCAAAGCCCGTCGGAATCCCCCAGTCCGCTAACGCGGACAGCCCCCTTTAACACGGGGGCCACCCCTTCCCCCTGCGGGGGTTCGGGGGAACACCCGACTCAAAAGTGGCGAAAGCCCCGCTGGCGTTAAGCGCGAACAGTAATACTGCGTTCGCGTAGCCAGCGGGGCTTTCAACTTCCTTATTGGGGGTCTCGGGGGGCGTGCAGCCCCCCGAGACGCGGGTCCGCTGCGTCTCAACAGCGGCAGTTTTCTTTGCCAGCTTTCTTTTGCTGCCAAAAGAAAGCTGCCTTCGGGCAGGCTGCCGCCAATCCTTTAGACGAGCCCTTGCACCAAAATCACCGCGATCAGCACCGGCAGCACATACTTGAAATACGGCTTGACCCACCGGGGCATCTTGGGGCCGTCGCCGGTGTTGCACTCGGCAGCATACTTGTCAAAGCCCCAGCCCCATTTGGTGACACAGAACAAAAGATACACCAGACTGCCGCCCGGCAGCAGCAGGTTGCTGACGAGGAAATCCTCGAAATCCAACACCGTGCTGCCTGCGCCCATGGGCTGGATAAAGCTCCACACATTGTAGCCCAGCGCACAGGGCAGACCCAGCAGCACCAGCGCCGCCGTGCCCACGATGCAGGCTTTGTGGCGATCCCAGCCAAAGTCCTCGCAGGCGCAGGCGATGATGTTCTCAAACACTGCAATGACCGTGGAGAAGCTGGCGAAGGTCATGAACAGAAAGAACAGTGTACCCCACAGGCGGCCGCCTGCCATGTTCGTAAAGACGTTGGGCAAGGTAATAAAAATCAAGCTCGGGCCTGCGTCGGGTGAAATGCCGAAGGAGAAACAGGCCGGGAAGATGATAAGCCCTGCGCAGACCGCCACAAAGGTGTCCAGCACGCAGATACGCGCGGCCTCGCCCGGCAGGGTAAAGCGGCGGTCCATGTAACTGCCGAAAATTTCAATCGCACCGATGCCCAGGCTCAAGGTGAAGAACGACTGGTTCATCGCTGCCGTGATGACGTTGCCCAGGCCCTGCTCACTGGCGCGGGACCAGTCTGGCAGCAGGTAGAAGGCCAGGCCGTCGCCCGCACCGGACAGGGTAAAACTGTGGACGACCAAGACGAGGATGAGAGCGAGCAGTGCGCTCATCATCCATTTGCCGACCTTTTCCAGGCCGCCTTGCAGGCCGCGGCCGCAGACGATGAAGCCCGCCACCGTGATAATGGCCATCCAGAACACCATTTCCATGGGGCTCGAGAGCATCTCGCCAAAGATGCCGGACGCTTGTTCCGACGTAAGGCCGTCAAAATTGCCGGTCAGGAAGCGGAAGAAGTAATTGAGCATCCAGCCGGAGACGGTGGTGTAGTACATCATCAGCAGTATACAGCCCACCATGCAGAACCAGCCGTGGATGTGCCACTTGCTGCCCTGTGGTTCCAGCGCCTTGTAGGCGCTGCGGGCGGCACCGTGCCCGGCGCGGCCGACGGCCAGCTCCATGGTCAGAACCGGCAGGCCCATCAGCACCAGGAAAATCAGGTAGAACAAGACAAAGATACCGCCGCCGTACTGGCCTGTGACGGTGGGGAAGCGCCAGACGTTGCCGATGCCGATGGCACAGCCCGCGCTGACAAGGATGAAGCCAAGGCGTGAGCCGAAGCCTTCCCGCTGTTTTTCGGGTTCCATAATATTCCTCTTTTCTCTCACAAAGTACTATTATTATAGCGTAGTACAGCGAAACTTGCAAGCGCGGAATCACAGTGTTATAATTAGTGCAACACCCGCCGTGCGGCGTAGGGGCCGCTGCTTGCATCGGCCCGGGCACTTTGCAGCAGCCGCCGCACTGCGCGGGCGAACAATGTTTGCCCCTACTAGCAGCGTACATACTAACGTGTAAGGAGTTAAGATTATGCTTCGTTTTGAATGTGACTACGGCGAAGGCGCGGCCCCGGCCGTGCTGGACCTTTTGCAGCAAACCAATTTTGACCAGACCCCCGGCTATGGCGAGGATGAATACTGCGCCAAGGCTGCTGCACAGATACGCAGCCTGTGCGATGCCCCCGACGCCGATGTGCATTTCTTTGTCGGTGCAACGCAGGCGAACCTGACCGTGATTGCGGCGGCGCTCAAGCCCTGGCAGGGCGTGCTCTGCGCGGATTCCGGGCACATCCATGTGCATGAGACCGGCGCAGTCGAGGCCACCGGCCACAAATGCCTGGCTCTGCCCGGCAAAAACGGCAAGATCACGGCCCGCCAGGTGCGCAAGGCCGTCGAGGAACACCGCGCCAACGCCAGCCACGAGCACGAGGTGCAGCCCGGTATGGTGTATATCTCGAACCCCACCGAGGTCGGCACCCTTTATAATAAGGAAGAGCTGACCGAGCTTTCCGCCGCTTGCTATGAGCTGGGGCTGTACCTGTTTGTGGATGGTGCCCGCATGGCCTACGGCCTGACCAGCCCCGCCAACGATTTGAGCCTGCAGGATTACGCCGCCCTGTGCGACGTGTTCTACCTGGGCGGCACAAAATGCGGTGCGCTGTTCGGCGAGGCAGTCGTCATCACCAACGACGATCTGAAGCCGGATTTCCGCTACTGCATCAAGCAGCACGGCGGCATGCTGGCCAAGGGCCGCCTGCTGGGTGAGCAGTTCCTGGCCCTGCTGGACGGCGAGGACGGCGGCGAGACGAGCCTGTACTTCACGATGGCACGCCATGCCAACGAACAGGCCCTGCACATCCGCGCTGCGTTTGAGGCAAAGGGCTGTAAGGTTTTGCACGACTCCCCGACGAACCAGCAGTTCTTTGCCCTGCCCGACGAGTGGTACGCCAAGCTGACCGAGCGCTACGCCATGACCCACATGGGCAAGCCTGACAAGCACCACACCGCCGTGCGCATCTGCACCAGCTGGGCCACGAAGGATGAAACCGTGGAGCAGCTGATTGAGGACGTAAACGCGCTGTAATTCGGTACACCAAAAATCCCGCATCACACGATGCGGGACTTTTCATCTATTCAAATGGCTTCGCGGCCTTATTGGTTGTCTGCGCCGCGGCCGAAGCGATTGCTCCTGGCATGGCCGGGGCGTCAGTGGTAGTTGTTGTCTCGGGACATCCCCTTGACTCTGTCTATATACTACACCACATTTATGTCCGGCCTGTCACGCCAATTTGAAAAATATGTTAATTCTTTGCTTTTCCCTATAACGCAGTAGGGGCGGGCTTCCAGTCCGCCCGGGGACTTTGCGGCCAAGGCCACGTTCCCGGGCGGAGCAGAGTCCCGCCCCTACTGTGTAATTTCATATAATTTATTTCTGGATGCGCTTATCGCACTTGATGGCCAGCTTCGTGCCAACGGTCTGCAAGATCTGCACCAGCACGACAAGCAGGGCGGTGGCGAAGAATTCCAGCACCACGTTAAAGCGGTAGTAGCCGTAGTTGATGGCAATTTTGCCCAGGCCGCCGCCGCCGATGATACCGGCCATGGCACCGTACCCCATGATGGTCGTAGCCGCAATCGTCACGTTGGCAACCAGGCTGGGCATGCTCTCGGGCACCATGACTTTGGTGATAATTTGCAGCGGCGTCGCACCCATGCTCTGGGCGGCCTCGATGACGCCCGCATCGACCTCGCGCATACTCGTTTCAACCAGGCGCGAGACGAAGGGGAAGGACGCGATGACCAGCGGCACAATGGATGCCACCGTGCCGATGGACGTGCCCACGATGGCGCGGGACAGCGGGATGACAATGATCATCAGAATCAGGAACGGCACGCTGCGCAGCAGGTTGACCAGGCCGTTCAGCAGCGCCATGACCCAGCGGGGCAGGGGACGCACGCCACCCTGCTCGCCGGTGACAAGGCAGACACCCAGCGGCAGGCCAATGACCAGCGCCAGCAGGGCGGCCACGACTGTGGACCAAATCGTTTCCCACGTTTCAAACGGAATGGTGGGCAAAATCTGCAAGAACGTCTGCCAGTCCTTGCCTGCAAAAAACTCTGCCATCAGCCGTTCACCTCCTCATAGGTAATGCCGGGATAATTTTTAATGTACTCGATGGCCGCTTCGGCCTTGTCGTCGTCGGGCAGAGCCAACAGCATGCTGCCCAGCGTCTGGCCGTTGACAATGCGGGTGTCGGCCGCCATAATGGATACCAGCGCACCACACTCGATGGCAAGACTTGCCACCAGCGGCTTGTCGGTGGTCTGGGTGCCGCCGAAGGCCACACGCACCAGGCGCTGGCCGGGCAGGGCCTCGGCTTTGGGCGCACCGGCGGGGTAGACCAAGCGGCGTGCCGCCTTGGAAGTGGGATGGCTGAAGATGGCCTGCACGCTGCCCTCCTCGACAACGGTACCGTTGTCCAAAATCGCCACGCGGTTGCAGACTTCCTCAACCACGCTCATCTGGTGGGTGATGATGACGACCGTGATGCCCAGTTCGCGGTTGATCTTCTGGATCAGCTGCAGGATGGCGTGGGTCGTGTTGGGGTCAAGGGCACTCGTCGCTTCGTCGCAGAGCAGCACCTTCGGGTCGGTCGCCAGGGCGCGGGCAATGGCAATGCGCTGTTTCTGGCCGCCGGACAACTGGGCAGGGTAGGCGTCGGCTTTGTCAGGCAGGCCGACCAGCTCCAGCAGTTCGCGGGCGCGGGCCTCGGCCTTTTCCTTAGGGACCTTGGCAAGCTCCATCGGGAACATAATGTTGCGCAGGCAGGTCCGCTGCATCAGCAGGTTGAACTGCTGGAATATCATCGTAATTTCGCGGCGGGCGGCGCGCAGGTCAGCCGCATTCAGATCCTGCATCTGTTTCCCGTTGACGATGACGCTCCCCTCGTCGGGGCGTTCCAACATATTGATGCAGCGTACCAGCGTAGATTTTCCGGCGCCCGACATACCAATGATGCCGTAGACATCGCCATCCCGGATGGTCAGGTTGATGTCGTTCAGCGCGACGACCGTGCCACCCTGCGTGGCAAAGCGCTTGGTCAGGTGTTGCAGTTCGATCATGGGTATTCTCCCTCACTTACAAAGATAGCGAATGAGTGTAAAACCCATTCGCTGTTAATTTTACTCTATTTCACGACAGGTTGCAAGGTTTTTCTTGCTGTTTGGTGCCTTGCACTGTGGGGGCGAGCAATGTTCGCCCCTACGACCTTACCGCGGATATGTTTTTTCTTAGAAAATGGGCACGACCGCGCCGTCATAGGTGCTGTTGATGTAATCCTTGACCTTGTCGCTGGTCAGGGCGGCGTACAGGGCCTGGATGGCGGGGTTGCTCTCATTGCCTTCCTTCACGACCAGAACGTTGGCGTAGGTCTGGGCAGCCTCAGAGGATGCGTCCTCAGTGGCAAGAGCATCCTTGCCGACGGAGAAGCCAGCCTCTATTGCGTAGTTGCCGTTGATGACGGCAAAGTCAACGTCCTGCACGGTGCGGGGCAGCTGGGCAGCCTCGATTTCCTCGATCTTCACGTTATGGGGGTTCTCGGTGATGTCGTTGACGGTGGCGGTCAGACCGGCGCCGTCACGCACGGTGATCAAACCCTGAGCGGCCAGCAGCTGCAGGGCGCGGGCCTCGTTGGTGGTGTCGTTGGGCACGGCGATCGTTGCGCCGTCAGCGATGTTGGCGAGGTCGCTGCTCTTGCCCGGGTAGATGCCGAACGGCTCATAGTGGACAGCGCCGACGCTGACGAGATGGGTGCCGTTCTCCTCGTTGAAGCTGTCGAGGTAGGGGGTGTGCTGGAAGTAGTTAGCGTCAACCTCGCCGTTCTCGGTCACAAGGTTGGGCTGGACGTAATCGCTGAACTCAACGACCTCAAGGTCGATGCCCTGCTCCGCCAGAACCTCCTTGGCCACATTCAGGATCTCGGCGTGGGGCGTGGGGGAGGCGGCGACCTTCAGGGTCGTGCCAGCCAGGTCGCTGGTGGACTCGGCAGCCTCAGAAGAAGCTGCGGTGCTCTCGGTGGAGGCAGCCTCGGAAGAAGCGGTCTCGGTGGTGGAAGCGGTGGAGCCGCAGGCGGCCAGGCTCAGGGCCAGGGTAGCGGCGAGCGTTGCAGAAATCAGTTTTTTCATGGTAGTAATCTCCTTTTTATTGTCAGATGTGTTGTTTTGTGAATGTGTTGTTCCCTCAAACGTCACATTCGCACACCGGGCTGCTTGTAGATGGAACCTCTTTCCATAGTCACAAACTTCCTTTCCAAACAAAAGCGGGATGTCGGTTTTCTCCGGCATCCCGCTGCAAGTTTTCTTTATGCGCTGAAATTTGCGCGCAAGAAAGCTGGCACAGGACGCTTACGCATCATGCACATGCACATCATCATACCGGAATAGGCTGCGTTCATAGTCTTGTACCCCTTTCTCTCGTTGTTTGGTCAGCGGTGATTTGCTTTCCATGGCTCACAGTATACGCCGGTGAACACATTCTGTCAACACCCTTTTGCATAAAATTGCGCATTTCGGCATTTTGCATATATCCTACCAGGCAGATAGGTTGAATGCTTGCAAAATTCCTATAATTATGCTATGATTAGTAGTACAATCTCAGGAAAAGGGAGACTGAACATGAAATTCTCGACCCGTGACCGTTACGCTTTGCGCCTGATGGTGGAGCTTGCCAACCGCCCCAATGATCTGATCCCGTTAAAGGAAATCAGCGACAAGCAGCGCATCAGCTTAAAATATTTGGAGCAGATCGTCACCCCGCTGGCAAAGGCGGGGCTAGTATCCAGCGTGCGCGGTGCCCAGGGCGGCTACCGCCTGGCCCGTTCGGCGGCGGAAATCACTTCCGGCGAGATTCTGCGCGCCGTAGAAGGGGAGTTGACGGCCATTCCGTGTCTGGCTTCCTCGGTGGATTGCCCCCACCGCGGCCAATGCCACACGCTGGATTTCTGGTCCGGGCTGAATGATTTGATCAACAAATATGTGGACGGCATTACACTGGAGCAGCTGCGCACCATGCCGGAAGTGCCGGAGATTTCCCCGGAGACTTCCGAAAATAGCGAGACCGACCTCTAAGTGCTGCCATGTAGGGGTCGGGCACACCCGACCCGCGTGTGTAAGGCTCTGACTGCTTGCGGGAAAGCCGCGGGCAGCACATGTGCCGCCCCTACAACTCTGCCTTGCTTTTAAAAGAAAACACCGCCCCGTCTGCCGTATCAGCAGATGGGGCGGTGCTGTTTATGATTGCACTATCTCAGTCAAGGAATATCACAGATTAAAATACCGCTTGGCATTATAATAGCTGATACCCTCAACGATCTTCTTCAAAGCCTTCTCGTCGTTGGGGTACTGGCCGTTCTCGACCCAGTTGCCGATCAGGTTGCACGTCAGGCGGCGGAACAACTCGTGGCGGGTGTAGCTCAGGAAGCTGCGGCTGTCGGTCAGCATGCCGATGAAGTTGCCCAGCAAGCCCAGGCGGGCCAAGGTCTTCATCTGCTGGTACATGCCGTCGTCAGTATCGCAGAACCACCAGGCGGAGCCCAACTGGATCTTGCCGGGAATCTCGTCGTCCTGGAACGCGCCCAGGATGGTGCCCAGCATATCAAAGTCGGCGGGGTTCAGGCTGTACAGGATGACCTTCGGGCAGACATCGGCCTTGGTCAGTGCGCTCAGCAAGCTGCTGACGGTGGCGCTGCAATCGGTCACGGCAATCATGTCAAAGCCGGTGTCGGGGCCGAGCTTGCGGTACATCTTGTCATTGACGTTGCGCAGACAGCTGTAATGAATCTGCATAGCAACGTTGTGTTTCTTGTAGGCAGCGCCCAGCTTCAGCAGCAGGTAGGTGGTGTAGGCGTCGCCCTCCTCCTGGGTCAGCGTCTCGCCGGCCATAGCCTTCTTGAACGCGGCGGTCGCCTTCTCGGCATCGGTATCAACGTAGGGGACATAGTCCAGGCCGTGGTCAGAAGCGCGGCAACCCATCTCGACGAAGAATTCCAGGCGCTCTTCCAAGGCGCTGACAACGCAGTCGGCGCAGGCAAACTTGCGGCCAACGACCTCTTCCAGCTTGTGGATGTAGTCGGCGAAGCCCTCCTTGCGGATGTTCAGGGCCTTGTCGGGGCGGAAGGAAGGAGCGACGACGACCTTGATGGAGGGGTCCTCCTTGATCTTCTTGTGCCACTCGAGGGAGTCAATGGGGTCGTCGGTGGTGCCGACCATGGCGACGTTGCTCTGCTCGATCAGGCCGCGGACGGTCAATTTCGGATCGTTCTGCAGCTTCTCGTTGCAGAGGTTCCAAACTTCCTCGGCAGTCTCGCCGTTCAGCACGCCCTCATAGCCGAAGTACTTCTTCAGCTCGAGGTGGCACCAGGTATACATCGGGTTGCCGATGGCCATTTCCAGGCTCTCGGCAAACTTTTGGAAGCGCTCGCGGTCGGGCTTGTCGCCGGTGATATACTCCTCGGGCACGCCGTTGGAGCGCATCACGCGCCACTTGTAGTGGTCACCGAAGTAGTAGTCGCTGCCGTCGGCCAGAACCTGATGGCCGCCCAGCCAGACCTGCGCAATATTCTCAAAACGGCGGTTCTCATAAATTTCCTGCGGGGGAATATGGCAGTGATAGTCGATGATGGGCAGCTTGGCCGAATAATCATGGTACAGGTGCTGCGCGGTGGGGGTCTCCAGCAAAAAGTCCTTATCCATAAACGCTTTCATGTACAGACACTCCTTCATTATATACATTATAAGGATGATAGCGGGGGAGTGGGCACCGGGCCGGATAGCACATACTTTGCGCATCTTTTTCGGCCCAAAACCACATACTCTGCTACTTCTGCTACTATTATACATAATAAAAAATGCTTTAGCAAGTTGCGAAAATTGCTCGTTAATCGAAATTATAGCCAAAAAATGCGGTGGCTTGTTGTGCAAGATGTGGAATCCCAAAAAAGGCCAGAAAATTGCGCAAAATATGTGCGCTGATTACAGAATGAAACTTGACGAACCAGGCCAAAAAAAATACAATGTAGGTAACAAGGCGTGCTGCGGCCCCCACTGCCGCGCACCAGAATTGTTATTAAGTAAGGAGAAGCGTTTATGGAAACCTTGAATTATGAAGTTCTTGCAAAATCCGGCTACAACGGCTACATTCTGAAGAATGCACCCGAGAAAGTACTGCAGTTCGGCGAAGGTAACTTCTTGCGCGCATTTGTAGATTATTGGTTCGATCTGGCCAACGAGAAGGCCGATTGGAACGGCAAGTGCGTTCTGGTCCAGCCCATCGCCCCGGGCCTTTCCAAGATGATCAACGAGCAGGAGGGCCTGTACACCCTGTACCTGCGCGGCAGTGAAAACGGCCAGAAGGTCGATGACAAACGCGTTATCTCCAGTGTCTCCCGTTGCCTGAACCCGTATGAGAAGGAAGGCTTCGACCAGATGATGGAAGTCGCCGCCAGCGACGACCTGGAAATCATCGTTTCCAACACCACGGAGGCCGGCATCGCCTACGACCCCGCCTGCAAGCTGGAGGACGAGCCCGCATCCAGCTTCCCCGGCAAGCTGACTCAGGTGCTGTACCACCGCTATAAGGCCGGCAAAAAGGGTATCATCATGCTGGCCTGTGAGCTGATTGACAACAACGGCAAGGAGCTGCTCAAGTGCGTCAACCAGTACATCGAGCAGTGGGGCCTGGAGGACGGCTTCAAGAAGTACGTCAACGAGGACTGCACCTTCTGCGGTTCTCTGGTTGACCGCATCGTTCCGGGCCGCATCCGTGACCCGAAGGAAGTTGCCGAGCTGGAAGAAAAGCACGGCTACGCTGATCCCCTGCTGGACGTCGGCGAGGTCTTTGGCGTCTGGGTCATCGAGGGCGACACCAAGCTGAACGATATCCTGCCTTTCCGCAAAGCCGGTCTTGAGGATCGCGTTTTCGTGACCCCCGACATGAGTCCCTACAAGAAGCGCAAGGTCCGCATCCTGAACGGTGCCCACACCGGCTTTGTCCTGGGCGCTTACCTGGCCGGTTTTGACATCGTGCGCGACTGTATGCACGACGCCACCGTTCTGGGCTATATGAACAAGATGCTGTCCGAGGAAGTCGTCCCCATTCTGCCGCTGGATCAGGAGGACTGCAAGAAGTTCGCCGCCGCTGTTGAGGACCGCTTCAATAACCCATTCGTCAACCATGAGCTGATGAGCATTTCCCTGAACTCCACCTCCAAGTGGCGTGCCCGCAATATGCCGTCCTTCCTTGAGTATGTCGAGAAGAACGGCAAGCTGCCCACCTGCCTGACCATGAGCTTTGCCGCTTACATCGCCTTCTACACCAACGATGTGCAGGAGCTGACCGACAAGGGCCTGGTCTGCAAGCGTGCCAAGGGCAACGAGTACACGGTCTCCGACGACCGCTGGGTCCTTGAGTTCTACAACGAGCACAAGAACGACGACATCCCGACGCTTGTCCACGCCGTCATGACCAACGAGAAGATGTGGGGCCAGGATCTGACCAAGGTTCCCGGCTTCGAGGAAGCCACCGTCAAGAACCTGACCAATATCCGTGAGAATGGTGCGCTGGCCGCTTACAAGAGCTGCCTGTAAGCCCATAAAGGCTTCTCCCCGAGGGACTGCGCCCGCAGGCGCGTGTCGGAGCGCAACCGCCGAAGGCGGCTCTTAGCGCGTAGACTGAAGCTGTCACCGAAGGTGACTGATGAGGGGCGCGTCTGCCATTGCTGCCCGCAAACGGGTTGCCGCCGTAACGCTGCCCCTCATCCGACCGCGCGCCGCGCGGCCACCTTCCCCCAAGGGGGAAGGCTTAAAACGTACCCCACTGGGGCCGGAGAATGCCCTCCGGCCCCAGTTTCTATTATGAGTAAGGAGACATCTTATGCCCATCGCCATTAAGATCAACCCCAAAGATAACGTCGTCGTCGCCCTGCATCCCATCGCCAAGGGCACGGCTGTCCCGGTCGATAACACCACCATCACCGCCGTCGAGGATATCCCCCAGGGCCACAAGATGGCCATTGTTCCCATCAAAGAGGGGGAAAACGTCATCAAGTACGGCTTTCCTATCGGCCATGCCACGGCGGACGCCGTGCCCGGTACCTGGATGCACACCCACAACATCCACACGAACCTCTCCGGCGAGGTCGAGTACAGCTACCACCCCAACGTGCATCCGCTGACCCCGGTTGCACCCGAGACCTTTATGGGTTACCGCCGCAAGGACGGCCGCGCCGCTATCCGCAACGAAATCTGGATCATCCCCACCGTCGGCTGTGTCAACGACTGCGCCAAGACGCTGGTGCGCGATAACCAGGATCTCGTCACCGGCAGCATCGACGGCCTGTATACGTTTACCCATCCGTTCGGCTGCTCCCAGACCGGCCATGACCACGCCCAGACCCGCAAGCTGCTGGCCTCTCTGGTGCGCCACCCCAACGCAGGCGCAGTGCTCGTACTCTCCCTGGGCTGCGAGAACCTGACCCACGAGCAGTTCCTGGCAGAGCTGGGCGACTACGACCACGACCGCGTCAAGTTCCTGACCTGTCAGGACGTGGAGGATGAGCTGGTAGCAGGCCGCGAGATTTTGAAGGAGCTGGCCGCCTACGCCGGACAGTTCCAGCGCGAGGCGATCCCCGCCAGCGAGCTAGTCATCGGCATGAAGTGCGGCGGCTCGGACGGCCTGTCCGGCATCACCGCCAACCCGACGATTGGCCGTTTCAGCGATATGCTGTGCGC
>ERZ827104.2606-NODE-2606-length-13700-cov-2.983877_pt1 | contig 13700 bp, 10 predicted proteins | sample MGYA00519781_ERZ827104 | MGnify/ENA primary metagenome ERZ827104 (study PRJEB31778, sample SAMEA3449257) | human gut metagenome | biome: human gut; feature: human-associated habitat; material: faeces | place: United Kingdom | collected 2010/2012 ... | reverse complement strand
TGAAGCCCACGATGTCCGTACTCGACCCCACCTACACCTTCACCGTCCCCATGAAGCAGATGGTAGCCGGCATTTACGACGCTTTCAACCATATCTGCGAACAGTATTTTTCCGGTTACGATGATAATACCTCTGATTATCTTGCCGAAGGGCTCATGCGTTCTATTATTGCCTCCTCCCGCATGGCCATTCAAAATCCCAAGGATTATGAAGCACGCAGCAACCTCATGTGGACGGCAACGTGGGCCCTTAATACGCTCATTGGCATGGGTAAGACCCAGGACTGGATGGTCCATATGCTGGGGCAGGCTGTAGGTGCCTATACGGACGCCACCCATGGCATGACTCTTTCTGCCGTTTCCCTTGCCTATTATCGTTTCCTTTTGCCTTATGGCCTCAGCAAGTTCAAACGTTTTGCTGTGAACGTGTGGCAGATCTGCCCTGACGGCAAATCGGATGAGACTATTGCCGAAGAGGGTCTTGCCGCTATGGAGGCATGGATGAAGGAAATTGGTGTCGCCTTGAAGCTTGGCGAAGTGGGCGCGGCGGAAGCGATGATTGACGGCATTGCCGATGCCACCTTTATTTTAAAGGGCGGCTACAAAGTCCTTACCAAGGACGAAGTCAAAGCCATCCTCAAAGCCAGTTTTTAAAGAAATAGGATATAAGATGGGACCCATGTCCCTGATCTAAAAAAGGCGTCAGCTTGAGTTTGTTTTCAAGGTGCCGCCTTTTCTGTTTGCTGCCATTTTTCCCGGGTCTGATGCAAAGCTTCGATTTTAGGGTCCTGAAACGGGAAGAAAAGGCCGGAACCCAAACGCAGATACCGATTCAGCTCAAGCTGGAGATTTCCCGCCGTTTTCTTGATGGGACTGCCGGTTCGGCAAGCCGCCTCCCACTCCTATCGGGGGGCGTTCACAGAAAGCTCCCTATAAAAAAAGAACGCCCTTGTCGGACGTTCCTTACTTCAAAAAATTGGTGCGATTGGCGCGAGTCGAACGCGCGACCCTCTGCTTAGGAGGCAGATGCTCTATCCATCTGAGCTACAACCGCACAACAGGGTTATTATACCAGATAGTCCCTAAAAAAACAAAGGCGGGGACACATCATGTGTTCCCGCTGGGCCTCATTTCACGATATAGGCGCTCGTGATTTCCGCAATATACTGGATATGACGGTCTTTATTGCCGTTTTTGTCTGCTGGATACCATTTGCCTTCACGTTGAGCAAGGTTTTCCAAGGCTTCGACCTGACGGAAGAGAACCTTGCATTCAAAGGTTAGGGGAAGTTCCTTGAATGCCGGTGCCTTGACGGTTTCGCCCGGCTGTGCCGTCAGGTTCAGGGCCTTGATCTTATCAAGGTCACGCCCCGACTTTGACCCGCAGACCTTTATGATTTCAGGATCCACAGTGCCTAAGGGAACATTTACCGTAAATTCTCCCGATGCGTCGAGAAAGTCCCGGGTCAAGCGGCTTTCCCGCACATAGACTGTGAGGACGGGCTTGCCCCAGTTGGTGCCTAGGGCACCCCAGCCGATGACCATGGTGTTCATGGCGCCTTTTTTTTCCGTTGAAAGGAGAACCCCTTTGGGGAGGGCCTGCATCAAGGTTTCAGCATAGGAAAAAGGTTCAATGTGTTCATTCATGGGAATGTACCTTCTTTCTTATGATTCTTACATTTTCATTATAACAAAAGCTGTCAATGGTGCTTGCAAGGCCGGAAAGCCTTCGTTATACTGAAAGGGAAAATGGAAGGAGGATTCCTATGAAAAAGACTGTCGTTTCCCTTCTGATGGCTGGCCTGCTTCTTATTGGCGTGCCCGCCCTTGCGCAGGAAGGGGATCTGCCCGATCCCCAGTGGCAGGCTGTCGTCACGGAACAGGGCGGCACCCGCTGGGATCTTGATACAGCGACCATCATGAAGCGCGGTGAGGGCCGCGTGGCAGGCTTCCGCAAGACGCAGACCGATGGGTCGTATGCGCTTACCCTCGGCCTTTTTATGAAGGACCGCCGTATGGCGCCTATTATGAAGCTTTCTGTAACGAAAGATCATGAAATCAAGGAGCGGTGGCGCGCGGAAAAAGAGGAGTGGGTGACCATTGAAACGGGTTCCGCCTTGGAGAAGGTTTATGACGCTGTCTGGAAGGCCCCCGTTTCTGAAACCCTTTCAAAAGACTCGAGCCACGCCTAAGGAAAGGAGCCGAAATGGGAAAGGAAATCGAAATGAAGCTCCTGACGACCCAAGCGGGATGCCACAGGCTATTTACTTCAAGAACCGTCACGAAAACCGCTCTTTCGGCAACGAAAAAGCGCCTTACCCTTAACAATACCTACTATGATACAAAAGACGGTGCCTTGAGCCGGGAACGCATGGCCTACCGCGTGCGCGTCACCGATGGCCGCGCTTATGAAGCGACCATCAAGACAAAGGGCACATCCACAGGGGGCCTTTCCGTCCGCGGCGAATTTACTGTGTCCCTAAAGGACGAAAGGCCTGTGACGGAAGGCTTTCCTCCCGATGTGACAAGGCATCTTAAGGACCTGCTTCATGGGGAGTCCCTCGTTCCGACCGTTACCATCACTTTTTTACGCCATGCTATGGACCTTGCAGTAGGAAAAAGCCGCGTTGAGCTTTCCCTTGATGAAGGAATCATAGAAAGCGGCGGCCATTCCCAGCCCCTTAGGGAGGTTGAACTTGAGCTCAAAGAAGGCGACCCTGCTGCCCTCTTTGCGCTTGTCAGCCAGCTTGCAGGGGAGCTTCCCCTTTATCCGGAAGACCGGAGCAAGCTCGAACGGGGACTTTCCCTTCTTGCAGGAAAGGAGCCCCTAGAGCCCTGCGGGGATGCTGTCAAAGTGCCCGAAACCTTTGCCGGAGCTGCCCCTTTCCTTCGGGAAACCCTTCACGATCTAGGTGTTTTCTTTAACGGTACCGGCAAGGGCGCACTCATTGCTGACCGACTGGTCCTTGCTGCCGATTTTTGGAAAGAAAAGGCCATGGGCGGGGACGAGGCGGTGCGCCTTCGGGAAGCGGCAGACCATTTTGGAACGGATGACGATGTCTATCTGGAAAAAGATCTTGAAGAGGGGCGGACCGCTGCGCTGCTTTGGCAGTGCCTGGCCAAGGTTTGCAGCAAATCCCATGAGGAAGAAAGCCGTTTCCAGGAGGAACTTCCCCGGGTAAAAAAATAAAAGTCAAAAAATCAAAAAAGTATTTGACATTTTGACTTTTGGCGGGTACAATAAACCCAGGAAGTGCGAAATGACTTCCTGGGTCTTTTCCTTTTAAAGATCCTATTTTCTTAGAAGGGATGGGGCGACGTAAACCAAGTCAAGATCATGATGAGTTTTATGATGGCGTCTGGCAGGGCCCAGATGACAGCGACTGCAGCAAGGACGGCCAGAAGTCCTATGATGAGATAAAGCTTCTTTGTGAAGCGGTCCATCAGGACTTCCGTATTGAGCAGCTCGTAGCAGCGCTGGAGCACCTTTAGTTTGGTGTCGATGTTTTCCCGCCATACATCAGCCCGCAAAAGATACATGTACCGGGCGTAGACGCGGGCGTTGAAGACATCCTCTGTAACCTGGAGGGCGTTATCCACATTGCTCGTAAGGACACTCATGTCGGCCATGACCTCCATGAGTTCATTGCGGACCTTGCGGAAGGTCTTAGCCTTACCGTGGGATCCGGGTTCTGTTGCTTTGTCGATTTCGTCGTATGTGCTGTCGATGGCCTTCCGGAGGGCATCATCGTAGTAGCGCAGTTCGAGGAACTGGGCATTGGCAAATTCAAGGAGATCTGGCAGGTCCGTGCTTCCCGTCCGGTCCAGCATGATTGCCGTATCCCACGTCAGGTAGATGACATCGTCTTTGCTGTAGGAGAAGCGATTTACGAGGGCATCCTTCCTCGTTTCTTCGCTGAGCGGCGTCTTGTCCTTCATGATGAGGGCCGCCAGGTCCCAATCAGGGAGCTTGTCCTTGAAATAGTAGACAACAAAATCTTCATCAAAGTCGGAAATTCGCATCTTCGTGCACGCCGGACGGATTGTATCTGTGACGGCATCGATGTATTCACGGACCACGTTTTCCGGCAGGGAGTCGACAGCAATGGTCAGGTCTTGGTATTTTTCATAGGAAATGTTTTCCGGGACTTCTAAATGGAAGATGAGACTGACGACGCCAATGTCGAAGATGCGGGCCTTGATGACCGCTGTGTATTGGTCCCCGGCAAATTCCATATCATGGGTTCCCAGTTCAACAAGGACCGGGGGATTCTGGAAACTGATGGAGTTTGGCGCATTCTTTTCAAAGCGCAGACGGGACGCAATCTTGTTCCGGCTGGTCCAGATGGCTTCCACGACGTTGAGGTCGATTTCATCGGCGACGTCGAAAAGGTGGTAAAGGATAATGGATGAATTCATAAAAGCCTCCTTAACTAGGCAGCAGTTAAAGCAAAGTTCCTATCATCCTTTTTCGACAGCAGCCTTGTTTTTCCTTCCTATCAGGAAGATTACATAAAGGCGTTTTGCGCGCCTTCCCCTTCGGGGGATTGGTAACAGGGGTGTTTCCCCATTTTCGCGGCCCTTGGGCCCTTATCCATAGATATAAATTTTAGGCAGCATGCGGAGGTGTTTATGATGCAGCCAGAACGTTTCAGTGAAGAAGTCAAAAGTTTATTGGAAGCCAGTCAGCAGCAAGCTGTCATGAACTATAACCAAGAGGTGGGAACCGTCCATCTCCTGTCAGCCATGATGAGCGAACCTGATAGTTTCCTCCATTATGTCTTAAAGAGCCTTCATGTCGAGGAAAACGACTTCAGCCGTGACCTCAATCATTTGGTGAAGGCTGTCCCGTCCGTCAAGGGAACCGACCAGCTCAGTATGTCCACGGGGATGGCAAGGGTCTTTGCCCTAGCAGAAAAAGCAGCCGGTCAAAATAAGATTACCGGAGCCCATTTGCTTGCGGCCCTCTGTGAAGACGGCGACAGCGATGTGGTGTCCCTCTGCCGCAAGTACGGCATTACCCGTTCGGCCATCCGCGGTCTCGTCGATCGGTATGAAGGCGGCAAGGACAGCGACGAAAACCGCAAGACCTTGGAAAAATATGGGCAGGACCTGACGGCCAAGGCCCGTAAGGGCGCCCTTGATCCGGTCATCGGCCGTGACGACGAAATCCGCCGTACCGTTGAGATCCTGTCTCGTCGGAAAAAGAACAACCCTGTTCTCATTGGGGAACCGGGTGTTGGCAAGACGGCTATTGTAGAAGGCCTTGCCCGCCGGATCGTGGCAGGTGACGTGCCCGAATCCCTAAAGAACAAGACCCTCTATGCCCTGGACCTTGCCTCCCTTGTTGCCGGGGCCAAGTACCGCGGCGAATTTGAAGAGCGCTTGAAGAAAGTCCTCAAGATCGTTGCCGATTCGGCCGGTCAGATCATCATGTTCATTGATGAGCTCCATACCGTCGTCGGAGCCGGTGCTTCCGAAGGGTCCATGGATGCTGGCAATATCCTGAAACCGATGCTGGCCCGCGGCGAGCTTCGCTGCATTGGGGCAACGACCCTTAATGAGTATCGGAAATATATTGAAAAGGACAGCGCTCTGGAACGCCGGTTCCAGCCCGTCCTTGTCAAGGAACCGAGCGTCGAGGACACGGTTTCCATCCTGCGTGGCTTGAAGGAACGCTATGAAGTCCATCATGGGGTCCGCATCAAGGACTCCGCCCTTGTGGCCGCGGCTGCGCTTTCAAACCGCTATATCAGTGAACGGTTCCTGCCGGATAAGGCCATCGACCTCGTCGATGAAGCGGCAGCCCGTCTGCGTACAGAAATTGATTCCATGCCGACGGAACTGGATGAAAGCCGCCGCCGTATGCTCCAGCTCCAGATTGAGGAACAGGCCCTTTCTAAAGAAGAAGATAAGCAGTCGGCTGACCGTCTCGAAAAGATCCGTGAGGAACTGAAAGAGATGAAAGCAAAGAATGATAAGATGACGGCTCGCTGGCAGGAAGAAAAGGCCGGTATTGCCAAGGTTCGCCAGGTCAAGAAAGCCATTGACCAGGTGAAGAAGGATATGGAAACGGCCGAGCACGATTATGATCTCAACAAGCTTGCCGAACTTAAGTATGGCCGTCTGCCGGATCTGCAGAAACAGCTCCAGGAACTTGAAAAAGAAGAACATGCAGAGGACCGTCTCCTCAAGGAAGAAGTCGACGAAGACGATATCGCCAAAGTCGTCAGCACCTGGACGGGGATCCCTGTGAGCCGTCTTATGGAAGGCGAAAAGAAGAAACTGGCGCACCTGGATGAAGTCCTCCATCAGCGGGTCATCGGTCAGGATGAAGCCGTGAAGGCTGTCTCCGAAGCCGTTATCCGCGCTCGCGCCGGTATCAAGGATCCTAATAAGCCCATTGGTTCCTTTATCTTCCTGGGTCCGACGGGTGTCGGCAAGACGGAACTTGCCAAGAGCCTTGCCGAGGTACTCTTCAACGATGAAAAGAGCATCATCCGCATCGATATGAGTGAATACATGGAAAAGCACACCGTAAGCCGCCTGATTGGTGCGCCTCCGGGATATGTAGGTTATGAAGAAGGCGGTCAGCTTACGGAAGCCGTGCGCCGTCATCCTTATTCGGTGATTCTTTTTGATGAAATCGAAAAAGCCCATGCCGACGTCTTCAACGTCCTCCTCCAGGTCCTTGATGATGGCCGCCTGACCGATGGCCAGGGCCGTGTCATCGACTTTAAGAATACCCTCATCATCATGACGAGTAACCTTGGGTCCCATGAGATCATGGAACATAAAGGTGAAATCAGCCATGAAGAAGTGCGCAGTATGCTGATGAAGTTCTTCCGTCCGGAATTCCTGAACCGCGTGGATGATATTGTCGTCTTCAAACCGCTCGGCGAGGATCAGATCCGCAGCATTGTCCGCCTTATCCTGGGCCAGCTGGGCAAACGCTTGCAAAATCAGATGGAACTCACCCTTGAGGCTACTGATGAAGCTGTCAATGCCCTTGCCAAGGAAGGCTTCGATCCTGCCTTTGGCGCTCGTCCGCTAAAGCGTCTCATCGTCCACAGCGTGGAAACCATCGTCAGCCAGAAGATTGTCCAAGGCGACATCGTAAGCGGCGATCATCTGAAAGTCGTCCTGAAAAACGGCAAGATTGATGTAGTAAAGGCATAAGTCCTGATTGCTGGGAAGGCGTTCTCCTTCCCAGCAATTTTTATGTCTAGGTTTTTTGGGGAAAAACCTTTGTGAACTCGTTGTAAATGAGTTCACAGAGTGGGGGTTCCGTTGTATAATAGAGAGGAATTTGATGAATCGCCAAGGAGGATTTCCATGAAAAAATTACTCACCCTTGTTACGCTTCTTATGACGCTCCTTGCCGTTCCTTTTACGGCAAGTGCAGAGCGCAGCGGCGCCAAAGCAAGCGGCGTTCCTTTCAATAAGACCAAGGTTGTCTATCTCAAGAGCCTCGAAAAGGCTGATGGGGAATTTGTCAAGAATAATCCCCAGTTCAGCCGTGATGAGGATGCGGTCCGCTTGACCTATCTCGGACTCCAGAAATCCTTGAAGGATGAAGGCGTGACGCTTTATAACAATCCTGTCATGCTGCCTGACCGCTACCTGAGACAGACCCTGACCATGCAGGTCGTTGTCAATTTTGCTGGCACCGTGCCCCTCGAGGGAGAAGCGGCTCAGGAAGCCATCAAGGACAAACGGGAACCTGTGGAATCCCTGGCTTCCCTTTCTTTCCTTGTTACGAAAGGAGACGCACCGGTCTACCGTATGACCGATGTGCGTACGAGCAAGGAAAAGAACCTGGAAGAACTCATTCGGGATATGACAAAAGATGCAGCAAACGAAATCACGAATAATCGCATGAAACTAAAAGACGTAAAATAAGCTTGCTGAGAGGCTGTGAGAAATGAGCGCATCATTTCCTCGCAGTCTCTTTTTGTATGGCCAGGCGGTGGGAGGATTTTGATGCTGGGGTGCTATGACGTTGTGATGTTGGGCCGCTCTGCTGCTTTATTACTGAAATCGGTGCAGCTGGATCCCTTACGTTGGGATTGGAATCCCTCAAAAGACTGTACTGCCGGCCCCAAACCGCCCCCTAACGGGGAAAAGGAGCCGCATTAAATTCACACCCAACCATGTTTCTTGGAGGTTATCTGTCGCTTCAAAAGCGTCCTTCAAAACTCCGGGCGAATCTGCCTGGCTCCTGCCCGCAAGGAAACGTCACGGTGCTTTTCATCCACTACCGAAAACGGGAAATTTTGTTGATAACTGCTTACGGATATTTTTACACAACATGAGTGCACATAAATCTTGTCAGCTGCCTCGTCGTCACGAAAACGGGTCCTTTTGCGGCGGAGCATGCCATCATTGGCATCAGATCAATCTTTTAAAAGCAAATGATGACACAGGACTTCATCGAATCGGCGCGATTTATGCGCCGAGTAAAACGACACACCTCTACCCTTGCGGCAAACCCATTTAAAAGATATAATTCTATGAGTATCATCGTGAGACCAGCCCGGTTACCCGCCCTGTGTCCCCCTTGAGGAAAGGATGGACGATATCTATGCCGATACCTCTTGCTCTTTGGGCTGCTGCCGGAATTGGAGCAGCGGGCATGAAGCTCTACATGAACTTGAACAGTCCTGAAACCGTCGTGCACAATGCGACAGAGCGTTATAACGAAGAACGCTATAAATTCTATAAACAAATGGAAAGGCTCGTTCCTCTTATCGAGGAATTGGGCCGTTTGAAGTTATCTACGTGGTCCAAGTACACTGCGATGTTTGACACGCTGGATAAGATCATCAATCTCCCCGGTCATTATACCTACAAGAGCCACAAGAACCTCCACATGCTGCCCCAGGATGTGCGTAAGCTGCGGAAGGTGGCAGACGTCGTGAAACGGATCCATACGGACCATCTTGATATTGAAGGGACGGGCATGCTGACCATTGTTGCCCTTCAGGGCGGAGCGGCCAGTGATTACAGCCAGACTGCCCTGGCCGAAGGGGAGTCGCGCCTCATTCTCGAACAAATCATGGAACAGCCTCTTTATACGTCTGAATGCGGCGTCCTTGACGAAGAGCAGGTCCTTTGTGCCGTCATGGATTTTCCTAAAGTCATGCCCCGTGGTTATTTCAAGGATCGTCATGGCAGGAAGCGGGAACGCAAGGTTTCCAAACGGGCGGCCCGCCGTTACAAGGAACTGACGGATAAGGAATCGGTCCGCCTTGCCGACGCGACAGCGCGGGCTGATCGCCTTTATCACGTTGTGACACATGTCCTGGGCTATATGAAGCCGCTCAAGAAGGAACATGATGAACAGCTTGATTTTTTCACGGCACTCATCAAGGAAAACAATGATTACGATCAGTTTACGCTGGAACAGAAAGACCGTCTCAATTTTGGCGTTACCTTGGGTTTTGTCCTGCGTGAACTGGCCCGGACCGATATCATCATCAAAAATGGGAATGTTCCCATCATCAATACTTCGGCCCTGCGGGCGGTTTATGCCCGGGCCAAGGATCTGATGCCTGCGGAAGAAATGCCCTATCAGATATAAGAAAGGAAGAATTACATGATCAGTACAAAAGGTTTCAAAGCCTACGATATCCGCGGCGTCGTTCCCAGCGACGTCAATGAAGAGCTTGCTTACGCCTTGGGCCGCAGCCTTGCCTTTTATCTCAAGGCAAAGACCCTTGTCGTAGGTCACGACATCCGTCTGAGCGGGCCCAGCCTGCGCGACGCCGCCGTACGCGGGATGCGTGACATGGGGACGAAGGTCATCGATCTTGGTCAGTGCGGTACGGAAATGATTTATTTTGCGGTTGCCCATCTTAAGGCTGACGGCGGCATGATGATTACGGCAAGCCATAATCCTGCCGAATATAATGGCATGAAGCTTGTCCGCAGCGGTTCCCGTCCTATTTCGGGAGACACGGGACTGAAGGACCTTGCAGCCATGGTCATAGATCCTGATTTTGAAACCAAATATCCCAAAGCCGCACAGCAGGGGAGCTATGAGCAGGTGGACATTGTCCCAAGTTATGTGGACCATCTCCTTAGCTATATCGATACCAAAGAGATTGCGCCCTTAAACATCGTGGCTAACCCCGGAAATGGCGGAGCCGGTCCCATTGTAAAGGAACTGGCAAAGCACTTGCCCTGCCACTTTACGTATCTTAACGATACGCCGGACGGTCATTTCCCCAACGGCGTTCCCAATCCGCTCCTTGTTGAGAACCGTGATGCCACAAGCAACGCTGTCCGCCGGGAAGGGGCCGATCTTGGCATTGCCTGGGACGGGGATTTTGACCGCTGCTTCTTCTTTGATGAAAATGGACGCTTCATCGAAGGGTATTATCTTGTCGGTCTTTTTGCCGCTTACTTCCTCAAAAAGCATCCTGGCGCCAAGATTCTCTTTGACCCGCGTCTGATCTGGAATACGGAGGACATCATTGCCCGTGAAGGGGGATATCCCGTCCGCTGCAAGAGCGGCCATGCCTTCATCAAGGAATGTATGCGTCGGGAACATGTCCTTTACGGCGGAGAAATGAGTGCCCACCACTATTTCGCCGATTTTTCCTACTGTGACAGCGGGATGATTCCTTGGCTCCTTGTCATTTCTCTCATGTCGACATCGGGCCTTAGTCTTGCTGAAATGGTGGACGCCCGCATCCGCGAATATCCTTGCAGCGGGGAAATCAACCGCAAAGTGGGGGATGCCGATGCCATCATGGAATCCCTGTCGGCACGCTTTAAATCCGGCATCCAGGACCATATGGACGGGCTTAGCGTCGTCTATGATGAATGGCGCTTCAACCTTCGCAAATCCAATACGGAACCCGTGGTGCGGCTCAATGTTGAAACAAGAGGAGATCGGGAACTTCTCGAACAAAAGACCCGTGAGCTTCTGGACCTCATCCAGGGCGAGAAAGCATAAGGAGGCAGCAGTATGAACGTTCTTGTTACGGGCGGGGCCGGTTACATTGGGTCCCATGTCATTGATGACCTCATCCAATCTGGTTATACACCGATAGTTTATGATAATTTCAGTACCGGTCATGCCGAAGCGGTTCCTGAAACGGTACAGCTCATCCAAGGGGATCTTCATGATTTCACCTTCCTGAAACATATCATGGGGCAATACGAAATCGATGCCGTCCTGCACTTTGCGGCAAGTTCCCAGGTCGGCGAGTCCATGGTCGATCCGGGAAAATATTACTATAACAATGTGGCTGGTACGTTGGGCCTTCTTGACGCCATGCGGGAAAGCGGCGTCGAGTTTCTCGTCTTTTCGTCGACGGCGGCCGTTTACGGGGAACCGGACCAGGTTCCCATTACGGAAGACATGCCCCTTCATCCAACGAATGTCTATGGCCGGACAAAACTCATGATCGAAAACATGCTGCGGGACTACAGCATGGCTTACGGCCTTCGTTATGTAGCCCTGCGCTACTTCAATGCTGTCCTTTTTGGGAAATATCGGGGAAGACCATAATCCGGAAACCCATCTTATTCCCCTGACCATCCAAGCCGCCCTTGGGAAGCGTGACGCCATTTCCATCTTTGGCACGGACTACGATACCCCTGACGGCACGTGTCTTAGGGATTACATCCATGTGAAGGACCTGGCCTCTGCTCATATCCTTGCCCTGAACCATCTCGTCAAGGGCGGTGCAAGTCGGGTCTACAATCTGGGGACCAAAACAGGACTTTCTGTCCGGGAAATCATCAATGCCGTCAAGGAAGTAACGGGCCGTGACTTCATGGTAAAAGAAGAAAAACGCCGTGCTGGCGATCCTGCACGCCTCATTGCCTCCAGCGAAAAAATTGCAAAGGAACTTCATTGGAAGCCTGAACACAGCAGCGTCAAGGAAATTGTGGAAACGGCCTGGCGCTGGCATAGCGGCCATCCCAATGGATATCGCTGAGCCTTATGGATATCCTGGTAACAGTCGATCATCTCGCCAAAAGCTTTGGTGCCCATGATATCTTTGACAAGGTGAGCTTTACCATTCGCCAAGGGGAAAAGCTAGGCCTTGTCGGCGTCAACGGCAGCGGCAAGACGACGCTCCTGCGCTGCCTCATGGATCCCTCCTTTGCTGATAAAGGAACCGTCCAATATGCCGGAGAAATTCGCGTTGGCTACGTGGAACAGGGATTTGACAATATCGAAGACGAAACCATCTGGGAGTTCATGCTCCGTTCCTGCCCGGATATTCTTTCCCTCCGGGAAAAGATGAAGGACCTTGAGCGGGAAAGCGGCGAAAAGACCGGGGAGGCCCTAAAGGATGTCCTGGACCGCTACGGCCGTGTGGAAGCCCGCTATGCCCATTTGGATGGGTATCACTACGAAAATAACATCAAGCGGGTCCTGATTGGACTGGGCTATCCGGAATCCACTTGGGAGCACAACGCCCTGGCCCTTTCGGGCGGGCAGAAAACGCGCCTTCAGCTGGCGGCAGCCCTTGTCAATTCGCCGGACCTGCTCGTCCTTGACGAACCGACAAACCACTTGGATATTGTCATGAGTCAATGGCTTGAAAAATACCTCCGTGAGTTCCGCGGCGGTGCCCTCATCATCTCCCATGACCGGGCCTTCCTTGATGCCGTTGCAGAAGGCATCCTTGAAATGGAAGGGGGGACCCTGCACCGTTATAAAGGAAACTATTCCCGCTATGTGGAGCAAAAAGAGCTCCAGGTCCTTTCCCAGACCCGGGCCTATGAAGCACAGCAGGAAACCATCCGACGCACGGAAGATTATATCCGACGCTATAAGGCGGGCATCAAAAGCAAGATGGCCCGGGGACGCCAGTCCCAGCTGGACCGGATGGAACGCATCGATGCGCCCATAAAGGAAGAATCTTTTACGCTGCGTCTGCCCCATGCCGCCGAATCGGCGGAAAAGGTCATCATGCTGGAACACCTTTCCGTTGGCTATGAAGGAAATGTCCTTTTGAGCGACATTGACCTTGTCCTGCGCCGCGGGGAAAAGGTGGCCATCATCGGGCCCAATGGGAGCGGCAAGTCAACCCTCCTAAAAACCATCCTTCAGGAGATTCCGCCCCTTCGCGGTGAAGCAAAGATTGGAAACCGCGTGAAGATTGGCTACTTTTCCCAAAGCTATGAGCGCCTTGAACCCCAACAGACCATTCTCGACAATTTCCTTACGGAGTATGGCATGACGGACGAGCAGACGCGCCGCCTCTTGGGCAGCATGCTCTTTCGTGGGGAAGACGTCTATAAAACCATCGGGAGCCTTTCCGGCGGTCAGAAAGCCCGTCTGGTCCTGTTGAAACTGGTCCTTGACGGCGCCAATTGCCTCGTTCTTGACGAACCGACAAACCATCTTGACATCATGGCCAAAGAAGCTGTCGAAGCCGCTCTTGAGACCTTTGACGGCACGGTCCTTCTCGTCACCCACGACCGCTATCTCGTTAACGAAGTGGCAGGCCGCATCTGGGCTGTTGAAAAGGGGCACCTCACGAATTATAACGGCAATTTCGACTTCTATCTGGAAGAGCGGGATAAATGCCAACAGCGGGAAGCGTCGCTTCCAGAAGTCCCTCAGCGGGCACCGAAGGAAGAACCGAAAAAACTTGACGTGCCAAAGCGCCGTCCCCACGAGGAAAAATCCAAGAACCAGCGGATCTATACACCGGCCGAGGCAGAAAAACTC
>ERZ827104.2605-NODE-2605-length-13701-cov-4.197933_pt1 | contig 13701 bp, 9 predicted proteins | sample MGYA00519781_ERZ827104 | MGnify/ENA primary metagenome ERZ827104 (study PRJEB31778, sample SAMEA3449257) | human gut metagenome | biome: human gut; feature: human-associated habitat; material: faeces | place: United Kingdom | collected 2010/2012 ... | reverse complement strand
CAAAGATTAAGCCTATTAAAAGCACGTTGAGCAAAGCCCTTGACTATATCCAAAATCCCGATAAGACGGACGGGAAAATGCTTGTGTCCTCTTTTGGCTGCTCCTATGAAACGGCAGACATTGAATTTGAATATACCTTGTCGCAAGCTCTCCAAAAGGGCAACAATTTAGCCTTTCATCTGATACAGTCCTTTGAGCCGGGGGAAGTGGATTATGAAACCGCCCACAAAATCGGAAAGCAGCTTGCCGACGCGGTAACAAAAGGGCAGCATGAGTATGTATTGACGACGCACATTGACAAAGGACACGTCCATAATCACATTATTTTCTGCGCGGTCAATTTTGTAGACCACCACAAGTATAATTCCAATAAGCGTAGTTATTACGGCATACGGAACATGAGCGACAGGCTGTGCCGGGAAAACGGCTTATCCGTCATTGTCCCGAAAAAGGGAAACAAGGGAAAGAGCTATGCAGAGTATCAAGAGGAAAAAACGGGAACCAGTTGGAAAGGCAAGCTGAAAATCGCCGTTGACGCACTCATTCCCCAAGTGTCCAGTTTTGAGGAATTGTTACAACGGCTGCAAGCTGCGGGCTATGAGATAAAGCCGGGAAAATATGTGTCCTGCCGCGCTCCCGGACAGGAACGCTTTACCCGTCTTAAAACCCTCGGCGCAGACTATACAGAGGAAGCCATAAGGGAACGCATAGAGGGCAAACGCGCCCGCGCTGCGAAAGCTCCCCGCGCAGATCGCGGCGGCGTTAGCCTGCTGATTGACATTGAAAACAGTATCAAGGCGGCGCAGAGCAAAGGCTATGAACACTGGGCGAAAATCCACAATCTGAAACAGGCAGCTAAGACCATGAATTTCTTGACGGAGAATAAGATTGAACAGTACGCGGATTTAGTCAGCCGGATTGAGGAAGTGGCGGCAGAAAGCGAACAGGCGGCAGACGTATTAAAGGGCGTTGAAAAGCGGCTTGCAGATATGGCGGTGCTGATGAAGCACGTCGCCACTTATCAAAAGACAAAGCCTGTCTATGACGCATACGCCAGCCTCGGAAACCCTACACAAAATAGGAAAACAATCGTTTTTTGACAGACTGACGCTTCTCTAAGAAGCGCATATCCACTGTATTCAGAACGCACATGGGCGCCAGCTTTCGCTGGCGCCCATGCTGATTCTATTCAGATGTATCCGGATAGGCCTTCTGTATGCTTATGGCCGCAAATCCAGAATTTCGGCCCTGCATTGCTGGTCGCGCTCTGTATAAATGCGGTCTGCGAGGAAGCCAAGCTTTCTGTCCGCATCTTTGCTGAGAATCTGATCGCCCTGCATTGTCATTTGTGCGCGCTTTGCCGTGAAGAATCCGCCTGCCGGTACGCTTCTTGGCGACAGCGAGAAGGACAGTTCCAGTTCTGCATTTTCGCATACAGAAATACGCAGGAAGTCAGACAGCTGCACGCGCTGTGGCTGCCCGTTGATCTGAACGGACACGTCTTTTGTCCCCTGCGGGATGTACAGATGCAGCTGCAATTCTCTCCGTATACCGCGCAGGGAAAGTTGCACCCTGTTTTCGTGCGGATAGTTGGTCTTTACATCGATGTCCGCCTGTTCTGTGTGGAAATGTCCCGGCAGGTAATGCACGAACCAGATCTGGCCGTCTTCCGTCAGAATGCTGTTTGCCGCTGCGCTGCAAAGGCCCTCTGCTCCGCGCATGGAGCAGCACCACCACGCTTCATAGACGTCCGTATTAGCCTGCACAAACCTGCCGCTCTGCTCCGTTCCGCTGCACAAATCACAACCGAAGCCGCCGTTCGGCCGCTGAGAAGCAAGCAGCGCATTGTAATAAATCCTGTTTGCCAGTACCGCATACTCGCTCTGCTGTGTCAAGCGGAACAGCGCCATGGAGGCCATATAAGAATCGACAATCGCACAGGGTTCTGTCCAGTATGGCCGCCCAAACCAGTTATAATTTGCGTAATTTGCGGTCATTCCGTACTGCACATAGTGCGCGAACACTTCTTTTGCAAACGCGAGCAGTTCCTCATCCGGCTCCGCCTCACACAAGCGCAGGATCCCGCGCAGCGCGGAGAGCGTCGCATGTGTCTGCAGGGAACTTTTTTCCACGTCGATCTGCCGGAATGCCGCGATCATTTCCGACAACAGCGCACGCACGCGCGTATCTGCAAACAGCGTCTCGTACTGCGCCAGCGCATCCATGGAAATAAACGCACAGCCAATGTCCGTGGACAACCGCCAGCCGTCTATGATCTCGTCCCCGAGATGCCCCGCTGCTTCCGCGTTTGCCGTGCGTTTTTCCCGCGCGGTCGGATAAGTTGGAAACCTTCCCGACAACGGCAGGTAGAGATTTTCCACGATCCGCTTTGCGCATTTTGCGTATTTTTCTTCGTCCCTGCTGATATACAGTTCCAGCAAGCCTCGGAGAAGCCAATTATGGCCGGAAAGCTGCTGTTCATTGATGGCGTCCGGTGCACAGATGCCTTTTAAATATCCGCGTTCGTTCCACTGCGTATCCAGCGCTTCCAGAATTTCGTCCAAAAACGCTGCTTTTCGTCCGGAGATTCGCTCGTGCAGGCACAGGGCCAAAATCATCCGGCCCTCCCAGTCGCCCGGCCAGCCCTGCTTGTCTGCCTGGAAGATCTCTGCCGCGCGATACATCGGATCCTCCAGCCGGGAATAGTTTCTTCCCAACCGGAACGCCAGTTCCCCTGTCAGCGTGATATTGTTTAAGTCAAGCGCCTGCATATTGTGTCTTCTCCGTTCCGTAGATCTTCGCCAACCAGTATAAAACATGGGACGCAAACCCATGGCAGCAGCTGGCGCTCGGCTGATCATGCTCCCACAGGGTTCCTGTCCTCTCAGCCATCGGCGTAAAATATTCTTTCAGATCCTGCAGCAGCTTTTCCGTCTGGCCATCCAGATACAGAAGTTCCAGCCGCAGATAATCCCCGATAAACGCATTTGCCGGCGCAACATCCGGGCAGCAATCCGCAGCCCGGTGCGGCCCAAACTTCTGCACAAGCGTCTGCCACAGTTCCGGGTATGTCCGCTTATCCGCAGTGCCCATGAAAAACGCGTAATACTGGCAGACCTCGGTTATATTCCCGGGGTTTTCAAGACCGTGTGCTGTCCGCCGTTCATTGTCGGTAAAGAACAAGCCATTAAAGGAGCGCTGCCGTATCGTCTCCTGCAGCTTTTGGGATTTTTCCAGAAGCGCGGAATCGCCGTACAGTCTTCCTGCGATCTGCAGCATTCTGGCATACAGCATATTGGTCGGGAAATTGACATCCTGCACAACATCCGGATCATTTGCGCGGGACCACTCGACGAACACCCACTTTTCCAGCTTTTCCAGCAGGCCGTATTCGTTTTCAAACGTCGCAAAATATTGAATCAGGCCATAAACACGCGATTTGGCACGCTCCGCAAATGCGCAGTCTCCGCTGCGCTTGATATATTCCTCCAATTCCAGCACAAACCACATGGCCCAGTTCGGGATAAAGTTCCCGTCATAGTGGTCTGCCGGATAGCACATCGGCAGCATGCCGTCCGGGAGATGCGCAAATCGCTCGGCCAGCAGGAAGTTCTCCAGAAATGCTTTTTCGACCGTGCATTGGCCGGTCAGCGCATGCTCCGTGCGCGCGGTAAAGAAGCTGTCGCAAAGCCATCCGGCCCGCTCGCGGGAGGGGCAGTCCATAAACAAATCCAGCGCATTCTGCCGGTATGTGCGAACCGCCGCGTCGGCAATTTCCCGAAGCTGCTTCTGTTCTGGAAGACGAATCTGAAATTCCGGCGCCGGGTGCTGATATTGGAGCATCCGCACCTCCGAAACCCGGCAGGCGCCCTTTGCGGCGATTTTCAGGTACATCATCGTATACGGGGCGAACGTCATGATTCGATGGGTTCCGGCGTCCAGATCGTATTTAAAGCAGTTGCAGTTTGTAAGCCGAAGGAAATCCACGTCTCCGTCGGTCAGAATCTCATCAAACAGCAGATAAACCGTACATGCCTGCGCGCATTCCACCGTCATGCACAAAAATCCGGTTGCATTATAAGGAAACCGGCAAGTCGCATAGCTGTTTTCCAGCGTGATCTGGGCCGTATCCTCCGCCGCATGGCAGGACGGCTTCCATGCAAATGTCTGTGCTTCGTCGGACAGGTGCTCTTCCAGCGTATCCGCCGGATATCCCTTGAGCATGGGGCCGATCTGCGTATAGGCGCGGTCTTTCCGCAGCGCGCCGCATGGCACGTCAAAGGAAACGCTGCCGGTCTGGACGATGCGCTGTACCTGCAGCGGCTCAAATTGCGGCATAGGCGTTTCCCGGCGCAAATACCGCTTTTCTGCCTGCGTCTCCGATTCCAACCGCTCTGCGCCGCCGTCGCTGCCAAGATAAAAGGCCTGCTTGCAGGCGCGAAGCCGGTATGCTTCGGCAAATGCACGCTGGAAACTGTAGCGCTGGACGCGCTGGATTCTCTGGTGCAGATCATACACGCCGAAAGAGCCGTCCCCTGTTGCCGCTGTCACTGCGTGGTTTTGCAGAATTTCCGCTGCCAAAAATCCCGGCTGATCCAGCGTATCATAACTGTTGACGTTAAAGGCCGTTACCTCGATCACGACCGTATTCTGTCCGGCGCACAGCTGCGGCGTCAGATCGATCTCGTCAACGCGGTAAAAGCCGTGCGCCGCCCGCGCAGGTCCCGCACAGACAAATTTTCCATTTACCCAGACACGATAAATGCTGGATGCCGCAAGATGCAAACTGGCGTCTTGGCCGGCTATGATCGCTCGGAACGCCAGTTCGCAGTTCATCTCATCTGCCCGGCCCTTGGCCCATATTGGTACTGCTTTTTGAAAAAAAGTATTCATATTTACCCAATCTAATATTAAATATGTATTGTTTACCCCTCGTTCAGCGTCAGGGTGTACCAGCGAATATCCGTGCCGTTTGCGCTCATAAACACCCGGAACGACGTTCCCTCCGGGTACAGCGTCAGATACGGATTGGAGACATCCGCCCGTTTGACTGCAATATGCTCCGGTTTTGTCCAGTGCAGCAGATCTTCGCTGAAGCTGAGTTGGCAGGTACACAGCCCGTTCTGCCACGCATCCCGGTTGTAGGTTGACATGACAAACCGGTCGTGTGCCGGATCTTTACAGACAGACGGAATTGCGCCGCCGGTCAAAACCGGAACATCCCGTCCGCAATTTCCCGGCTCTGTAAAGCCGTTTCCCGTGTACTTTCTCCACGCCGTCACATCTTCCAGTTCATCCAGCCGGCAGCGGGCAAGATAAACCGCATCTGCCACCGCCTCCGACCGCTCAAGATTCATAAAATGCTTTGTATAGAACAAATACAGATAGCCGTCATGCGGGTTCGGAAAAACGGAAAAATCCCCGCAGCCGAGGCAGATCTCATCTCCGGTCTGTCCCGGCTGATTCATTCCGGGCGAAAATCTGCTTGTCCAGCAGGGCTCCTGCGCGGTCAGAATCCAGCCGAAAAACCGCCATGTTCTCCCGCAGTCGTCGGATGTCATCATTCCGATGTGCCGGAAGTCCGGTTCGCCCTCCTCCTGCGCTCTCGCGGTATAAGAGGTTTTCCCCGCGCCCCAGCCTGTCTCATTGTGAATCAGGCAGTAAAACCGGTTTGTTTCCTTGTTGATCCACAGTCCGCACGGCCAGATCTGTCCGCGGGACAATGGCCCGTCCGGATACGGAATACCGGAAAACGCCTGCCCAGCCTCCCCCAAGGCAAAGCAATATTGCGCATCATATTCTTTCTTCAAGTCCAAAAGCGAACTGCCGCTCCACACGCTGATGCCGCCTAAATTTGTATGGCCGAGGAGCGCCCAGAAACGGCCGCTCCGGTCTGCGGCGTATGTGAGCAGACTGTCCTGGTAAACGCCGTTTTGATTCGTCAGATTTGTCTCATGTACGGACGATAGTTGATAGTTGTTCATTCTTTTCCTCTCTGCCGCTCAGCCGATAATCCCCTCCGGAGATACCTGCACCTGAAGCGTGTGATCCTCAACAACGCGCCGGATCTCCTGCAGCCGGTAGTCTCTGGGTGTGCATCCCATTGTTTTTTTGAAAACCCGCGCAAAATAATTTGCATCCGAAAATCCAACCTCGTGCGCGATCTCTTCAATCCGGTTCCGGCTCCTTAAAAGCAGCGAACTTGCCACCTCGATCCGGTGCTGATTCAGATATTGGATTGGGGAAATATGCAGGGCTTCCTGAAAGCGCTTGGATAAATACGGGATAGACACATTGCAGGCCTTTGACAAATAGGCCAGATCCAATTCGTTTTTATACTCTGTCTGAATCAGCGCCATACATCTTTGCACCACATCCGACATACTCTGCGTTTTCGTCTGTTCGATCAGCGTGTTATACAGCTGCATCATAAACTGATACGCATATCCGGAAGCCGTATAGAAGCTGCCCATCTCGTTGTTTAACGCCGCACGATAGATCTCATCCCAGCACCGCATGACGGCCGAATCCGCAGGAAGGTCAAAAACACGGCCAAACCGTTCCGCCAGATCGCTCCAGATTTTCAGGCAGGATATATTAAGCGTAATAAATTTCAGTTCCCAGTGTTTCGCATTTGGGGAGCGGTAATACTGGTATTGTCCGGGCCGTTCGATCAGGAATGCCTGTCCCGGCTTGATCGCATAGGCCTTCTGGTTGTAGACCAGCGTTCCCTCACCGGATACGGTATACTGGAATACACACTGCTTATATGCAGAGATCCGGCAATCCCGGTAGTAGACCTCCGGCGAGGCCCAGTATTCCCATCCGATTGAAAAAAGCGCATAGTAATCCTCATAGAGGCGCTGATCTCGGAACTGGTACTCGATTGATTTATACTGCGGCGCATCCATAAAATTCTCCTTCAAGCAACTGCACATGCCTCAGCCCTTTACGCTCCCCATCACGATACCCTTGGAAAAATACCGCCGCATATAGGGATACACGATCAGAATCGGCAGCATGGCAAGGAAGATCTGCGCCGCTTTTGTCGTCTGGGTCGAGATTTCAGAGAGCGTTTTGATGGTTTCCACATCGCCGGTCTTCATAACATCCAGACTGCTGTTGACCACCAGATTGTGCAGATAGGTCGCCAGCGGCTGACCCGTGCTGGTATTGAAATACAGCATGCCGTCAAACCACGAGTTCCAGTGATTGACGATGCAGAACAGCGTGATCGTCGCAATAGAGGCCTTGGACAGTGGAACAATGACCTGCCAGCAGATCTGCCACTGATTGGCGCCGTCGATCAGCGCGGCCTCCTCCAGTTCGGGCGGCAGACTGCGGAAGAAGTTCATCATCATAATGACGTACATCACAGGCACAGCGCCGGGAATGATCATCGACCAGAAGGAGTTGATAAGTCCGGTTTTGCTGACGACCATATAGGTCGGGATAATCCCGCCGTTAAAGAGCGTGCAGAACAGAAAAATCCAGACATAGACCTTTCTTGCGCGGAAGCGGTTATCGGACTTCGACAGCGGATAGGCGCACAGAATGCACAGCAGCAGATTGAGCGCCGGACCGGTCAAAACGCGCATCACGCTGACGGAAAGGGATTTGAGGAACTGCTGGTCGTCCAGCACATATTGATAGGCAGCCGTCGTAAACTCAACCGGCCACAGCGCAACGCGTCCGGCATCGGCAGCAGCGCGCGAGGAAAAGGAAATGGCCAGAACGTTGATGATCGGTAGCAGGCAGATGAGCGAGAGCACAAACAGCAGCACGCCATCGACGGCCGCGAACGTATTGATGTGATGCTTTTTCTTGTTTTTCATTCCAGTCACCTCAGAACACACGGTAATCGCCGTATTTTTCCGCCAGCTTGTAGCCCAGCGCGATCAGCACAAGCGAAATCACGGATTTCATGAGTCCGACAGCCGTGGAGATGCTGTATTGCGCGTTGTCGATGCCGAGACGGTAGATGAAGGTATCGAGAATGTCGCCGGACTGATAGACCTGCGGGCTATAGAGATTGAAGACCTGGTCAAAGCCGGCGTTAAGCACATTGCCGAGCGACAGCACAGTCATGACAAATACCATCGGCAGAATGCCCGGCAGCGTCACATGCAGGATTTGCTTGATCTTGCCGGCGCCGTCAATCTCAGCGGCCTCGTAGAGCGCCGGGTCGATGCTACTCATGGCAGCGAGATAGATGATCGAACTATAGCCGAAGTTTTTCCATGTATCCGTAATGATCAGCGTCCACGGGAACGTGCTGTTTTCGCCGAGGAAATACACCGGTTCTCCCCCGAAGAACCGTATGATCTCATTAACAAGGCCGTTTGACGGCGAAAGGATGTTCGTGAAAATACCGCCCAGAATGACCCACGACAGAAAATACGGCAGGCAGGTGACAAGCTGCACATAGCCGGAGAAAATCTTGTTTTTGATCTCATTGACCAGCAGTGCAAACAGAACCGGCACCAGAATGCCGAGAACCAGCTTAAAAACCGCGATGAAAACCGTATTGTAGATCACCCGCAGCGCGTCCGGGTAGGCAAAAAAGCGTCTAAAGTTCTCCAATCCCACCCATGCAGAGCCAAAAATGCCCTTGGTCGGTTTGTAGTTTTCAAACGCCATCAGCAGGCCGAACATCGGCGCGTAATTATAGATAAGAATGATCACCAGCCCCGGCAGGAGCATCAGGTGCAGCGGAAGTTCCTGGTGCAGACGGCCCGTTTTTTTCCTGTCCGGCAATCTGGTTGGCGTTGCTTTTTTCATCGCTTTGTCCTTTCCGTCGTGTAATTGCTGACAGGGAAATGGAGCATATGCTCCATCTCCCTGTCGATTCCGTTATCTGTCAGGCGAGAACGCTGTTATTGCGCAGTATACCATGCGTTGACTTCTTCGGTGATCTTGTCGCCGCCGTTTGCCTTCCAGCTGGCAACATAGTCGTCGAAATCGTCAACCGTCTTCACGCCGCGGATGACGTCGGTTATGAACTGCTCCGTGAGCGTCTTGAGCGTGGAGTCATAGTTCAGCATGCTCTCTGTCGAACTGCCGGTATAAGCGCTGACGAGATAGCCGTTCGCTTCCACAGCCGCATTGACGAGCGCTTCGGTGCTGTCCGGCCCGAAGATTGCGTACATCGACCAGCCTTCCATGTTGCCGTCTTTGTTGTACTTCTCGCAGGCTTCCACCGTGGAGTCATAGCCAGCCGTCACAGTTTCGGGCGTCTTGCCGGTCTCGAGGAACTGGAGATACTCGTTATGGATCTTATAGTTGGCATTGATGTCATCCACGACGAACGGATACGCAAAGTTGCGCAGACCTGCGGCATTGTTGCCGGTCTTCTCATCGAATTCATACTCAGCAAAGAGGTTGAACAGCTTGATCACAGCCTCGGGATGCTCACACTTGGCGCTGACGACAACGCCGCCGGTGAAGTTAGCGGATTCCTGCGCAAGAACAGGCTCGCCGTCCACGGACGGGACTGCATAGAACGACCACTGCTGGCCGTCGGCAGCTGCATTGGCAAGGTCAAACGGCGCGCAGAAGTTGGAAACCACGATACCGCAGCGGCCAGCCATGACGTCTTCGACGATCTGTGCGTTTTCCTTGGTACCGAATTCCGGATCGATGAGGCCTTCGCTGTATTTCTCAGCCAGTGCGCCGAGCGCAGCCTTCATCTCAGGCTGAATGTTGGAGTTGACAAGTTCGCCGTCCTTTTCCAGCCAGATGTTGCTGTAGGCATGGTAGCCGTTCAGCAGGCCGACACCGGCGGTCAGCACGTCGGTGACGTTCTTCGTCATGCCGATGCCGATGGTGCATGTGCCGCCCATATTGTTGTCCTTAAAGGTCTTGGCAATGTTCCACAGATCATCCATCGTCTTGGGCGCTTCCAGACCGCACTCTTCAAGCCAGTCGGAGCGGATGGAGACGACCGGAATATAGTCATAGTAGGCAATCGGCAGAACGATCGCATAGAGTTTGCCGTCCACATAGCCGTTGGACATCATGACGCCGCCGTCGGCATACAGCTTGGCCTTCAGCTTGTCGGAGGCATAGGTCTCAAACACATCGGTGAGATCAGCCAGCATGTCCGTGTCGGTCAGATCCGCAAACTGCGTAGCCGTGACACTCATCACATCGGGCAGATCATCGGTGGCGATTGCCATGTTGATCTTCGTTTCCAGATCGGAAGCAGAACCGCTGAACTTATAGGAGACATTGATGCCGTATTCCGCAAACAGATCGTGCCAGACGTTGCTGTCCATGGTCTGAGACGATTCGACGTTGCGGATGTTGTCTTCATTCATGGTTGTGGTAATTTCAACCGGGGTGTCGTATTTGCCGAGCGGGTCAACATCGGCAGTCGCAGTTTCGTCTGCATTGTCGGCAGTGTCAGCCGGTTCCTGCGCGGCAGGCTGATCGGTCGTGTCAGATGCAGTCGTCTGATCCTTGGCTGCACAGGCGCATGCGCCCAGCACAAGCAGCACAGCGAGCAGCAGGCATACGAGTTTTTTCATTTGTGTTTCCTCCATTCATTTTTTGCATAGGCAGTTGTGAAAATGCACAACCATTTCTTGCGAAATCGATATGTTGTTGAGCATTTTCATTGTTATCATATTAGAACAGGCCACCGTATTTCAATAGGATTATTTCGTAAATTATAGCACAAAAATATTTTGTGCAAACATGATTTTCTTGATTTTTTGGCTATATACGCGATAGTTAGCATAATTTTAGCATTTCTCGTATTTTTAAATCCTATATTTAAATCAGAATATCCTGTTTATCGGAAAGCAATCCCCCGGAAAGCCTGCGCTTCAAAGACGCAGCCCTTCCGGGGGATCTTTTTCATTTCTATCAGGTTTTTCGCGCCAGACGCAGTCAGCTTCTATACCGCAGGGCCCGGATTGCATTCAGAACAGCCAGCACCATCACGCCGACATCGGCGAAGATGGCAGCCCACATGTTGGCGACGCCGAACGCGACAAGCGCGAGGCAGCCAAACTTCACGACCAGCGAGAACACGATGTTCTGCCGGACAATGCCGATGCACTTGCGGGAGATCTTGATCGCCTTGGCGATCTGCAGCGGGTCGTCGTCCATGAGGACGATATCAGCCGCTTCAATCGCAGCGTCGGAGCCCATTGCGCCCATCGCAATGCCGATATCTGCCCGTGTGAGAACCGGCGCGTCGTTGATACCGTCGCCAACGAAGGCCAGCATATCTTTTTTACTCTTCGCAGCCAGCAGCTTCTCGACCTCCGCGACCTTATCGCCCGGCAGAAGTTCGCTGCGCACCTCATCGACGCCGAGTTCGGCGGCCACGCTGTCCGCTACGCGCTTCGCATCGCCCGTCAGCATGACGGTCTTCTGGACGCCCGCGCGCTTGAGCTGCTCGATGGCTTCCTTCGAGTGCGGCTTGACGACGTCGGAAATGACAATATGCCCCGCGTACTGGCCGTCAACAGCCATGTGGATAATCGTGCCGGTGCTGTGGCAATCGTGATACTCCACGCCCAGCTTATTCATCAGCTTGCTGTTGCCTGCAGCAACCGCATGCCCATCAACCGTGGCGGTAATGCCGTGACCGCTGAGTTCTTCAATATCTGTCACGCGGCTGCGGTCGATTTCCTTTCCGTAGGCCTTTTGCAGACTCTTGCTGATGGGATGCGAGGACGCGCATTCGGCCAGCGCCGCATATTCGAGCAGCTGTGCTTCGTCCATCGGGCTGTGATGAACGGCCGTGACCTCAAACACGCCGCGCGTCAGCGTACCGGTCTTGTCGAAAACAACGATCTTTGCTTCGGACAGGGCCTCCAGATAGTTGGAGCCCTTGATCAGAATGCCCTCCTTGCTGGCCCCGCCGATACCGGCGAAGAAACTCAACGGAATGCTGATGACCAATGCGCACGGGCAGCTGACGACTAGGAATGACAGCGCACGGTAAATCCAATCTGTCCAATTCGCGTCAAGCCCCGCAAGCATCCGGCCAAGCGGAACCAGCACAGCCAGCGCCAGCGCCGCCGCACACACGGCAGGCGTGTAGATCTTGGCGAAGCGGGAGATGAATGCCTCGGATCTCGATTTGCGGGAACTGGCGTTCTCGACCAGATCAAGGATCTTGGAAACGGTGGACTCGCCGAACGCCTTTGTCGTGCGAATCTTCAGCACGCCGGACATATCGATGCAGCCGCTGATGATCTCGTCGCCCTCTTTGACGTCGCGCGGCAGGCTTTCGCCGGTCAGCGCACTGGTATTGAGACTGGCAGTTCCCTCAACGATCACACCATCGAGCGGTACTTTTTCGCCCGGCTGCACGACAATCATGCTGCCGACCGGAACCTCATCCGGATCGACCTGCGTCAGCTGGCCATCCGCCTCAATATTCGCATAATCCGGGCGGATATCCATCAGCGCGGAGATATTCTTCCGGCTCTTGCCGACGGCGTAACTCTGGAAGAGTTCGCCGATCTGATAGAACAGCATAACGGCGATGCCCTCAACATAGTCTCCGCTCTTCGTCCAGATGGCGAGGAAAAACGCGCCGAGCGTAGCCAGCGCCATCAGGAAATTTTCGTCAAACACCTGTCCATGCAGAATGTTCGTGATTGCCTTCCAGACAATATCCCAACCGACAACCACATAGCAGACGAGAAAGACCGCCATCTCCGCCAATTCAGGGAGGTGGAGCAAGCTGCCTGCAAGAAACAGCACCGCCGCCACGATAATGCGTGTGAGCAAGTGCCTTTGTTTTCGTGTCATAGTGTATTCTCCTTTCGTTGCAGCATAAAGCGTGTCACGCTTTTTCTGTCTATTGATGAAAAACACCGGCTACCGTGTGGCAGCCGGTGTCCAGCTTTTCATTACGCCTTAACAGTCACATCCGGCTCGATCTGCTTAATCAGCGCCTTTGCTTCGGCCAGAACAGCGTCAAACTGATCGTCCGGCGCTTCCAGAACCATCTTCTGACCCAGGAAGTTGACGGATACGCTGGTCACACCGTCGATCTTCTTCACGGCGTTCTGGATTTTGTCAGCACAATGGCCGCAGTCCAGGTCAAGCAGTTTAATGGTCTTTTTCATGGAGAAAGCCCCCTTTCATTTTGGTATTTGGTTGGTTTGATATGGATGAACAATTAAAAGATTGTTTAATCGTTCATGCTGCCAGTATATTCACGAAGCCCCTCAAAGTCAATGGATTTGGGAGCGATTCTGCCCTTTGGATTGGAAAACATGCTGATTGGATTTCCAGCAAAAACCTCATTTCTCTTTGGATAAAAAAAGCTCCACTTTGGAGCGGACAAAGGAGAAGCAGGATAAGTATAATGAAAAACGGTCAAAGACCTTGTGCGTAAACTTTATGTTCGGGGCTTTAGCATCTTTCCCCCAAGGTGCCAAACGCCCCTTTTCATAACGGTATTTAGTTCCCTACGGGGGAGGGGTACTCGCACAAATCTTTATAAGAAAGAAGGGGTGATTTTGCAAAAAGAGCAATTTGACATTACGGGTATGACTTGCTCGGCCTGCTCTACCAGAGTGGAAAAGAGCGTGGCAAAGCTACCTGGCATCAAAGAAGTATCCGTCAACCTGTTAAAAAACAGCATGGTTGCTTCTTATGATGAATCCGTTTTGGATACGGCGGGAATCGTCCAGGCCGTTGAAAAGGCCGGTTATGGCGCGATGCCCAAAG
>ERZ827104.2602-NODE-2602-length-13724-cov-3.712708_pt1 | contig 13724 bp, 17 predicted proteins | sample MGYA00519781_ERZ827104 | MGnify/ENA primary metagenome ERZ827104 (study PRJEB31778, sample SAMEA3449257) | human gut metagenome | biome: human gut; feature: human-associated habitat; material: faeces | place: United Kingdom | collected 2010/2012 ... | reverse complement strand
TAAGTTATATAGAAAAAATTAAAATATAGGAGAAAGAAATGGACTGGATAATACCTGCTAACAATAATATATATGACCACGAAGCTGCCTTTAAAAAATGGAGACATATAGACTGGAAACAAAATTTAAATTATTCAATAGGAGATATAGTTTATATTTACTGTACAAGACCTTTGATGAAGATAATGTATAAAACACAAGTTGAAAAAGTAAAAATGGATTTTAGTGAAATTGTAAATGATGAAGAATTTTGGTCTGATAAATCACAATATGGTAAAGCAGAATATTATGTAAGATTGAGACTTTTAAATGAGATAGATGATGATAGATTGGATTTAAGTCATCTTAAAGAGCATGGTTTAAAAGGAGCACCCCAAAGAGGTATGAAAATCAAGACGAACGAATTAAAAGATTATATAGAAGAAATTATGCTAGAAAGTAAAAAAATAGAGGTTTTATTGGAAGAAGAAGGTACATATGAAATTTATGAAGGTGGAAAGTCATCTATAAAGGTAAATAAATATGAAAGAAGTTCAATTGCAAGACAAAAATGTATTGAATATCACGGTGTTAGCTGTAAAATTTGTGGCATAAATTTTGAAGATATGTATGGAGAAGTTGGAAAAGGATTTATCCATGTGCATCATATTAAACCTATAAGTGAAATAGATAAAGAATATGTTGTAGATTATAAAAAGGACTTAATTCCTGTTTGTCCAAACTGTCATGCTATGCTACATAGGAAGATTAACGGTAGAAATTTAAGTGTCGATGAACTTAAGAAATTAATTAAAAAATCGCTAGATTAGAACAAAAGATTGGAATAGTTGATGAAAATGCAAGTTTTGCATTATCATATCAAGAATAATTATAGGGTATTAATTTAAATATATTTTATCTGGGGGGAGATATATATGATTTCAAAAAATAAATCGCAGAGGGGGAAAATAGGAACAGCTTATCATATTGAAAAACTTCATAAATCAAAAAAAGTAAATTGTAAATACTATGATGTAGATGATGGATCCTGTTATGCAAAGTCAATAGTTTTATGGGAAGTAGGATATGATATTTGTAATAAATGTAAGCAAAAAGCATCTGTATATACTAAGAATAAAAAAGAAAATAAATCTAAAACTACAAAAAATAAGAAGGTAAAAAAAAATAATATAGATGTTGTTATTAAAAGAATTATTAAAAATAGTAGCAGAGTAAAAGAAGTATTAAAAATTGCATCAAATTATTGTGAATTATGCAATGAGGAAAATAATAATTTAACTATTTATATAATAGATAAAAATAAATCACAAGAAGATATTGATAGCATTTTGAATATTATAGCAGTATGTCCAAAATGCAAGTCTAAAATCAATAAAAATAAAGGTAAATATATAAATACTATTAAAAAAATAGTGGAAGATAGATTAAACAAAATTTAAATAAAAAGGGGTTCAAACATGTTCGAAAAACTACTAAAACAAAACTGCTTTTCAAAAGACGCAGAAGAAAGACAAAGGGCAGCTGAGGAGCTAGAAAGACTATATTGTTGTGAGATAAATTGTATGGAAATGGATGAAAGTGTTAGGTTTGCCCACCATGCACGTGGGTGTACAATTGTAGCAGCAAAAATTTGCGAAAATGTGGTAATCTTTCAAAATGTAACAGTTGGTTCTAACTTGAGATATAATAAGATAAGTTGTGAGTGGGAGAATGTCGGCAATCCAATAATCGACAGGAATGTTGTTATAGCAGATGGGGCGAAGGTTCTTGGACCTATTGTGATTAGTGAGAATTCTGTTGTGGCTGCTGGTGCAATTATCACTAAGGACATTCCACCAAACAGCGTGGCATATGGTGTGAATAAATATAAACCAAAAGATCCTGATTATGACTTACTATTTAATCCTAATATGGTTGGAGCTGATAAACTTATTGAGGCTAATAATAAGTTAATTGAGGAATTTAATAAGAAAAGAGGTAAATAAGACTTATCAATTCCAAAATGGAAGATAAAAATCCCTAAAATCAAAAATATAAAACCAAAGGTTGTAATATACATATATCATAGTAAAAAAAGAAGGGAATACTATAATGTTAATCACAGTTGTCGGTGTTGTGTTTATAACTTTAGCCGTAGTTTTATTTTCTGTAGGCAATTTTAAATGTGCGAGGGTTCTAGTTCCGATAATTGCTGTGACTATGAGTATGGGTATTTGAAAGAGTTGGATGATTTGAGTGAAAAGGGTAAATCTCAACAGGTTTGGAATGATGAAATTATGGGCTACATTGATTTATATCGGTGTAGCTTTTTAATTTGTGAAATTATATAAACATTATCAAAAAATTCATTAGATGTTAGATATAATATATATAACAAGATTAATAGCAATTAATATAATAGGGGTTATACTAAGTTAGATTTATTTATAAAGGGGGCAGAAAAATGCAAGAGAGTAGGCTATTTAAAATAGTTTATTACCTTTTGGAACATGAAAAATCAACGGCATCTGAGCTTGCAGAAAAATTTGAGGTATCGGTTAGGACAATATATCGTGATATTGATGCACTTAGCAGTGCTGGGATTCCAATTTGTGCAACTCAGGGGAAAGGTGGTGGAATTTATCTACTTGATAACTTTGTGCTAGACAGATCGGTGTTTTCGGACAATGAAAAAGAACAGATTTTGACAGCACTTAAGGGTATTAGTGCTGCAGATGGGAATAATTTGGACGAGTTATTGACTAAATTAAGGGGATTATTTGAAATTAAAGAGAGTAGCTGGATAGAAGTTGATTTTACAAGTTGGTATAAAAAGAAGCCAAAACAAGATATATTCAGATTACTTAAGGACGCTATTTTTAGCAAGAATGTAGTTAAATTTAAATATTTCAACAGAAATAGAGAAATACTAGAACGAAAAGTCCAACCGATTCAGTTGGTGTTTAAGGATAAATATTGGTATTTATATGGATTTTGCCTTCTAAAAAACGACTACAGATTTTTCAAATTGACGAGAATGACAGAGCTACAAGTATTGACAGAGAGTTTTTGTAGAGATTTCAGCGAACTTGAAATAGGAAAAACAATTAAGTATTCAGAAAATATAAGTGTAAAGTTGAAGTTCAACAAATCCATAGCTTTTCAAGTGTATGATGAATTCTATGATGAAGTAATAGAATGTGATGATGGAAGTTTGTATGTTGAAGCTGAATTGCCAAATAATGATATATTATATACAAAGCTGTTGAGCTTTGGTGATGATGTAGAAGTATTAGAACCAGAAAGTGTGAGAGAGAAAATAAGAAAAAAACTAGAGAATATGTTTAAAAATTATTTATAACTTGACATTAGATGTCAGGTTATTTTTTTTATAATTTTAATATAGATAAATAAGTGTGAGGGATGATTAAATTTTATTGAAATGTGTTTATCAAAGGGGGCCTTTATATGGATTATGCATTGAAAGAAAGTAGTACAAAGTTTGAAAATATATTAGGAACTGCTCTAAAAGTTCCAGGTGTGAGGGTGGATAGAGAGCAATTTCTTTTACAAACTTTAGGTTCTAAGATAAAGAATGAAAATATTGTAAATTTGGCTATCAAGACTGATCCTGTTACAGCTGGAATACCAATCGATAAATTAGATAGGATTGCAAATTCATTGATAAGGAAAAGAACAACAAATACATCAATGGTATCATTCGCAGCAGGGATGCCTGGGGGATTGACAATGGCTGCAACTATACCTGCTGATACTTTGCAATTTTTTGGGACAGCCATTAAGTTAGCGCAGGAATTAGTTTATTTATATGGTTATGGAGAAATTGGAAATGCCAACCAATTAGATGAAGATATAAAAAGAGAACTAACATTATATTTAGGTGTTATGTTTGGAATTGAAAAATCAGCAGCTACATTGAGAGTTTTCACTACAAATATGTCAAAACAAGTTTTAACAAGAACATCAAGAAGGGCTTTGAGTAAAACAGCATTATATTCAATTACTAAAAAAATGGGCGAAATAATTGGAGTAAAAGTAACAAAGGCAGGTTTTGCAAAAGGTGTTTCAAAAGCAGTTCCTATAGTTGGAGGGGTTATATCAGGTGGAACATCATATGTTTCTATGAATCATATGGGACACAGATTAAGTGAAGTATTAAGGGAGTCAATTTTTTATACGGAAGCGGATTATAATAAAGATTATAAAAATATTTGTAATGAAGTTGTTGATGTTGAATTTAATTAGAGGGACTTATAGTGAGGGAGATTTTAATTGAAGTTGTGTATTTAAGATAAATTAAAAAATATATGATAAGACTACATTGATTTATGTTTTATGTAGTCTTTTTTTATGTAAGAAACTAAGTTATGACAAGTTGTATTTAGAGTACATTTATTTATACGAACAGATAAAAATCAATAGACAAAAACAACTAATTAAATTAAACTAAGTTATGTGACTTTACAAATGAAAAGATAATAAAGAGGGAGGAATATTATGATAACAATAACGATAATACTTGTTATTTTAGCTACAATTTTATTTTTTACAATTAAATCTAAGCTAACAAAAATATTATTTTTAGTATTCATAATGCTAGCTGGAGGAGTATTTTTTAAAATAAGATATGTGAATGAAAAAGGTGAACAGTCACAGCAATTTGTGAAAAATGGAATAGAATCAGTTGGAAATACGTCAGCGAGTAGATATTTAGATTCTATGCGATTTTCTGGTGAAGAAAAAAATGAAGAGGGTAAAAACAAGGGAAGCAAAAAAGAAAATGTTGAACAAAATAATAAAAAATCAGATACTGAGGATGAAGTTTTAGTATCTAAAAATGATAATAACCAACAAACTACAAATATAAAAGAAAATAAAAAAACAAATACAACTAGTAAAAAGGAGAATACAAATACTTCTAAATTAGATAACAAGAAAGAAAATAATAAAAATGAAGAGAATAAAACAGATAATAATAAACCAAGTGAGAAGGAAGATTCACATACACCTGGTTTAAAATCTAAGTATTTAAAAAAATTAAGCTTAATTCAATCACAAGTCGATAATATTGATTATGGAGATACTACTTATGAAATGAAATATGCATCTTCTCAAGTTCTAAAATTATGGGATGATGCTTTAAATGAAATTTATGGAGTTTTAAAAAGTAGATTGTCATCAAGTGAAATGAATTCACTTAGACAAAAACAAAGAGCATGGATAAGTTATAGGAATAAGGCTGCAGATAAAGAAGCTGCTGAATATGAAGGCGGTACAATGGAAGGGCTTATTCGCTCAGAAGTACTTGGTAGCTTAACAAAAGATAGATGCTACGAACTAGTAAACCAATATTTAAAATAATGAAGTATCAAAAGAGGGAGATATATGCTAAAAAAATATAAAAAAATAGCAGTGATTACAATAGGAGTTATTGCAGTTGCAATGATTGCAGATATACTGCTATTGAATTTGAAAAATAATACTGCAAAAGAGGAAAATAATCCAGGTCAAGCTGCACAAATAACAACAACAAATGAAATATATAAAGTAAGAAATATTGATATATACCAACAAGGTAGAGATAATTATTATAATATAGTTAGAAAAGAAAAAGAGCTTTGGCAAATGCAAAGTAGTATACCAATGTATTTTGATGGATTTATAGAAAAAGCAGCTAGTGAGAATAATACTACTATATCAGATATGATGGATTATATTTATGCTGGTATAGTTGCAATAAGAGATGAAACAAAAGAAAATTTATCTGATTTGAATAATAACAATGCAAATTCTCAAATTATAGAATATGAAAAAAATATTTTAGCATTTATAGATAATGTTATACAAAATTATAATTTAAGTTATAAAATATCTGAAGCAGATAAAACAAAATATTTTGAATGGATAGAGGCTAAAAAAGAGATTCCACAAGATATAAATATTGATAAAGAAGATGACTACATTGAAAAAGATGCGGAAATAAAAGATATATATGTAAAAGAAGATTCACAAAATGATACAGATATATTTGATAATGGGAAGATACATCTTAATATAAAATTTGGTGAATTTGTAGAAGCATTTGAAGACGAAGATCTTCTTGTTGTAAAGGCAAAAATTAAGCCAGCTTATAGCAATACTTCTACAATAAATCAAAATGCTTTCAATGTTCAACATATAATAAAGGAACAAGATGGAGATAAATATAAAGAAATACAATATTGGGCTGTGGCAGATATGACAGATGGTTCTGAATCAAAGGTTATAAGCTTTACTCTTGGGGAAGATGTAATTAAGGCTATTAAAAATGAACGTATAGCAGGAACTCAGATTATAGATTATGCAACTGATGTATGGATATTGCCGAGCTTAAAAAATTAAATTAAAAGAAATGAAATACCAAATATATGATATATAATAAATATATATAGTGAAGAGTGGGAATAAAAAATGATAATAATAGGGATTATGCTTCTAGTTTTGGCATTGATTTTACTTTTTGTAAGTGGTTCAAAATGGGCTACAATTTCATATAGATTTTAGCAATTGTATTTATAAAAGTAGGGTCTGATTCAAAATAAGAATAGCAATATCAAAGTACAAAATCAAATAATAGTATAAAAAAATATAATGGGGAGAATTTATGAGGAAAAACAAAAGAATAATAGCTATATTTTTATCACTTATGATGCTAATATCAAGTGGTATATTTGTTAACAATGCACATGCAGCACAAGCAAAACCGACTGTTTATGCACATTCATATACTGTTATGGATGCAAATTCGGGGAAAATTATTATATCAGAGCAGGAAAATAAGCGAATATATCCTGCAAGTACTATAAAATTATTAACGGCAATAGTTGCTATAGAAAATTGCAGTTTGTATAAAAGAATAACTGTTAAGAAATCTACTTTAAATAAGGTTGATGTAGAGACGACCACAGCAGGTTTAAAGCCAGGCTATGCTTATACATTAGAAGAACTTTTAAACATGCTCTTAGTATATTCAGCAGGTGATGCTGCAGAAATAATTGCTGAATCAGTTGGAGGAACTAGAGAAAATTTTGTGGATATGATGAATATAAGAGCTAAAGAGCTTGGTATGAACGATTCTTATTTTGACAATCCTGTGGGGATGGACTGGCATAAAAATGCAAATATTTATTCAACATCAAGTGATATAGCAAAATTGACAAGATACGCTATGACAAATGATACAATAAGAGCAATTGTCAAAAAACCGCAATATGTTATAAAAAATTACTATAAGGGAAAATCAAAGACATTATATGCATCAAATAATTTTTTAAGAAATTATTCTTATTCTAAAAACTTATTTACAATAATCGGATCAAAAACAGGAACTAGTGATAAAGCTGGATATGCATTATCAGCAACAGCAAGGGATAGTTCTGGTAGAGAGGTTATATGTGCATTCTTCGGAAAAAGTACACGTATGCAAATGTTCCAAGATATAAATACTTTATTGACATATAATTTTAATAATTATAAAAATATTTTAGAAAAAAGTTTTTATGATATTAGATATTCATCATCAAAAGCTGTTATAAATCAATACTTGGCAAATGGAGTTTTAACTATGACTTCTACAGGAAAGTTCTCAGGGAGTGAACAAGTAAGCAAGTATGAATTTGTAAATACGACAAATAAAGCTTTAAAAACATCATATACGACAAGTAATACATCAGAAAAAATGACATTATTAGGTGTCGCAAACTTATTTAAAGATTATAACAATAAAGAATATAGTGAAACTGTGAAAAACAAATATAAAACAGTATTCAAAAATTTAAATTCAACTGATTTTAATAATATGGTACATTTATACGAATTAAATGTATTACCACATAATTATCAGTACAATGTAAATTCAAAGATTTCTAGGGAAGAGATGGTACTACTATTAAGTAAAATGCCGAAAAAAGTAGCATCTTTAAAAACATTCCCGACATTCACAGTAAATACGATAAACCCAACATCGACAACGATAACAGGGAAAGGACTAGCGACTGCAACGGTAAGAGCGTATGTAAACGGAAGACAAATTGGAAACAGTGCAACTGTGAATTCTTATGGAAATTACAAAATAACAATACCGAAGCAAGCAGCAGGAGCGAAAGTAACTGTGAAGATGAGTAAAACAGGATACACAGATATATTAAAAGTTATATCAGTATCGTTAAACACATTCCCGACATTCACAGTCAACACAATAAGATATACTTCGACAACGATAACAGGTAAAGGTCTGAAAACAGCGACAGTAAGAGCGTATGTAAACGGAAGACAAATCGGGAAAACTGTAACTGTGGATGCTTATGGAAACTACAAAATAGTAATTCCAAAGCAAAGAGCAAAAACAAAAGTTGTCATCAATATGAGTAAAACTGGATATACAACAACATCAAAAACTATAGTTGTTAAATAAATTTAATATTTTAGAGTAGTTTATAGAGAAAAAAGGAATACGCAATTGTATTCCTTTTTTTGTGCAAATTTTAAAATTTTCTAAACATAAATTTTGTCCTTTTTTGTGTGAATTATCACGCGGGAAACGAGGAATTTCTCCATTATAGTCCTTTTTTGAATGTAAATATGTTTTTGTTGTAAAACGGGGTACTTGTATGTCGAAAATAAAAATATACAAATCGAATGATAGGATTATTTGACGTACGGTTTATGATATTTGGGTCTTATTAAGGTGATACAATATAATTAAGAGGGGGATCACAAAAAATCAAGGGGGGGTACGTATGAAAAGGAATTTTGCAAGTTGGACTATTTCGATATTATCTTTTGTAATGATGTTTAGTTTTACAGGTTGCTCTCAAAATCAACAATTAGATGATGCAAAAGCAGCCGAAAAAAATGAAATCTCAAAAAACATCAAACAAAACACTGAAGAAACCAGTCGTAAATTATGCTACGTTAAAAGTGGACAAGAATCAGGCGACAAGTGGAGACAAGGTGAAGGTGAGCGTTAAGATAAAAGACGAAGATGATATGCAAAGTGCATACATTTATTATTTGTCAGGAATGACGGACAATCTTCAGATGATCGAGCTTAATTATAATGAAAAAACAAAGTATTATGAGGGGTATATTGAGATTTTAGATAGCAGTGAATCTGGAACTTGGAAGGTTGAAAGCATATTAACTGTCGATAAAAGAAATCGTACGACAAATACCTACAACTCACTTACAGTAAACGACACTACTTTAGAAAATAGACAAGATTTGTCGAGTGGTGATTTTACAGTTAGTAATACAAATCCAGAATACAACGCACCAAAAATAGACATGTCTACATTAAAAGTAAGCCAAAAAAGCGCTAAATTAGGAGACAAAATCAAGATAAGTATTAAGATTACAGACGAAACATCAATTCAAAAAGCAATAATAGTATATAAAAAGCCACAATCAAACAAAAGTGAAACAATTCAACTAACTTATAACGAAAAAACAAACATGATGGAAGGATATTACACTGTCAGCGAGACAAGCGAAAGTGGAATTTGGAAAATTAATTACATAATTGCCCACGATACAAACTACAACTCACGAACTATAAATTGTGATTGGGGCGATGAAAACGATTTGAAGTATTTTGTAAATGGTGATTTTACAGTTGAGGAAATTGAGGAATAATAGATAATTTTTAATAATCGAAAGCGGGAGAAGAGAGATCCCCGCTTTTGTTTTGCTAAAATAATAAATTTTATAAATAGCGAAAATAATAAATCTGTAAATAGCTTATAAATTTCACAACATAGTATGTCTAAATTAGTGTATACTATATACAATGACTAGAAGGAGAATTTACATATGAACTTAGCAATAGAAAAATATAAAAAAATAAGACAAGCCCAAGCAAATGGAGCGAGAACGATAGACGATTTAAAAAGAATGACTGATATAGTTATAGAAAATGATGACGAAGCAAAAGAAATGGAAGCAGTGTTAAAAAATGCATGTAAATGTAGAAATGTGTCTGTAGAAGAAGTTGCACAAGCCGTTAGAAATGGAGCAGACACAGTAGAAAAAGTTACAGCAGCTACTGGTGCTGGAGCAAATTGCGACAAATGTAAAGGTGGCGTGCTTCAAAGTATAATAAAAAATAGAGGATAATAAATAATTTTATTTATCAAAAAGCTACTAGACAATTAATCTAGTAGCTTTTTGATTTATGGATAATATTATTTTATAAATTATTTTTCAGAATCAAGTAGAGCACCTAAAGATTCAAGTTCTTTTATTGCTGATTCGTTGTTAGCTAAATCATCAGTTTGAGTTGCTGAGTAAGCATTGTAGAATAGAAGATCCCATGATAAATATCCAGAGATACAATCGAATTGACCTTTGATTAATTCATATTGCTTATCATTAGTTTCTGCACCACCAACTACTATGATACCTGCTTTTTTATTTTTAAGGTATGCACCTTTACAATAACATTTATCTATTACCATTTTCAGTTGAGCAGTTATTCCCCACCAATATACAGGTGTAGCAAATACAAGTAAATCAGCATCAACAATTTTATCTACTATCATGTTAGAGTCGTCTTTTGCAACACATCCTTTGTAACATTGACAGGCTCTACAACCAGTACAAGGAGATACATCTAGTTTGTAAGTATCTACAACCTCAACTTCATGTTCACAACTAACTCCTTTAACAAATGAATTGATTGCAGTTAAAGTGTTCCCTTTTCTTGGACTTCCGTTTAATACTAATATTTTCATAACGATAACACTCCTTTTTTTATTTTAAATAAAATTAAGCAACCTATATTATTTTCACTTTATTATATCCAGTTTACAACAGCATCTTTTCTTGGAACTGTTCTTTGGTATTTAACATTAGGATATCCTATTACTAGACATGATAATAATTCATCAGAGCTATTTATACCAAGTAAATCTAGGATAGGTTGATTATCTTTTGCAGCAACTATTGAGAAACCACTGAAGAAAGTACCAAGACCTAATGCATTAGTTATAAGCTCCATATTTGAAGAAGCTAAACCAGCATTTACGTTGTTTGGAGAAGCTACAAATATGGCAACTGGTGCATTGAAGAATATTTTATCATTTTTAACTGGGTCTTGTTTGTACATTTCATAAGAAGCAACCCACATTCTTGCATATCTTTCTAAATGAGCAGTTTGAGGTGTTAAATTAGCTAAAATTGCTTCACCTTTCATTTTTAAACTTTCATAAACTAAATCCCTAAGTTCATCAAGTTTTTCTCTAACTACTACATAAGATACATCTTGACTGTTTGTTGAAGTTTGAGTAAATCTTCCTGCTTCGATTATCTTTTCTATCTTTTCTTGTTCAACTTCTTTATCTTTGAATCTTCTTACACTTCTTCTAAATTTTATGAAGTTAAGTAAGTTGTCAGCTTCAACTGTGAAACTGTCATTATCATAAGGAATAACATCTTCCATGTTGTAATCATCAGTTGATACAGCCTCTACTGGACAGATAGCTATACAGTGACCGCATTTGAAACATCTTTCATTATTTATTTCAGCCTTGTTATCTACTAAAGATATAGTAGAAACTGGACAATCTTTCACACATTGTGAACAGCCAATACATTTTTCTTTATTTACGCTAAACATTACATTTCTCCTTCTTAATACAATAATTAATTTGACATTTATATAGAAAAAATTTATACTTTTTCCTGTTATTAAATATATTGAATAATACAATAATAGGATTATAGCACCGTTTGATGAATTGTGTCTAATTGAAAATATTCATAAATATATAACCAAAAGTTATTGATTTTTAATAAAGAGGAGATAATCATGAATTTACAACAACTAGAGTATTTTAAAATAATAGCGGAAACAAAGAATTTCACAACAGCATCAGAAATATTATCAGTTACCCAACCAGCACTAAGTAAAGCAATATCTAAATTAGAAGAAGAACTAGATGTTAAGCTTTTTCAAAGAGAAGGAAGAAATATCAAGATTACAGAGTATGGAGATGTTTTCTTAAAATATGCCAAAGGAGCTTTGAGTGAAGTTGAAAAAGGTAAACTTAAATTAAAAGAGATGAAAAACAACAGCGACACAATTATTTCAATATCATCGACAGCTTGTATTGGAGCAATTTTTATACCTTTTTTAATAAGCGGATTTTTTAATAACAATTCTAAGGTGAAGTTTAATATAGATAATCAAAATACAGATGAAATTTTGAAAGGAATCAAAAACAACCATATAGATTTCGGATTTATAAGTAATATAAGTGATTTAGGCAAATACTCTAACATAGAGGCTACTTTAGTGAAAAAAGAAGAGTATGTTTTGATTGTTCCTAAAAATCATCATTTAGCCAACAAGGAAGAAGTATATCTTAGTGAGCTGAAAAATGAGTATTTTATAGCATATAATGATAAATGCTCTGATGTGGAGAAATGTTATTCTGATTTTATAGGATATACACCGAAAATTTATGCAGAACCTAGCGAGGCAATGATACTTTCAGGTCTTGTCGAAGCAGGGGCAGGCATTGCGATAATATTGAACACGCCACTTATTAATACTAATAAGATTTCTGTTATCAAGATAAAAGATAAGATTGATGATAAGAGTATTTATATGGTGTGGAATAAAAATATTATTCATAATAAGAATAAAACAGAGTTTAAAAATTATGCTTTGAATATGAATAAAAGATAAAATTTTTAGGATTATATCTTAATAATGTAAAAGTAGGAGGATATAAAAATAACTCATACTTTTTTTGTTTTAAAAAATGAGAGGAATTATATGATTAAATCGTAAATATAGATTCAGTAGATTTTTCAAGTCCATATTTCGAGGTTAGGTTTAGAATAAAATAAGTTTTAAAAATGTTTAATCTAGACTAGTTTTTTACTAATTTGTTATAATATATCTATTATAAATTTATGTAGAAAAAATTTACTACATTATAAAAATAGATAATAAATTCCAAAGTAGGAGGACGTTATGCCACAAATAAAAGTAAGAGGAATAAACGAAAACGACATCTGCAAAATAAGCGAAAAGATGGTCGACGAATTAGTAGAGGCAGTAAAATGCCCAAGAGATTATTTTGAGATAGAATGTATAAAATCTGTTGCTATAAGAGATGGCAAAATAGCAGATGTTTATCCATTTGTTGAAGTTGCTTGGTTTGATAGAGGTCAAGAAGTTCAAGATATTGTTGCTAAGATAATCACTAATAACATAAGAGAAAACTTAAATATAGAAAGTATGGATTTAGCTTTTACAGTTTTTGAAAAAGAGAAGTATTACGAAAATGGAGAGCATTTCTAGGCGTTAAAGATAAGTTAATTAAAAATAATTTATAGTTAGAATAAAAAATAAGGAATCTTCGTATTTTAATATACTAGGGTTCCTTATTTTTGTTTTATCAAATATGCTCTATAAATTAAAACTTAGTCTTCTATTTCTATTATTTCAAAATCAGGGTCTTCATAATCGTCAAGTGGATAATCACCTGGATTTGATAAATTTAAAATTTCAGCTCCCACTTGGCTGCAACTAACTAAATAATTAGCATATTCTTCTGCACTCTCTTCTGTTTCAAAGACTTCATCTTGTTCTTCATTCACCCCATCTGGATATTGCATTATAATTTTATATCTAGGCATAATCTTCAACTCCCTCAAAAATTCTATTTATTTATATA
>ERZ827104.2583-NODE-2583-length-13778-cov-3.577352_pt1 | contig 13778 bp, 8 predicted proteins | sample MGYA00519781_ERZ827104 | MGnify/ENA primary metagenome ERZ827104 (study PRJEB31778, sample SAMEA3449257) | human gut metagenome | biome: human gut; feature: human-associated habitat; material: faeces | place: United Kingdom | collected 2010/2012 ... | reverse complement strand
AAAAAGTCCGCCGATACGGTCGGCGCGGTGCTGGGCTCCTACCATCCCCACGGCGACGCATCCGTATATGACGCGATGGTGCGTCTGGCGCAGGATTTCTCCATGCGGTACCCGCTTGTGGAGGGACAGGGAAACTTCGGTTCTGTGGACGGCGACCCCCCTGCCGCCTACCGTTACACTGAGGCCCGCATGAGCAAGATGAGCGTGGACCTCATGCGCGATATCGAAAAGGATACCGTGGATTTCGTGCCGAACTTCGACGAGTCCAAGCAGGAACCCAGCGTGCTGCCCTGCCGCGTGCCGAACCTGCTCATCAACGGCTCCAGCGGCATTGCCGTGGGTATGGCCACCAATATTCCGCCCCACAACATGCGGGAGGTCATCGACGGCATCGTCGCGCTGATCCATGACCCGGACATCGACCTGGCCGGCCTGATGGAGCACATCAAGGGGCCGGACTTCCCCACCGGCGGCGTCATTATGGGCCGCAGCGGCATCCGTGCCGCCTATGCCACGGGCCGCGGCAAGATCACGCTGCGCGGCCGTGCTGCCATCGAAGAAAAATCCAACGGGCGTTTTCAGATCATCATCACCGAGATCCCCTATATGGTCAACAAGGCCCGGCTGATCGAATCCATCGCCGGTCTGGTCAAGGAGAAGCGCATCACCGACATCAGCGACCTCCGGGACGAATCCGACCGGGACGGCATGCGCATTGTAGTTGAGCTCAAGCGGGACGCCAATGCCCAGGTGGTGCTCAACCAGCTGTATAACTATACCCAGCTCCAGGATACAGTGGGCGTTATCATGCTGGCTCTCCATGACGGTCAGCCAAAGGTCATGACCCTGAGGGAGATCCTCACCCATTACATCGACTTCCAGGAGGAGGTCATCACCCGGCGTACCCAGTTCGACCTGCGCAAGGCCAGGGAACGGGAACACATTCTCGAGGGTATGAAGCTGGTTGTGGATCACACCGACGAAGTGATCCATATTATCCGCCACTCCGAGGATCAGACCGATGCCAAGAAGAACCTCGGCGAGCGGTTCGGTGTCACCGATGAGCAGGCCAGCGCCATTGTAGCCATGCGTCTGGGCCAGCTGTCCGGCATGGAACGCATCAAGATCGAGGAAGAACTGGCTGAGATCCTTAAAAAGGTTGCCGAGCTGGAGAGCATTCTCAGCGATGAGCAGAAGCTCAAGGCCATTGTCAGGAGTGAGATGAACGCCGTCCGTCAGAAGTATGCCGATCCCCGCCGTACCGAGGTACAGGCTGTGAGCGGTGAAGTGGACATCGAGGATCTGATCCCCGAAGGCGACTGTGTCATCACCCTGACCCATCTGGGTTATATCAAGCGTCAGCCGGCAGATACCTACAAGACCCAGCGCCGGGGCGGACGGGGTATTTCGGGCATGAGCCAGCGGGACGAGGACTTCGTGGAAGAACTGTTCCTCTGCTCCACCCATGACTATATCCTGTTCTTCACCGACCGGGGCCGTGTATACCGGCTCAAGGGCTATGAGATCGGCGAGAGCAGCCGTGCCAGTGTTGGTTCCAATATTGTCAACCTCCTCCAGCTGGAGAAGGGCGAGAAGGTCACCTCCATGATCCGGGTGCGTCCCGAGGACGAGGGCAAGTTTGTATGCATGGTCACCGAACAGGGCGTTATCAAGCGTACCGAGCTGTCGGCTTACCGCAATGTGCGTAAGATGGGCCTGATCGCTGTTTCCCTGGACGAGGGCGACCGTCTGGCCTGGGTTCGGCTCACCAGCGGTGAGGATCAGCTCATTGTGGCAACCCGTCAGGGTATGGCCATCCGCTTCAATGAAACCGATGCCCGTGTTCTGGGCCGTACTGCCCGGGGCGTGCGTGCGCTGAATCTGGAAGAGGACGATATTGTTGTGGGCATGGTGCCGGTAATGGAGAACACCACCGTCCTGACTGTATCGGAAAACGGACAGGGACGCCGCACAGACCCGGCAGAATACCGTCTGCAGAGCCGTGGAGGCAAGGGCATCAAGAACTATGATACCCAGAAGAACGGGCCGGTAGCGGGCGTTCTGGCAGTCGGGGAAGAGGACGATGTGATCCTCATCAGCGACGACGGCATCATTATCCGTATCCCGGTGGCAGAGATCTCCACCCAGAGCCGGTATGCCGGCGGTGTGCGTGTCATGCGCATCGGGGAAGGAAGCCGTCTGGTATCCCTCTGCCGGGCTCCCCATGAGGACGAGGAGGAAGCTGCCGCTGAGAGCGAAGCTCCTGCTGAGGCAGAAACTCCTGCCGAGGAGACTGCGGACAGCACCGGAACCCCTGTGGAAGAATAACATTCTGCTGTAATCTGACAGAATACTACAAAAAGGACTGCTCCTGTGCGGGGCAGTCCTTTTTTCATGCCTGTGTATGGGGCGGGGGTGGCTTTTTGGCAGGGGTGTGCGGTTTAGAGAAGCAGTAGGCTGTATAGCGGCGGGGTGCGTGACAGGGTGTGCGGATTTATGCATCGGGACGAGGGGACGGAACATAGAAAGACAGGGGAGAGGAAAACAGCGGAAAGCACTCCGGTCTGGAATAAATGCCCGGAATGCTACACAGAGGATAGGTGAGGAGCAGAAAATTCCTGCCTTTGGAAAGATGGGAAGATGCTGGAAAATCTGGATTTTCATTGATTTGACAAAATTTAGGCAAAGTTTTCTGTCTGTTTTGACTATATGATAGATAAATCCTACAAACAGACTATGGTATTTTATGAATTTCCTTAGAAAAGCAAACAGTTTTGATGGATAATGATTGAATTTTTTTAGAAACCATGTTAAAATTTTATTACAGCTAAGTCAACTGCAATGAATTGAGAAGGTACAGCGTGTCTGGTCGGCCAAGGGGGATTTACTGGGTCGGGTCCGGCGCTGATTTTTGACGAAAAGGGGTTTTGACAGATGGCGGATCTGGAAACAAAAAACAGTGCCGTCGCCACCGAGGAATCCGGTGAACGCAAGGTAAAAATGCGCTCCCTGGCTCTGGATCTGGTGCCGATGGGCTCCGATGAAGAAAATCGCATGGCGGATCTGAAAGTCAACAAGACGCTCCCGGAGGGGATCGAATCCAAAATGCTGTACAGCGATATTATCCATATCGCCTGGCCTTCCCTCGTAGAGCTGACCCTTACACAGCTCGCTTCCATGGTCGACCTGATGATGGTAGGTCAGCTGGGTCCCTGGGCCCTGACTGCCGTGGGTCTGACCACACAGCCCAAATTCCTGCTCATGACCATGTTCATGGCAATGAATGTGGGTGCTACTGCCATGGTCGCCCGGTATAAGGGCGCCGGCAATCAGAAAAAAGCCGATGAAGTCCTCCGGCAGGCTCTGCTGATGACCTTCGTTCTGGGCTGCGTCTTTGCGTTGATCGGCTTTATTGCCGCTCCCTGGCTCATCAAGTTCATGGGCGCCAGTGAGGATCATGTCCTCCAGGGCGGTGTGGATTATCTGCGCATCCAGATGATCGGTCTGCCGGGTCTGGCTCTGACTTCCACCATCACTGCTACCCTCCGCGGTGTCGGCAACTCCAAGACTGCGATGATCTATAACGCTATGGCAAATATCATCAATGTCTTCTTCAACTATATGCTCATCTACGGCAACTTCGGCGCTCCCAGAATGGAAGTCGCCGGTGCGTCGCTGGCTACCATTATCGGTCAGTACTGCGCTATGTTCATGGCCTTCTATGCTGTCATGAATGGTCAGCAGTATATTATTCTCCGCTTCCGTGACGGCTTCAAGCCCAATAAGGAAGAGATCAAGAAGATCGTTGACATCGGCGCCCCTGCCATGGTGGAACAGGTGGTTATGCGGATCGGTCTGATCATCTACACCCGTACCGTTGCCGGTCTGGGTACCCTGCCCTATGCCGTTCATCAGGTCTGCCTGAATATCCAGTCGCTCTCGTTCATGAACGGTCAGGCCTTCGCCGTTTCGGCTACCTCCCTTACCGGTCAGAGCCTCGGCAAGAAACGCCATGATATGGCTCAGGCCTATACCACCCGTACCCGGAAACTGGGTATGTGCGTCTCCATCTTCCTGGGCGTTGTATTCTTCTTCTTCGGCGGTCAGATCGTTGCCCTCTACTCGGGCGGTGATCAGTCCCTGGTGGAACTGGGCGCTGTCATCATGATGTTCGTCGCCGTGGTTCAGCCGTTCCAGTCCTCCCAGCTGATCCTCGCCGGTGCCCTGCGCGGTGCTGGTGATACCAAGGTCACTGCTGCCATCACCTTCATCACCGTACTCCTGGTGCGTCCCGCTCTGGCAATCTTCGCCATCAACGTACTGGGTATGGGTCTGGAAGGCGCCTGGTATGCTCTGGTGACTGACCAGATCCTCCGGTCGCTGCTGGTTCTGCTCCGGTATAACTCCGGTGCCTGGAAACGCCACACCATGTAAACTTTCAACTGAATACTTCTTTCCTTTGCCGCGTCATGCACCCCCCCGCATGGCGCGGACTTTTTTGTTTCACGGGGAACAGAACCGGGAAAGCCGGATTTCCGGGGCCTTGGTCATAGAATGTTCAGAGATCGGATACGAAATATGACAGCTTTTTCACCTAAGGTATGGTACTATAATTCTTGCAATCCTTTCTTTTTTCTGTTGCTTCTGTCCGGTGGCTTTTGACCGGCGGAAGGATAATTCTCTCTCTTTTTTCTGTACTGCGGCATGGTTCGTCGCTCCGGGATTCTTTTTCCGGATCGGGGAACCATGCCGCATTGTTTTTCCCCGGCGATGCCTTGCAGGGACAGGGACTCGTATGGTACAATGAACTATTATACAGGTTTTTTCGGCTGCTGATGGTCTGGTTCTGCCGGCAGCTGTGTGTCTTTTGTCAGGAAAAAAGGGAGCGATGTTATTTTGCGTTACGAAGCCGGAACCATTGATGTGGCGGTAATCGGCGCCGGTCATGCCGGTGTGGAAGCTGCCCTTGCCGCTGCCCGTCTGGGGTGCAGTACCATGCTGTTTACCCTTTCCCTGGACGCTGTGGCCAATATGCCCTGCAATCCCTCCATCGGCGGTACCGCCAAGGGACATCTGGTGCGGGAAATTGATGCTCTGGGCGGCGAAATGGGCAAGGCTGCCGATGCGACCTTCCTCCAGAGCCGGATGCTCAACCGGGGCAAGGGACCGGCGGTGCATTCCCTCCGGGCTCAGATCGACCGTCCGGCCTACACCCAGTATATGAAACACAAGGTGGAGCTTCAGGAGAACCTGACCCTGAAACAGGCGGAAATTGTGGAACTGCTCACCGAAAACGGGGAAGTGACCGGGGTTGTCACTGCCCTGGGTGCTGTATTCCGTGCAAAAAAGGTGATTCTGGCCACCGGTACCTACCTCAAGGGACGGATCTATGTGGGCGATGTGACCTATGAAGCCGGCCCGGACAACCAGCGTCCTGCCGCACAGCTCTCCGAAAGCCTCCGGGCCGCGGGCATCAAGCTGCGGCGTTTCAAGACCGGTACTCCGGCCCGGATCAAGAAGAGCTCCATTGACTTTACCAACCTGGAAGTCCAGAAGGGGGACGAACCCATTGTGCCCTTCTCCTTTGAAACCGATCCCAGCGGGCTTGTGAACCGTCAGGTGTGCCATGTGACCTACACCAATGAGCGCACCCATCAGGTGATCCGGGAGAACCTGCAGTATTCGCCCCTGTACAGCGGCAAGATCGAGGGTGTCGGCCCCCGGTACTGTCCGAGCATCGAGGATAAGGTGGTGAAGTTCGCCGATAAATCCCGGCATCAGATCTTCATCGAGCCCATGGGTGAAAATACCGAGGAGATGTATATTCAGGGTATGTCCTCATCGCTGCCCGAACAGGTGCAGATCGCTCTCTACCACACAGTGGAGGGTCTGGAACACGCCGAATTCATGCGCAATGCCTATGCCATCGAATATGACTGCATCGACCCGCTGGATCTTCGGCCCACGCTGGAATTCATGTCGGTGAAGGGGCTCTATGGCGCCGGACAGTTCAACGGCACCTCCGGCTATGAGGAGGCCGCCGCCCAGGGGCTCATTGCGGGCATCAATGCCGCCCGGGCAGTCCAGGGGAAGGAGGGCATCGTCCTGGCACGGTCCCGGTCCTATATCGGCACCCTCATCGATGACCTGGTCACCAAGGGGTGCAGCGATCCCTACCGTATGATGACCAGCCGCTCCGAATACCGTCTGCTGCTCCGGCAGGACAATGCCGATACCCGTCTGACCCCGCTGGGCCATGAGATCGGGCTCATCCGTGAGGAACGGTACAGGAAATTTCTGGAAGATTGTGCCCTCCGGGATAAGGAAATTGCCCGGGTGAAGGCTCTGACCCTGGCTCCGTCTGAGGCGCTCAATGCCTACCTTGTTTCACGTGAAACGGCACCGCTCTCCACAGGAGCCAAACTGGCTGACCTGATCCGGCGTCCCCAGCTGGGATACCGGGAACTGGCAGCCTTTGACCCGGAGCGTCCCGATCTGCCTGACCGCATTGCCGAGCAGGTGGAAACGGAAATCAAATATGAAGGCTATATCAAAAAGCAGCTGGATCAGGTAGAGCGGATGCAGAAGCTGGAACAGACCCGCCTGGAAGAGGATCTGGATTACGGTGCCATTCAGGGACTGCGTCTGGAGGCGAGAGAGAAGCTCAGCCGGGTGCGTCCTCACAGTCTGGGACAGGCGTCCCGGATCTCGGGTGTCAGTCCGGCGGATATTTCGGTGCTCATCATCTATCTGGAACAGCAGGGGAGGCAGCAGGCATGATCGATACCGCACGTTTCAGTGCAGCAGCGGCAGCGGAGGGCTTTGAACTCACAGCCCGGCAGCTGGAACAGTTCGACCAGTATGCGCAGTTTCTGGTGGAATACAATGAAAAAGTGAACCTCACTGCCATTACCGACCCGGAAGGCATTGAAGTGAAGCACTTCCTGGACAGCCTGATGCTGCTCAAGGCAGTGAAGCTGCCTGAGGGGGCTTCGGTGATCGATGTGGGGACCGGAGCGGGATTCCCATCGGTGCCGGCTAAGATTGTCCGGGACGATCTGCGGCTCACCCTGCTGGATGGGCTTAACAAGCGGATTGTCTTTCTGGGCGAACTGAGCCGCCGTCTGGGACAGGAGAACACCGCTCTCCATGCCCGGGCAGAGGAAGCAGCCCGGGGGGAACTCCGGGAACAGTTTGACCTGGCAACTGCCCGGGCTGTGGCGGATCTCCGGGTGCTGGCGGAATACTGCCTGCCTTTTGTGAAGGTGGGAGGGGTGTTTGCCGCTCTGAAGGGACCGGACGGCCCGGCGGAAGTGGAAGCCGCAAAGAAGGCCATCAGTCTGCTCGGGGGAAAGGTGGAGGCAGTGAAGTCCTTCACACTGCCCGGACAGCAGGCCCGGACTGTGGCGGTAATCCGCAAGGTACAGCCTACCCCGGCGAAGTATCCCCGGCATGGGGGGAAGATCGCAAAGCAGCCACTTTAAGCCTTTAGCTTAAAGTGGCTGGGGGGGGGGGGCGGCTTGCTTTGCAAGCCGACGCCTGCGGGCGGGATTCCGCTGCGCTCAAATGTGGTAGGGAACCAAAGGTTCCCCCCACAAACGCCCCCCTCCTTTTAATGAGGCGGGAGATAGTAAGGTCTCCTTGATTTTCTTGAGTGCCCGAAAGCGGCTGCTTGGCGCAGTGAATAGGGAATAGTGAAGAGAGAATAGTTTTGGTGTGCCGCTTTGCGGCACCGATTAAAAGCGACGGCTATGCCGTCGCTTTTTTGCGTATTGCAGGAAGTGACTCTCCGCAGGGGGACAGGGGCTAAAAAAAGGCAAATTTCTCGCAAAAGGGGTGGTATGCTGGAAAAGGAAACAAAAACCGGCAGGAAAGGGGAAAGCGGAAATGAGGACAAGCTGGCTGGAACGGGGCGGATTCTGGGACAAAGGCAAAAAACAGGCGGAAAAGCCGGAACTTCCGGTGATCCGGGAGATTCCGGTGGAGAGCATCCGGCCCAATCCCGCCCAGCCCCGGCTGAGCTATGAATCGGGGGCCCTGGAAGAGCTGGCGGAGAGCATCCGGGAAAACGGCCTGATCCAGCCCATTCTGGTGCGCCAGCTGCTGGACGGCGACTATGAACTCATCGCCGGGCACCGCCGGTGGATGGCAGTCCGGAAGCTGGGACAGCCCACCATCCGGGCCATTGTGGAGAACCGCACCGACACCGAATCGGCAGTGCTGGCTCTGGTGGAGAATATCCAGCGGCGGGATCTGGACTGCATGGAGGAGGCACGGGCCATCGCCGGTCTCATCGAGTCCACCGGCATGACCCAGCAGGAAGCTGCCCGGCGTCTGGGCAAAAGCCAGCCTGCGGTGGCAAATAAGCTGCGGCTGCTCCGTCTGCCCGGCTGGGTACAGGAAATTGTGGAGGAGGGTCAGCTTTCGGAGCGCCATGCCCGGGCTCTGCTCCGGCTGGAACGGGAAGAGGACCTCCGCCGGGTACTGGATCAGGTGCGCCGCCGGAACCTCACTGTCGAACAGACCGAAGCCCTGGTGGACGACTGTCTGTCCGCCCCTAAAGAGCCCGCCACCCGCATTGTCCTGCTCCGGGATTACCGGCTCTTTGTCAATACCCTCAACCGGGCTGTCCAGACTATGGCGCAGGCCGGTATCCGGGTGGAGCAGGAGAGCCGGGAAGAGGGCGAATATGTGGAGTACCGCATCCGGGTGCCCAAAGTCCAGGCCTATCGTCAGCCGGTTTCAGCCCGGCATGCAGGCGATCCCCTGGCGGCAAAACGCTGATTTCATTGTCCCCTGGCAGCAGTGTCAGGGGCTTTTTTATGGGTGTCTCCCCGATTGTTTCACATGAAACATCACACACACTCCGGTTCAGCAGCTGGAAAATCGTCATAAAGGGGTGAATTTTCCCCCAAAGCCAGGGAATTGACCGGGGACAGGCGTTGAAAACCCTGGCTTCTTATGGTACAATAAATCTATATCGACCGTTTTCGAAACGGCAAGGTACGGACGAATACTTTGGATATAGATTGGGAGTAGAAGCAAACGATGGGGAAAATCATAGCCATAGCCAATCAGAAAGGCGGCGTGGGTAAAACTACCACGGCGGTGAATATCGCGGCTTCCATCGGGTATTATGGATACCGGGTGCTTCTGGTGGACGCAGACCCGCAGGGGAATGCCACCAGTGGTTTCGGCATTCAGAAACGCACCGTTGATCGCAGTACATACGAGGTTTTGCTGGGTCAGTGCAGTGCCCGGGACGCCATTCTCACCACTCCGTTCAAGGGAGTGGAAGTGATTCCGTCGAGTATGGCACTGGCAGCAGCGGAACTGGAACTGGCAGATATGCGGGATCGGGTCATGCGGCTGAAGGAAGAACTGGTACGGGTCAAAGGAGAGTATGACTTTGTACTCATTGACTGTCCGCCGTCGCTGGGTATGGTGACCCTCAATGCGCTGTCGGCCTGTGATTCGCTGATTATCCCGATCCAGTGTGAATACTATGCATTGGAAGGTCTGAGCCAGCTGGTGACCACCGTCCGGCAGGTAAAACGGCTCTACAATCCCGGTATCGAGATTGAAGGCGTATTGCTCACCATGTATGACGGACGGCTCAATCTCACTCTGCAGGTTGTGGACGAAGTAAAGAAATATTTCCCGGAAAAGGTATTCAAGAATGTAATACCCCGGAATGTACGGCTTTCGGAGGCGCCGAGCTTCGGACAGCCGGTGCTGTATTTTGACCGCAGTTCCAGGGGATCGCAGGCGTATGAAGCCTTGACAGCGGAGATCCTGGATAAGAACAGAAAGGGCTGAAGTTAAAGTTGGCAACACGCAAAGGCGGCCTTGGAAAAGGTCTGGAAGCACTTTTTGTAGAGAATGAAACCGATGAGATCACCCCGTCCACTCTGAAGATCGGGGAGATTGAACCCAATCGTGGACAGCCCCGTCATGATTTTGATGAAACAGCCTTGGCGGAACTGGCGGATTCCATTCGGGAACATGGGGTACTCCAGCCCTTGCTGGTACGGCCCATGCCGAACGGGAAGTATCAGATTGTCGCGGGAGAACGCCGGTGGCGGGCGTCCCGGATGGCCGGGCTCACCGAACTGCCGGTGATTATCCGGGATCTGGACGAAGCAGCTGCCATGGAAGTGGCGCTCATTGAAAACCTCCAGCGCAGTGACCTCAACCCCATGGAAGAAGCCATGGGGTATCAGGAACTGATGCAGCAGCATGGATATACCCAGGAGCAGGTTGCCAAGCGGGTGGGCAAATCCCGTCCGGCAGTGGCAAATGCCCTGCGTCTGCTGGCGCTGCCTGAGGAAACTGCCCGTCTGGTACGGGACGGAAAGCTCAGTTCGGGTCATGCCCGGGCTCTGCTGGGCCTGCCGGAAGCCGGTATGATCCCCGCTCTGGCAGAGCGTATCTGTCAGGAGGGACTGTCAGTGCGGGAGACCGAACGGCTGGTAGCTGGCTGTAAGGTCACCGGGACAGCACCCAAGGCAGCCGCGCCCAAATCCGACTGGGGAGAGGACAGCTTCTGGAAGGAAGCAGAACTTGCCATGGCAGAGAGTCTGCACCGCAAGGTGAAGATCAAGGTGGGACGGGACGGAAAAGGCACTCTGACGGTGGATTTCTTCTCCCGGGAAGATCTCACCGAACTGGCCCGTCAGCTCTGTGAATAAAAACGCAACTGGACAGGGGGACCCGGGTAACGGGTCTCCCTGTGTTCATACCGTCCCGAATCCGGCAGAACCGGGGGACAGACCCTGGAAATTGGGGGAAAGGAGCGAAGAAATTCTGATGATTGAACCGCAGATGAAAAATCCATATACCTATTGTTTTACCACCGAGGTGCCCTATTATCAGTGTGATCTCAGCGGCAAGATGAAACTGTCCTGGCTGCTGAAAGTGATGGAACGGGCTGCCGGAGAACATCTGGAACATCTGGGACTCCCGTATGACCGGCTGTATCAGGAGGGGATTGTCTTTCTGCTCTCCAAGGCCGGGGTACGGATTCACCGGTGTCCCACAGCCGCCGATCTGCTCTGGGTGGAAACTTCCCCGCAAAGTGTCCGTGGAGCACAGTATAACCGGGAAATCCGGGTCTATGCCGAAAAAAACGGCGGCCCTGGCGAACTGCTGGCGGAGATCCACACTGTATGGTTCATGGCAGACCCGGTGGAGCGCAAGATCCTGCGTCCGGAGAAGTTCACCCATCCGCTGCCCACCATTCCGCCTGAGGAGGCCATGGAACCCTTTGGCGCGGCCCGGTTCCGTGTGACCGGGGAGGAATGCGGGGAACAGGCTTTTACAGTGCGGTACAGCCATCTGGATGTGAACGGGCATCTCAACAATACGGTATATGGGGATCTGGTGTGTGATGTGCTGCCCTTTGAGGAGCTGGTGAACCGGGGCATCCGGGAATTCCGGATTGTATTCCGGCATGAGGCCCGGTATGGGGAAGAACTCGGGCTGCAGCTGTTCCATGACCGGGAAGAGGACTGCTGGTATGTGACCGGGCACCGTGCGGACGGCCCGTGTTTTGAAGCCCAGGTAGTGCTGAACGACACAGAACAGAGTGAGGATTCCGTCCGGTAAATTGACTGGTTTCGGCAAACTTTCGCAATTTAATTTGGTGAAGCAAACGAAAAAATCTTCATTTCCCATAAAAAAAGAGAGATTTTTTGGCGGGAAAGCCGGAAAACCATCTTGAACTGTCCGGGGAATAGTGATAGAATAGAAAAAATAAATTTTTGTACTTCCTGGGGGTCATTGGTCAGAAACGGAAAACAGGAGCCGGATCAGACCGGGATATGACTTTCAGATCATAGGAGTATAAAAATAGATTTCAAAACAGGGATTAACCGCAAACAGGAAAAAATTGAGAAACGGGAGGAGAAACAAGAATATGCTCAATACCAACTTCACTGAGAAATTCTGCAAGGAAGGTCTGACCTTTGACGATGTTCTGCTGATTCCGGCTGCATCGGAGGTACTTCCCAATCAGGTGGATGTATCTACCTGGCTGACCAAGAATATCAAGCTCAACACCCCCATCATGACAGCTGCCATGGATACTGTTACCACAGCGGATATGGCGATTGCCATTGCCCGGGAAGGCGGTATCGGTGTTATTCATAAGAATATGAGCATCGAACAGCAGGTGGAAGAAGTGGATCGGGTCAAGAGAAGTGAGAACGGTGTTATTGTAGATCCGTTCCATCTCTCTCCGGAGCATTTTGTCTTTGATGCCGATGAACTGATGAGCAAGTATCGCATCAGCGGCGTGCCGATCTGTGAAAAGGGCAAGCTGGTGGGCATCATCACCAACCGTGACCTGCGCTTCCTGTCTGATTACAATATGAAGATCAAGGAAGTGATGACCAAGGAGAATCTGGTAACTGCTCCCGTCGGTACTACCCTGGAAGAAGCCCAGAAGATCCTGTCCGCTCATAAGATTGAAAAGCTCCCCATCGTGGATGCGGACGGCAATCTGCGTGGACTCATCACCATCAAGGATATTGAAAAGGCTGTTCAGTATCCCAATTCCGCCCGTGATAAGAACGGTCGTCTGCTGTGTGCCGCTGCCATCGGCGTAACGGGTGATGTACTGGATCGTGCCGCTGCCCTGGTAAATTCCCATGTGGATGTGCTGGTACTGGATTCCGCTCATGGTCACAGCAAGGGCATCATCGACTGTGTCAAGAAGGTAAAGGCTGCCTTCCCGAATGTAGACCTCATCGCCGGCAATGTCGCTACTGCTGAGGCTACTGTGGCTCTGATCGAAGCCGGTGCGGATGCTGTCAAGGTAGGTATCGGCCCTGGTTCCATCTGTACTACCCGTGTAGTAGCCGGTATCGGTGTACCGCAGATCACTGCCATCTATGACGCTGCCTGTGCTGCTTCCAAGTATGGCATTCCGGTCATCGCTGACGGCGGTATCAAGTACTCCGGCGATGTAGTCAAGGCTCTGGCTGCCGGTGCCAACACTGTAATGCTCGGTTCGCTGCTGGCTGGCTGTGAAGAGGCTCCCGGTGAAGTGGAAATCTATCAGGGACGCAGCTTCAAGGTATACCGTGGCATGGGCTCTCTGGGTGCTATGGCTCAGGGCTCCAAGGACCGTTACTTCCAGCAGGATAACAAGAAGCTCGTTCCCGAAGGCGTTGAGGGTCGTGTACCCTTCAAGGGCCCGGTTTCCGATACTGTATTCCAGCTTATCGGTGGTCTGCGTGCCGGTATGGGTTATGTGGGCTGCGGCACCATCTTCGATATGCATGAGAAGGCTCAGTTCGTCCGCATCACCGGTGCTGGTCTGAAGGAAAGCCATCCTCACGACATCTACATCACCAAGGAAGCTCCGAACTATTCTGCCAGCTTTTAAGCTGTCAGAATAGTTCCCCGGTTTGCTTCGCAAACCGACCGCTGCGGCGGGGAATCCGCTCGCTGGCGCTTCGCTCAAATGTGGTAGGGAACCGAAGGTTCCCCCCACAAACGCCCCCCTCCTAAAATGCGGCGCAAGGGTGAGGTGGATGGCATGGCTGGTGTGACCGCATTTTTCCACAGGGGGCTTTGCCCCCTATGTGGCGGAGGGTTTCGCCGCTGTCGCTTTGAAACCCTCCTGTTCACCCCCACAGAGGAACGGCGGCAGATGCCATCCGGCCTGCCGCCTCTGCGGCTTTGGCGGGGGAAAGACTGCAAAAAAGGCACCCCGGTGAATGCGGCGGTGACTTAGGAAAACATTGAAGCAAGGAACGGTATAGCTTAACGGC